>Ga0116227_10012384_pt1 | contig 13897 bp, 9 predicted proteins | sample S1TSphgellanicum_FD_89693 | JGI IMG/M metagenome (GOLD analysis project Ga0116227, IMG submission 89693) | Host-associated microbial communities from peat moss isolated from Minnesota, USA - S1T2_Fb - Sphagnum magellanicum MG | ecosystem: Host-associated > Plants > Peat moss > Unclassified...
CTATTGATGGAAAAGAAGTAAGTTATGGCTTAGGTTGGGAGATGTACTCAGATAAAGGCGAGGGGAAAATTGTTTTTCACGATGGCTCTATTACCGGATTGACGAGTATTTTGTTGCATAATATGACTAAAAACCAAAGTGTGATTTTGCTTTCTAATTCCGCCAGCTCTATTTTTCCTATTTCTAATGCTGTTTTGAATTTAATTAATGATAAACCTTACACAATTCCTGTTGAGAATCTTTCCAGAATCTACGGAAGTTTAATTGAAAATGGAAATCAAGAAAAAGCCAATCAGTTGATTCGGGAATATTTGAAAAATCCGAGCAGTTATGAGGTTTCGGAAAGAGATTTCAACAGATTGGGTTATCAATTTCTTCGACTTCAGAAATGTGATAATGCTTTGCAGGTTTTCAATTCAGCAACGTTAATATTTCCGAAAAGCTGGAATACGTATGACAGTTATGGTGAAACTTTACACCAATGTGGGAAAAAAGATGAAGCGATAAAACTGTATCGAAAATCAATTGAGTTAAATCCTGAGAATGAAAATGGAAAACAAATGATTTTGAAAATTGAAAAGGAAATTAGAAAATAAAATGGCAGGAAGTCATAATACAGATATTTTTCTTCAGGATTTAATGAAAAAAATAATAAATTTATAAACACTTATTCGAATGACATAATTTGGTACTATAAATCAATTCCATTTAATCTTAAATCAGAAATATGAAGGCATTGGTAATTTCAGGTGGTGGAAGTAAGGGCGCTTTTGCAGGAGGTGTAGCCGAATATCTGATAGGGCATACTAAACAAGAATATGAACTGTTTGTTGGTACTTCCACCGGAAGCCTGCTGATACCTTTTCTGGCTCTTGGAGATATTGAACGAATTAAAAAGCTTTATACTACCATTGAGCAAGCAGATATTTTTACGGTTTGTCCATTCAAGATCAAGAAAAAAAATGGAAAATTAAAAATAGGAATTAATCACTTTGGTATTATAAAACAATTTATAAGAAGGCAGAAAACGCTAGGTGACAGTACGAACCTCAGAAATCTCATTCGTAATAATTTCACAAAACAAGATTTTGAAAAGATAAAGACACTTAAAAAAGAAATTGTTGTTACGGTAGCAAACCTTACCAGCCAGCAGATAGAATATAAATCATCTAATGATTATGGTTATGAGGATTTTTGCGACTGGATTTGGGCCTCTTCCAATCTGGTACCCTTGATGAGCCTGTACCAAAAAAACGGCAATGAGTATGCTGATGGTGGTTTTGGTAATCTTATCCCGTTGCAGCAGGCTCTTATAAAAGGCGCTACATCTATTGACACTATTGTATTGCGGCTAGAAAAGGCCTCTTATAATAACCCTCCTTTACAGAATGCATTGGATATTTTTGCCAGGACCACAGATTTTATGCTGAATCAGATCGCTAACGATGACTTAATTATTTCACAATTGGAAGCGGCCAGTAATAATGTACACATTAATTTTTATTTTATAAAAAGAATATTAACCACTCATTCTTTTATATTTGATAAAGAAGAGATGACAATATGGTGGCAGGAAGGTTTAGAACTTTTTCAAACCACAGAATGTACATCCCATGTGCTAAAAGCAAAACCTATTACTCTTATTTAAGAAGATCTGGACTAACTTTATTATCAAACTATTTCTATGGTCAACTTCAAAGTATCAAAAATAATCAGGCAAATAAGTTGGAAAGAGATTCTTGCGATTATAGTTTTACTTTTAGCTTTTGTTTTTTTTAGAAGTGAAAGACACGAATTAACCTCTATTGGGCCGCAACTTAGAAATTCAAAGCTTGGATGGATATTGTTAGGAATCCTTTTGTCCTTAGTTTATATTTTCCTTCAGGGGTTGATGTATATTACAAGTTTTCGCAGTACTCAATTGAAAGTAAGTCTTTCCGATGCTGTAAGTTTATTTCTGAAGCGAAATTTTTTAAGCGTGTTCCTTCCTGCTGGCGGAGTAAGTTCCTTAGCTTATCTTCCAAGAGACATAAGAACAAAGGGATATCAGACTTCCAAAATCCGTCAGGCAAGTGCGATCTATGGTTTTGTTGGTTTACTAACGGTTTTGATTGTAGGAATTCCGCTCATTTTTTATGCCATATCCATCAATAAGAATTTTGATAGTAGTTGGATCGGTATTCTGTCATTAACCATTTTGCTTTTAATGATATATGGTGTTTTTATATCATTCAGAAAGAAAAATGGGCTTTATCGTTTTGCAGATAAAAAATTTCCAAAAATGATCAGTTCTGCTGAAGAAATATTCAGTAATGAAGTCGATAAAAAATATTTCTGGTATACTGTTGCAATCTCTACAGTTATTGAGTTTTGTGGTATTTTCCATTTGTTGATCGCTATGTATGCCTTTGGCGTTGAGGCATCTTTTTCTGCCGCCGCCATTTCTTATGTTATTTCGGTTTTATTAATGATCATTTCTCCTTTTTTACGAGGATTGGGAGCTGTTGAATTTTCATTGACTTATATTCTTACCAATTTTGGCTACAATCATACTGCAGGCTTGGGGATTACATTGCTTTATCGTTTTTTCGAATTTTGGCTTCCTTTAGTTTTGGGGATTGTAGCATATCTGTGGAGTGGCAGAAAATTGTTTGCCAGATTATTGCCGGTTATTATGATATTTTTGCTGGGTTTTATTAATATTCTTTCTGTCATTACTCCGGCGCTTACAAACCGATTGAATATTCTGAAAGGTTATTTGTCTATAGATTTTATACATCTTTCGAAAATGTTCACTCTTCTCTCCGGCGTGCTACTGCTGGTGACTTCTGCAAACCTCTTTAAAGGAACTAAAAGAGCCTGGTATTTTGCATTAATCCTGACGGTCACTTCCATTATTTTTAATGTCACAAAAGCGTTGGATTATGAAGAGGCTCTTTTTGCATTATTTACCTTTGGGTTATTGATTTATAGTCGTAAAGAATATACTTTTAAAAACAGTAAGATTTCTATTCAGCGTAGTTTTAGCTGGTTTATAGGGATTTTTATTGCTGTTTTTATTTTTAATTATTTCACATTTTACTTCATAGATCCATCTCATTTTGGCGTAGACTTTACGAAAAAAGAGGCACTGTATTATACACTACATACGTTTCTTTTATTCAAAGACTCAGGATTGACACCTCATACAGGTTTTGCAAGAGATTTTCAGAAACTCAATTATATCTTGGGCGCAATTTCCTGGCTGGTTCTTATTTTTTCATTTTACAGAACCAATGTTTATACGGAACAAGATGACTTAGAAGATTATAAAAATGCTGAAAATTTGGTGGAGGAATATGGTACTTCATCTTTGGATTATTTCAAATTAACTTGGGATAAGCAGCTGTTTTTTGCTGAAAATAGGGACGGGTTTATATCATACAGAATGGGCAATGGTTTTGCTGTGGTTTTGGAAGATCCGGTTTGTGCAGAACAAGACAAGACCGGTCTGATCCAGGAATTTGAAAATTATTGTCAAAATAATGGGCTTAAGAGTTGTTATTACCGCGTTGGTGAGAGCGGATTGATCCATTTTGCACCTTTCAGAAAACAACGGTTATTTATAGGACAAGATGCTATTCTGGATGCTGAGAATTTCAGTTTAACCGGAAAAGAAAAAAAATCTATCAGAAATGGAGTGAATGCTCTTGAGAAATCGGGATATATAACAGAAATAAAATATGCGCCTCAGGACGAAAATATCTTAAATCAGGTTGAACGGGTTTCTGACGAATGGCTGAAAGAGTTTGATAAAAAAGAAATCGTTTTTGCTGAAGGAATGTTTGAGCGCGGAGTAATAAAAAATCAGGATTTGATAACAATTATTGATACAGATGGAAACTGTGTCGCATTTCTTAATATCATTCCTTATTGTGCTCCGGATGAATGCAGCTACGACATGATCAGAAAAACAGAAAATGCTCCAAATGGCAGTATAGATGCGTTGATTATAAAACTTGTAGAATATGCCAAGAGTAAAGATCTGAAATTTATCAATATGGGCATGACCCCAATGGCGGGAATAGACCAACCCAAAAACACTGCAGAAGAAGTGTTGAAGTTCGTTTATCAACGGGTAAAGAGTTTTAAGCACTATCATACACTAAGGAGTTTTAAGGAAAAGTATGCAGATCTTTGGGAAAATAAATACCTGGTTTATAATAATGATTTAGATTTATTACAAATCCCTTCAGCATTAAATAAAGTAATGAAGCCATGAAAAAAATAATTAAATCAACTTTTCAGATCCTTTGTTTTGGAATAGGTTTATCCTTTGTCGGATGTAATTCTGACAAAGATTTTAAAATCACAGAATGGAATTCTAATTCTGATAAGCCTATTGTTTTTTACATCAGCGGAGATGCCGGTTTTAATACTTTTTCAAAAGAATTGGGTGGGGATCTGCACACATTCGGATATGACGTTTTTGCCCTTGATACAAAAAAATATTTTTGGAATCAAAAGACCCCTGAACAAACTTCATCAGACATAGAAAATTATATCAATAAGCAACTCCAAGACCGTAAAGAAAAGAAAGTAATCATTGTCGGATATTCTTTTGGGGCAGATGTTACACCTTTTGTTTATAATAGATTTAATGATGATTTAAAAAGTAAGGTTCAACAAGTGTTTATCATTGGACCATCAAAAACCAATGATTTCAAAATTCATTTACAGGAGTATTTTGGAGAAGATATTAAAGGAAGCTTTCCTGTAATTCCAGAAATAAATAAAATGCAGAATGTTCAGGTAATGCTGGTTTTGAGTGATTTTGAGTTTGAAAATTTTCCTTACAAAGAAATCCAGCTAGGGACGAATTATCAAATGAAACATTTGGCAGGAGATCATCATTACGGAGGTAATACCCAGATGCTTGCTGATTTTATAAATAATCACATTACTTCTAATTTAAAATAAATTGTTTTTAGGAATTCTAAAAATTAAAAAAGCGTCTTCAAGGTTTATTTCATTAAGCTAATTTTTCACCTGACCTGTTTTTAAATTGTCAATCTGTAAAATTATTATTAAGGTTGAACAGATCTGTAATGGATTATCACAAATAAAACCTTCTGAAGTTTTGATTGAACTTTACTTTTGGAAAGCATACAGTAAACACATCTGTTGATTTTATAAAAAAAATTATTTTAAAGTATAATTTGTATTAGAAATGAGTTCGACTTTTTTTAGTCAGTCGCATTTTAAGGCATTAAGAAGCATATTTGTACCAAATTATAAAATCAAAAAAAATCAATTATGAAAAATATGTTGTTCGTATTTTTTGCACTTTTATCAATTGGCAGCTTCAGCCAGACAACCACATCAAAATCCAATAAAGAAAAAGTAAAAAAAATAGACCAGATCATTTGTAAATACCATCAATATGATCTTTTTAATGGCAGTGCTTTGGTTATGCAAAACAATGAAATTGTATTTCAAAAAAATTATGGAAAGGCAGATATGGAATGGAATATTGACGTAACATCCGATACAAAATTCAGAATCGGTTCCATCACCAAACAATTTACAGCCATGTTGATTATGCAGTTTAAACAGGAAGGTAAATTGAGTCTTAATAAAAAAATAATTGATTATTTACCTTGGTATGATAAATCTGTTGGAAGCAAAATAACCATTCATCAACTGCTGACTCATACTTCGGGATTACCAAATTACACCGACTTTCCTGATTTTAAAACGAAGATGGTATTAGAGAATTTGTCGGGGAAAGATTTTGCGATTAAATATTTTAAAGATAATTTAGGATATGAACCAGGAACAAAATACAATTATTGCAACACCGGATATTATTTATTGGGATTAATTATTGAAGCCATTACCCAAAAAACTTATGAAGAAGTCCTCAGGAAAAAAATATTTGATGTCATCGGAATGAAAAACACAGGTATTGAAAATCCCAAACAAATCGTTTCAAATGCCGCCCAAGGTTATGATTTTGACTATGACGGCTATCAAAAAACAGATTACATCAATATTAGAACATCTGTGTTTTCTGCTGGTGGAATGTACAGTACAGCGAATGATATGAGGAAGTGGGATAATGCTTTGTATTCTAATTTATTATTAAATGAAGAGAACAGGAGAATATATTTTACGCCTTATTTAGACAATTATGCATATGGCTTGGTTGTCAGTAAGTATAATGATTTCTTAGGTTCGAAAAAAGATATTACAATAATGGCTCATAGTGGCGGTATTAACGGCTTTTCCTGTAATATTGCTAGAATTCCTGAAGATAAGATATATGTGATTTTGCTGGACAATACAAGAGCCGGAAAAAGAGGTGGTCAATTAGAAGCCATCATTGATGATATTTTTGGGATACTATATAATACGGAGGTAGCTCTTCCAAAACCTTTGATAATTTACACTGTATATCAAAAGATGCGGTCATCATCCGTGGATGAAGGGATTAATTATTTAAAAGAACTTAAAAAGAATAAATCAGGTTCCTACAACTTTAATGGTTTCGAAAACGAACTCAATAAATTGGCTTATAGGTTCTTAGCAGAGGGTAAAACAGAATCTGCTTTGAAAGTTATCGATTATACTATTTCAGAATTTCCAAACTCATCTAATGTCTATGATACCTGTGGTGAGATATACTTTATTAAAAAAGATTATCTGGCATCTAAAAAAAATTATCTAAAGACCTTAGAACTAAATCCGAATAATGATAATGCCAAAGAAATGCTCTTAAAAATAGAACAGGAAATAGGAAAGTAAAACGGCTAAAACTAGAAATATGAAAAATATGACTGCCGGAATGTAACAAAACTACTTTCAAAGCTGTCATAATACCAACTGAATAATAGTAAATTATTGAAAATGAATTCAATAAAAAATATTGGAATCAGAGTCACGCAATCAAAATGGCACATCAAACTGAAAAGTAAAATAATAAGACTGAAAAGTTTATTTCAAACAAACAATAAAAAGTAATAATAGAAAAATGAAGAAATTATTTTTAATCATTTTATTAATTTCTGGATTTTCCGCTTTTGCACAGCAACAAGCCGTTGTAACAGAAAAACAGATCTACGCAATTATGGATGCCCAGGCAAAGGAGTTTTTAAAAGAATCAAAAGCGAATTCTTTCTCCATCGGTATTGTAAAGGACGGAAAAACATATACGAGACATTACGGCGAAATAGATAAAGGAAAAGGCAATAAGGCCAATAATTCTACATTATTTGAAATCGCTTCCATTACCAAATTATTCACCGGAACATTGATGGCTAAAGCTGTTTTGGATGGGAAAATAAGTTTGGATGACGACATCAGAAAATACATCACAGGTTCTTATCCAAATCTTCAGTTCCAGGGAATACCTGTAACTATTAAAGATTTGGTCTCGTTGAAATCAGGTTTTAACAAAGATTTACCTGACAGAAGTGAACTGTTGAAAGTAAGGAATGATAGCACTGCTTTCAAAGTTGAAAAATTGGAAAAAGCTTATACGAAAGAACAATTTTTCAAAGATTTGAAATCAATAAAAGTGGAGACTTTACCAGGTACAGTTTATAATTATAATAATGGAACTTTACAACTGACAGCGCATATTCTTGAAAATGTTTATGGAAAAAGTTATGAAAATTTGCTGAAAGAAACTTTGTTGATTCCTTTAAAATTAAATAACACAAAACTTCATATCAATAAAAATGAAACTATCGCAAATGGCTACGATGGAAAAGATGTTTTGATGCCATTTTTGCCATATTCGCTTTGGGGGGCTCAAGGTTATTTGAAATCAACATTAACAGATTTGACTACATTTTTAAAATTTGAATTAAATCAGAAAAATCCGCTAGTTCAGGAATCACAAAGAGATTTGCTCAATAATAAAAACTACTGGAACGCTTATTTTTGGGATGAAGTAACCGTAAATCACAACGGACGGAGCGCCAGAAAACACGGTGGTGCTTTTGGAACACATAATTTATTTTGGGTTTTCCCGGATTATAATATTGGGATTTCTGTGATTACAAATCAAAGTGGAGAAAATACTTACGGGAATTTATACAATACTGTCCAAAATCTGATAGATGATTTGAAACCGTTTGGTAAGAAGTTGATTGGAAGAGAAATACAAAAGAAATGCTTTGAAAATATCGATTCCGGAATTGCTTATTACAAAGAACTGAAGAAAAATAAACCTGATTCTTACAATTTTTCTGACGAATCTCAATTGAATAGTTTGGGATATAAGTTAATGCGAAGTGGGGCAGTAACTTCGTCCATTAAACTATTTCAACTTTATGTTTCAGAATTTCCAAACTCCGGAAATGCTTATGACAGTCTAGGCGAGGCTTATTTTAATAACAAATCCTATGAACTTTCCGAACAAAGCTACCAGAAATCTTTAGAATTGATGCCGGAAAATTCTAATGCCCAAGATATGCTCAGAAAAATAAAAGACATTACTAAAAAATAAAACTGATTCAAAAAAATACAGAATGGGAGAGTTTTGTTATAATAGTGTTTGTTAAGATCAAAAATATATCGTTTGTTTTACCCGGATAATACTGGTTTTAATATTTATCTTTGTTTTTAATTTTTTGAAGAGTGAATAAAATTCTCATCATCGACGACGAAGAAAAAATAAGGACTTTACTTTCCCGAATTATCTGTTTGGAAGGCTTTGAAGTTTTTCAGGCTTCTGATCTAAAGAATGGAAAAAAAAGACTTGAAGTTTCTGATATCGATGTTATCATAAGCGATGTCAAACTCCCGGACGGAAGTGGTGTTGAATTTTCGAAAATCATAAAAGAAAAATATCCTTCTTCAGAAGTCATTCTTTTGACGGCTTACGGAAATATTCCGGATGGTGTTCAGTCTATTAAAAATGGAGCTTTTGATTATATTACCAAAGGTGATGATAATAACAAAATCATTCCTCTTGTTTACAAAGCGCTTGAGAAAGTCGCTCTGAACAAAAGAGTTCTGCAGCTGGAAAAACAATTGGGAGATAAACAGTCTTTTGATAATATTATTGGTAAATCAAAATTGATTGAGACAGCCGTTAATTCGGCTAAAAAAGTAGCTGTGACAGATGCAACGGTACTTTTGACCGGAGAAACAGGAACAGGAAAAGAGATTTTTGCACAGGCCATTCACAATGCAAGTAATCGTAATAAACAAAATTTTGTAGCTGTAAACTGTTCTGCTTTTGGTAAAGAATTATTAGAAAACGAATTGTTTGGGCACAAAGCCGGTGCTTTTACCGGTGCTGTGAAAGATACTAAAGGGATTTTTGAAGAAGCCAATAATGGAACTGTTTTTCTTGATGAAATTGGAGAAATGCCTTTGGAGTTACAAGCCAAATTGCTAAGGGTTTTGGAGTCCGGAGAATTTTTGAAAGTAGGCGATAGCAAACCTACAAAAGTTAATGTGAGAATCATTGCTGCTACCAACAGAGATTTACAGAATGAAATTGATAAAGGGAATTTCCGGGAAGATTTGTATTATCGGATTAATATTTTCAACATAATGCTTCCGTCTCTGAGGGAAAGAATTACGGATATAGAAGAGCTTGCTCATTCCTTCCTGAGAAAATTTTCTCATAAAATCGGAAAGAAAATAACATCAATTTCCGACGAATATTTGAATGTATTAAAAAAGCATTCATGGAAAGGAAATATTCGTGAACTTAGAAATATTATTGAAAGAAGTGTGATTCTGGAAGATAGTCAGGCATTATCTATCGAAAGTTTACCTTTTGATTTACAGCAGATTTCAATTTCTCAATCATCAACGGACAAAACATTGTCAGCATTCTCAATGGCAAGTGCCGAAAAAATCCATATTCAAAAAACACTGAATTACACCAAAGGAAACAAAGCGGAAGCTGCAAGATTATTAGAAATCGGAATCGCAACACTTTATCGCAAAATAGAAGAATACAAAATATCATAAGATTATTATCATATTGAGAAAAAGCCTATCATTTTGATAGGCTTTTTTGTTTCTTTAAATTTTAGAATAAAATTTAACTTACTTATTTTCAGCATATTGTAAGGGCTTCTATTTAAAAGGAATATATCTTGGCATTAGTGATTCAAAACAATTATAAAATGAATCACACAGAAGCAATACAGGAAATCATCAAAGTTGTTCCTGAATCTGAAGAAGATTTCAAAGAAACTTACAAGACCAAAAATTCTTTTATGGTCATTAATGTTTTCACCAAACAAATCCAAAAATTGATACAGAGGAAAGACAAAATCGTCCTGATAAACTGTCTCAACAAAATGAACGAAATCTACAGAAAAGGTGACCAGACATTGAAAAATGCTGTTGAGTCTATCTTTATTTATTCGTTGGACAGTCTTACTTTTTCCTGCGACAGGGCTTACAAGAATCTGATTTTTGAGAAAATTCCTTTAGGACTTCAAAAAGCCTATTTGCGTCAGGTTTATAAATCGGGATTATAAAAATTGTAATAATGAAAATCAGAAAACAAATGAGCTGGGAACAATGGAAAGTCTCCAATACCAGACACAATCTTCAGATTTTAATAATCAACGTGGCTGTAATTGCAGGCGTATTTGTTTTTGCAGCTATTATTCAGTTCGCATAAAAAATTAAAAAAATGACAAGCATACTAATCATCACAGGAACAGCGTTGTTCGCTATTTTTTTTCTAACTGTAAAATATTTTGAAAAGATATGATAACGCTATTCATCATTGCCATTGCAGTATTTGTATATATCTGCTATGTGCTTATAAAACCGGAAAAATTTTAATAAAAATTAAATCATAAAAAATGAACTCAGAAATTTTAGGAATTCTACTAATGTTCTTTTTAGCTGTATCTCTCGCGATACCGTTGGGAAGATATATTGGTAAAATATTCAGCAATGAGAAAACCTGGCTGGATAAAATTTTAAATCCTTTAGATAAATTATTCTACAAACTGTCAGGAATTAACCCCGAGACAGAAATGAACTGGAAACAACATCTTATTACATTGTTGACCATTAATCTGCTGTGGTTTTTCCTGGGAATGCTTGTCTTGATGAATATGGGATGGCTGCCACTAAATCCAGATAATAATCCTTCTATGGGGGCAGAACTTGCCTTTAATACCACTACAAGTTTCATTTGCAATACCAATTTGCAACACTATTCGGGAGAAACGGGAATATCATATTTGGGACAATTGATTCTGATGTTATTTCAGTTTATCAGTGCAGGCTGCGGAATGGCAGTTGCAGCAGTAGTTTTCTTTGCAATGAAAGAAAGAACGACCGAGAAATTAGGAAACTTCTATTTCTTCTTTGTAAGAAGCTGCACAAGAATCTTATTACCGATTGCAATTGTAGTGGCTTCTTTATTGGCTTTCAGTGGAACGCCGATGACTTTTGAAGGAAAAGATTCGATCATTAATTTACAAGGAGATAAAGTTGAAGTGAGTCGCGGTCCGGTTGCGGCATTTGTGGCCATAAAACATTTAGGAACAAACGGAGGCGGTTTCTTTGGGCCAAACTCTGCACATCCTTTAGAAAATCCAAATTATTTCACCAATATCGTTGAAATGATTGGCCAAATGCTGATTCCACTGGCAATGGTTTTTGCGATGGGATTCATTATCAAAAGAAGAAAACTTTCCTGGACTATTTTTGGAGTAATGACAATCGGATTTTTACTTCTTGTGATTCCAACAGTTATTTCGGAAGTTAATGGTAATCCTGCTATTTCCAATATGGGAATTTCCCAGACAATGGGAAATATGGAAGGGAAAGAAGTCCGGTTTGGTTCAGCAGCTTCGGCTTATTGGAGCATTGCAACAACCGTTATTTCTACAGGAAGTATCAATTCTATGCACGACAGTTTTATGCCGTTGAGCGGAATGAATCAATTGCTCGGAATGATGGTTAACTGTTTCTATGGAGGTGTCGGGGTTGGATTTTTGAATTTCTACATCTTCATTATCCTTGCTGTATTCATTAGTGGATTGATGGTTGGAAGAACACCCGAGTTTCTGGGAAAAAAAATAGAAGCCAGAGAAATGAAAATTGCAATGATCATTGCGCTTTTACATCCTCTTTTGATTCTGGCCGGAACTGCAATTGCAAGTTATACTTATGCGCACAATCCGGAAACTTATGCAGCCTGGCTCAATAATCCCGGATTCCACGGCTTCAGTGAAATGTTGTACGAATTCACCTCGTCAAGTGCCAACAACGGAAGCGGTTTCGAAGGTCTGGGCGATAATACCTCTTTCTGGAACATTGCCTGCGGAATTGTCATGCTAATGGCAAGGTATCTTCCAATTATCGGACCTGTCGCTATTGCAGGAAGTTTGGCTGCTAAAAAATATATCCCGGAAAGTGCAGGAACATTAAAAACTGATACTTCAACCTTTGGATTAATGGTATTTGCGGTTATTGCTCTTGTTGCAGCATTATCCTTCTTTCCGGCTTTGGCGTTGGGCCCAATTGCAGAATATTTTTCACTTAAATAACTTGATTTGAAATGAAAGGAAATAATAACAATCTGTTTCAGGCTGACTTAGTCAATGAAGCATTGAAACAGTCTTTTATAAAACTAAATCCGGCTAAAATGTTTTGTAATCCGGTAATGTTTATGGTTTGGATAGGAACTCTGGTAATGGCAGGTGTGTGCGTCTGGATTGCAATGGGAGAGCAAAGTCAGGGAAGCTTAGTTTATAACCTTATTGTGACAGCGGTGCTGTTCATCACATTGCTATTTGCCAATTTTGCAGAAGCTATTGCAGAAGCCAGAGGAAAAGCGCAGGCAGATTCGCTCAGAAAAACCAGAGAGGAAACTCCTGCAAAATGGATTAATCCACACGGCGAAATTTTCAATGATGAAATAGAAATCGTTCCATCTTCACAGCTTAAAAAAGGAGATGTATTTCTTTGCGAGCCGGGAGACATTATCCCATCAGATGGAGAGATCATCGAAGGTTTGGCAACGATTGATGAAAGTGCTATTACCGGAGAAAGCGCACCTGTAATCAGAGAATCCGGTGGCGATAAAAGCAGTGTAACAGGAGGCACAAAAGTTCTTTCTGATATGATAAAGGTAAAAGTAACCACAGAACCCGGAGAAAGTTTTCTCGATAAAATGATTGCTTTGGTAGAAGGTGCTTCAAGACAAAAAACACCGAATGAAATAGCCTTAACAATTTTATTGGCAGGATTTACATTAGTATTTATTATTGTTACTGTGACCTTAAAACCATTTGGCGATTATGCTCATACACCAATAACAATTGCTGCCTTTATTTCATTATTTGTCTGTCTGATTCCAACGACGATTGGTGGATTGTTGTCAGCCATCGGAATCGCAGGAATGGACAGAGCGTTGAGAGCCAATGTGATTACCAAAAGCGGAAAAGCAGTGGAAACTGCCGGGGATATAGATGTGCTTTTATTAGATAAAACGGGGACAATTACTATCGGTAACAGAAAAGCCACGCATTTTCATCTCGCTAATGGCATTGACGAAAAATATTTTACTAAAGCTGTGGTTCTAAGTTCGATGTCAGATGAAACTCCGGAAGGTAAATCTATCATAGAATTAGCTGGCGTCAATCCTTTAAACTATGAAATAGAGAACCCTCAGTTTATTAGTTTCACAGCAGAAACCAGAAGTTCAGGTGTAGATTATGAAAATATCAGAATCCGAAAAGGCGCTTCTGATTCCATCAGAAATATAGTAGAAAAAGCAGGTAATCCTTTTCCAAAAGAAACAGAAGAAGCTGTCAGAATGATTTCAAGTAACGGAGGAACGCCATTAGTCGTTTCCGAAAACGAAAAAGTTTTGGGCGTTGTAGAATTGCAGGATATTATCAAACCAGGGATTCAG
>Ga0116227_10012385_pt1 | contig 13897 bp, 17 predicted proteins | sample S1TSphgellanicum_FD_89693 | JGI IMG/M metagenome (GOLD analysis project Ga0116227, IMG submission 89693) | Host-associated microbial communities from peat moss isolated from Minnesota, USA - S1T2_Fb - Sphagnum magellanicum MG | ecosystem: Host-associated > Plants > Peat moss > Unclassified...
AAATTTATTAAAAATAAATTATAAAAGTAGAATTTTAAAGTTAATCTTTTGTTTGTTTGTTAGGATTTGGTAAACTTTTTTTTTTTTTTTTTTTTTTTCAATGAAGCCTATTTGAAATCTTTTCCATCAATTTTTGGCTATAAATGGTTTTGGGTTCAAACCTAGTGATGTGCAGTTCAAACTCTTGTTGACCCTTTTGTTAATGAAATTGATTGGGGGGTGCCAAGAGCTTGTTAGGTTGGGTCTATTGTTGGGTTTTGAAAAAAAAGAAAAGAGGGAAATTGGAACTAGGTCTAGAACCCAAGGACTGGAACCAAGTCAAAACTTTCAACAAAAACCAATTTTGATTCCATTCCATGATTTAGGGTTTACAATAAAGATTGTCTTCTTCCTTCTTATTGCTCTTTGTTTGTGGTTGGTGTTGTGTTCTTCACACTTTTTTGTTATCTAAAAAACAAACATCCATTGTTCAAATATTTTTCATGCATTTTTGTTCTTCAAACACACATTTCTTTGAATTGTTTTCATTGTTGCCATTATGGATTGTTTTTGTTGTCTCGATTCTTCATTGGGTGTGGCATGTGTGTTGTGTTTGTCTAGGTCTTCTTCATGGGTAAGTCTTTCCTTTCTTTCTTGAATGGGAAGAAAATGGATTTCACAATTACTTTTCTGACTTCTTTACTTTCTATTTCAGAAATTTTATTCCAATTGAATTGTTTGCTTGAGAATTTTAAATGTTTCCACATGAAATCCTCCATGAATATTCTTGTGGAGTTCAATTTTTCAACTTGCAAATTAATAAGTTTAGGAAAACACCTCCATAAAAATTAAATTAAATTAAAAATAACTAATTGTTGGCTCCTTTGATATATTCATCTTTTTCATATTTTTTTTCCAATTGCCAAAAAGACTATTGTGAAAATTTCACTTGTTTGCATTGTTTCTGACAATCTTTTGGATTTTAGAACTAACCAAAAGATTACCCATAACTTGCTTTAACCTACCTTAGAACTAGGAACTAGTCAAGTTTTTAAAATAATAAAAGATCCAAAACCAAAATACCCCTTGAATTAAAAAAATCGAAACCAAAAAATGGGTCCCTTTTTATACATAAAGAAGAAAAGAACCAAAACTAAACTAGAATTGACCTCATGAATTTTTTTCAAAACCAAAACCCAAGATGCTTCCTAAAACCTAAGCACCACACAACAATGGGTTAGAGACATGGGGGTCCTTAACAAGGGGAGGGATCTTACACCCATAAGTAAGTAGGCATAAAATTCCCTTCCACTCTCAAGGAGTACCCAGAACATCCTCTTTTCTATGAAAGATATTAATGCATATAAGGTGCCCTCCCAAGAGGTCTGCTGAGGATTTAGGGTTTAGGGGCCTTAGGACCCCTTTCCCCTTTTGGATTGGTTCATTTTACTCTAATAAAGTTGGACAAGGATCTCATCAACTTCCTCTGCACCTTCTTCCTTCCAGGCACCACTTTCAAGTGGTCCAGATCTCACCAGCATCTACCAATCCCACGCTCCAAATTCAACCATGACAGGATCTAACGGCTGGATCCAAATCCAGAATTAGTAGGTAGGTGGCCCCCCTCCAAAAATAGGACCAAATTTTTAGCAATGCCGAAACAAATCCTCCTTCCGCTAAATTTAGAGAGACTGGTAAGTTTGTGCGTTCACACTTGCCACTGTGCTTGGTAGTAGCACGAGAGAGACACAGAGAGAGAGGGAGAGAGGCGTGCTTTGTCGACAACTATGACTGAATCTTTCGTTTCTCTTTTCTTTTTTTTGGGATGTTTTTGGTGCGGGATTTGGGATTTTGGTGGTGGGAGTTTTTCAATTTTGGCAATGGAGACTTGGAAGTAGTAGTAAGCAGCAGCAGCAGCAGCAGCAGCAGAAACAGGCGTCAAAAGAGTGTCACAGAAATGCCAAAACACCGCCTTCTTTCTTTCTCCACAACTGCTGCAGACATATCAAATGGGTTTTTGATTATGCTTGAGTCTCAAGGACCTCGAGTTTGACATATGAGAGAGACAGAGACAGAGACAGAGAGTTTTTGGGTTAGAAGTGGGATTTTTTTGAAGAAGGAAAGTAAAGGAGGATTTTCAAGTATGAGATTGGGACAATCCCACCTGAATGGAATGACCTTCTTATTCCTGAGTTTTTTTTTGTGGGGGGGAAGAGACAGACTTTGGTTTGGTAGCTGCAGAGCTCCAGTTTCCTTTCTTCCCCATGAAGAAGCTCCCTTCGAAAGAACTTGATGATGGGTTTTGCGAATTGGGTTTTTCACAGAGCTTGAAGAAGTTTGGAATTTGGAATTTTTGGTGCCGAGAGGAGCTGGAACTTGGAAGATTTTTTAATTTTTTACCCCCACTATATCTGTAGTCAGTAGGATTTTGGAGTTGGAGGCTGCTGTTTTGCTGCTGCTGCTGCGTCACAGTCTATGGCTTGAGATTGGAATTTTGCTTCACATTTCCTGAGAAGAGTGAAAGAAATGGGGTCCAAGTGAAGCTTTTGAGATCGACAGTTTTTTTTTTGCTGGGTAGACTTTTGGACTGACGACGACATTGTTGCTTGACACATGATCCATGGACAACAGCAATCTTCAGAGAATTGTATCGCATTGAAAGTCCGTCCGTAGTTAGAGAGTTCAGGATCTACAGGTTGATTGTGTTTGGAGGCAGCAGTGAGAAGGTTCTTCTTGCTTCGAGCGAGCTTGACATTTTCCGATCCCCGTTTCCGGGAAGCTCATGGGTCTTCTTCTCTCGGGAGGAGTGTCGACAAGATCAGTTGCACGCTTTCTCTGCAAGCTTACTTGCTTGCTTTTGTATTGATGATGAAAACTACCGTGACCCAGTCAACTCTTTTATCCATGCTGCTGCATGAGTGATGAACACTCCATGTTCTCCTCTCTTCTTCCATGTCTAGTCTCTCGATCCACCCAGCGTCGGAATTAGAGAGAACTTCTTCTTTGAGAAAATTCTTCATATCGCGTTTGGAGGGATTCGGTTAGAATCGGTCTGAGGCTTGCAAGCGAAAGCAGCAGCAGCAGCAGGTTTGCTGTTTGGAGGACGAGGAATTGTAGAAAATTCTTCATATCGCGTTTGGAGGGATTCGGTTAGAATCGGTTTGAGGCTTGCAAGCGAAAGCAGCAGCAGCAGGTTTGCTGTTTGGAGGACGAGGAATTGTAAAACCAGCTGGAGGAGAAATGGTGGAGAAGCAAAGAACGCAAGGAGGGAGGTCGGGATTGGAGATCAGAAGGGGTCTAGAGCTTTTGAAGCTTGTGAAGAAGAAGCCTACAAAAAGAGCAGCTGCGTCGTCGTCGTTGTCGTCGTCTTCATCGTCTTCCTCAAGCCATCACGGAAAGTACAGAGGAGTGAGGATGCGAGCTTGGGGCAAATGGGTGTCAGAAATCAGAGAACCCAACAAAAGGTCTAGGATTTGGTTAGGATCGTTTCCGAATCCAGAGATGGCGGCACACGCATATGATGCTGCTGTTCTCTGTTTGCGAGGTCCCAAAGCTTTTCTCAACTTCCCGGAATCTGTTCCATCTTCTTCTCCTCCCCCTAGTCACTGCCTGTCGCCTAAAGAAATTCAAGCTTTCTCTGCTGCGCATGCGGTTTCTGCCTGCTCCCCAATCATCTCCCTCACCACCAGCTCCCATTTCCTTTGTGCGGACTCTCAACTCTCTGAAGAGAAGGATCTACACTCTGACCATGTTCCAGCTTCTCCAAGACTAGTGAAAGCAGAGGAGGAGGAGGAGGTTCAACTGCTGCAAGTGCACTTCACAGAACAAATTTCTGCTGCAATGGATCACAGAATTGTGACAACAAGGAAGGTGGAGGAGGAGGCTGCTCGTGAATGCACTGAAACCAGTTCGAAATGTTGTCGTCCTGAAGAAGAAGAAGAAGAAGAAGACGTCCAGAGTTTGTTGCAGAACTTGATGGAGATTGAATTTCCGCCAGTAGTAGTGCCAGGGGACTTTCTTCACTCTGGAGATTCCACCAGCTTCTTTTTTGCAGACAATGCTGCTTATCCAAAAATGGATTCTGAAGACTTTTGGGAAGAGAATCTCTGGAGCTTCAGCAACTGAAGTTGAGTGCAGGGCATATGCACAGAAGAAGATGCTCCTCTCTCTGCTAATGAAGAAATGTTGTTGCAGATATTTATGGGTCAGGGGATCTAATCACAGGAGAAATCTCAATGCAAAATTCATGTTGGTACTTCAAGCAGTGGGACTTCAGAGATTACAACCTGAGCATTTCTTTGGTGACGGTGGTGCATTGTTGGTTCCCAATCATGCTTACAACACCAAAACAGGACATGAAACTGTAGGGACCATTGCACAGCAAGAGCAACATCTTAAACCAAAGAGAGAAAAGTGCCAAGCCCAAAGGACTGGAGAGAACAAGAGACTGCACGCACTCGCAAACACAATGTGAGTTTCAAACTCTCTTTTGTGTTAGGGATTTGTGGATCCTTGCAAGGGTTTTATTCAATTTAACAAATCCTAAGACTGGAGATCAAAAACAACTTGTGGAGGAACTGGGCCACAAAGAATGGAGAGGAGACACAGTGGGAAGAACTGTGCAAGCTTCATTCTGGTTTTACAGTTGGAAAACCCTACACAAATATGTACATGATTTTGTCTGTTTTTTAGATACATTGTGACCTAAAAAGTGTCAATGTTTTCTGTGGATGAAAGCAGAAAACCCTAATTCAGTTCTGTGGCTGAGCTGCTGGAGGCATGGAGTTTCAAGGATGTCGAAGAATTTATTTTTTTGTCTTTCTGTTTTTGGCTTGGTTTGTTGTTTTGTAGGTTATTGTGGAGTGATCTTGGTGAGCTGGTTTCGGTGATGGAGTGCGATCCTGGCTGCTCAATGGATACTCTTTATGAGTTGTGTGAATCACGATTCTGGTGATGGATTGGTGCAGAGCTTTTAGGGGAGTAAGGGGTTGTCGAGAAGAAATATATATATGAAGTTGGCTGAAATGAAGAAGGAGGATTTTTGGCAAGGGGATGAAGCTAAGTTCCTAGTTTTCTTTTTTAATGAGGTTTTATTGAGTTGATTTGGGAGTTGAATTGTAATCAGTTAGGGGTAGAAGTTGATTTGGACTTCTTCCTCTCATGAATCTTGACACTTGAGCTTTCACTGTGCCAAGATGAGATTAGGAGGTCTAACATTTTCTTTTTAAGGACCAACATAAGAGAAATGATGAGTGTGTCAAAGATTTCAGAAATGGTTGTTGTGGCAGCATAATCTTTGACAGTTTGGTGTCTTAATGTGAGTGTGCAATGTGTCCGTTCTGAGAAGAGAATACCTGTTGGATAGTGAGAGCTCTGGGGATTTTGAGAACAAGGGGGTACTATGAAATGTATAAGATCACATATCTATTCTGTTCTGAATCTCTATCTAATTTTGGAGAGAAACTATGTGATGATGTCAAGATTGTACTTGTGCGCTTTCTGTTGTTGGAGTATGAGCTGCCACTCTCAATAAGCAAACCAGTTGACTCCTTGAGAGGAAATCAAGAGAGAATCTGATGTCCATAGAAATAAGATACATTAGTGTCTGTGAGGATATGGATATAGAAATAATAATTATATTAAAAAAAAATTCTATCACAAGAAGATTTCAGTAATTCCTATTGAGTCTATATACCCAACATCAGGGATTTCCACATCAGTAATCAACCTCTTCGTTTTGGTGACAACATCTCCAATTGGAAGACTGAATGACATTCTTTGCAATGCAGTTTTTAGACTCCAATACAAATTAGGACTAAACCTGTAGTTACGGCCACTTTAGACTAGGAGCCAATAGTGGGGCAAATATTGGGAAATTTGAGCACTTCTTGGCTTCTTGTTTGTCCCCGGGTTATTAATAAAATACTATTTGTTTGGGGGCCAATGAATTTGCATAAAACCATTAAGGTCAAGAAGGACCAAGGTTTCAACCCTTGTATGCTTCCACTCCTGGTAATCACTCCTAATCTTTGCTTCCTTCCCAAACTAAGCCCCAAAAGACAGACCCTCATGGATACTGTAGCCTAGGGCCAATTTCCACATTGACAAAACAAATAATTACTTTTTCAAGAATAAAAGTGGTCCAGGGAATCCATAATTTTGCATGAAAAGACATATTGTTCCCAGGGAATGCATGCATTCATAATGTGCAAATTCATAAATCCCTGGGACCAAATTGATACATGAAGATTCAGGTTTCAGATCCATCCATGTTCCTCAATCCATCAAGTTGAAGTAGCTTATAAACACTATCTTATGAATTATAGCAAGGCATACCAAGCCAATGGATTCACTTGCAATTGCTCAAGCCCCATGTCAGACAATAATCTGGAGTGAGACAACTTTTGCACACCACCTGCAACACCCCAAGGACTTTGCTGCAAACATGACAAGAGGAAGCAGCTTACACTGGGAACATCTCCAACTGAAAGGCCAAATAACAAGGGAACTTTCACTGTTCCTGGACACATACTAACCATATACTCCACTTCAATTACCTCACGTTGAGTGATGGCTTGTTGAGCACACAAGCAAAAACAAAACCTCACCATCCCACCCTAGCCAGTAAATAGGGTTTGCTGTTGATAGCCCACAGGCAAAGATTCTTGCAATGAAAACATCAATAAGTTTCTAGACACATTGCTTTCAGTTTGCACATTTCACTTCCAAACTACACTCAAGAAGAAAAAATTCAGTTCAGAGCAAACGAGTGTTTGCAAGCATCTGACAAGGAAATGATGGGCTGCAATATGACACAATAGGACTCAAGAACGAAAGGCCTCGTACTGTGGCTAAACTTCAGTGCGGCTTACCTAGCTTACATTGCACATCCATTTTTACAACGGAATATCGAGAAACCACGACTCAGAGCCCCTGCCCTCACTAGCTATACATGAATAAATACACCACCAAAGCGGAAGCAAGAGTGAACAATCTCACAGGAGAACGGTGGTGTTAAAAAACACCATTAAAAAAAGGCTAATAGGAGACAACCTCAACCCCCGAAGCCGTAAAGAGTGCGCCCTTGCCGCTTGAGAGCATACACCACATCCATAGCCGTCACAGTTTTACGCCTGGCGTGCTCGGTGTATGTCACGGCATCACGGATCACATTCTCCAAGAAAATCTTGAGGACACCGCGAGTTTCTTCATAGATCAAGCCACTGATTCTCTTCACACCTCCCCTCCTTGCCAACCTCCGAATAGCGGGCTTAGTAATACCCTGGATGTTATCCCTCAGCACTTTGCGGTGCCGCTTTGCTCCTCCCTTCCCCAAACCCTTGCCTCCCTTCCCACGGCCCGACATGATGATATCGAAGAAAATCTCGCACAGCGAAAATGAACCGCAATACAAAACCGGCAAATCAAATACCAAACAACACAAGCCAAAGGCACAAGCACGGTTACTGACTACTTTTGCAAATCTCAACTAGCGGGTTAGATCTCAAGCAGTAAAATGAAGAGGCAGAGAAGAAGAAGAAAACAGAACGATAGAAACTGAAAAGCTCAAACCCTAATATATACTCACTCTCACTAGTAACTTTCTCCCCTTCCGCCCTTTGTTCACGGTAACCACCCGATTTACCGAAGCCACAAGTTACATTTACCGAATTCCCCCCGTTCTTGTTTTCATCTTTGATTTTACCGTATTCATCGATCCGTGTGATTCACCAATAGGAGTCGTTGGATTCGGTTTGGGTGAAGGCTATCAGACGGTCCGATCGAGTGGGAGTCATGCTAGGACGCGGAAGGGACGACTGCGATCCGTCCGATACTGAGATCGAACGGGCTGAAATGTGGCCCGCGTTTCTGTGGAGGAGAAGTGGATATGGTAGCAAGTATGTGCAATATTTCATCTATTTTTTGGATGGTAAAAGTGGATGAAATATGGTGGGATTCTTCTTCGTTGTTGTTTTCATCATCTGCTTCTTCTTCGTCTTCTTGTTCTTCTTCAACGAGAGCAGCAGAACTTCTCGGCATGGCGGTTGTTTGGTTTGAATTTTTCGAGTTTCTGTATAGGAGAAGGGCTTGTACTCAGGTCCTTTTCCTACGTAAAGCAGAACTGGGATTTTCTCACTTTTTACAAACAGTGACAGGCTGGCTGGTACCTTCCGCTGGTAAGAAGATCCCGCTTGCTGAAAAGAGATTTCTTCAGGCAGGTAAGGGAGCTGAAAATATAAAGGAAAAATCTAGACAGTGCTATACGGCAAGAGAATCGTGCTGCTTTTTTTCTTCTCTTCTGCTAATCTTCCCTTTCATTGAAGGAAAGACCAGCATCAGAAACCTGGTTTGTTTCGTTTTAACTTGAAGAAAGTCTGAAGAGTAAGTAGATGGGTGGAGAATCGTAGACCCCCAAACCACCCCCAACAAGTCATCTGCAGCAGCAGGGATTTGTTGGGGTGGTTTCGAGTTCCGTGATTCTGATCCTAGAGCTTCACTGAGCTCGCCTTTGCAAACTGAACAGGAGTAAAATACCTATGATGCAGAAATGGAGGATGGGTTCTAGTCCTCTTGACTGCTGGCAATGAAATGCTTGACAGGAGCAAAAACAATTACCTGCTGTGATATGGTCAGAATCATATGTCTTCAGATGGTCAATCCACTTTCTTTAGCCATGGGAGATCACTTCCTTGAAAAAAGTGTTGTTACGTGAATGCTACTGAGAAAATTGCATAGCATAGTCGACAGCCTGATGTGTTGGAAGTGCGCATACAGAGAGGAACCAGCAGCTCTGACAACCAGGGCTTCGCTGTTGTTGGTTGCTCTTGGACAAGCCTGAGGCATGTTCCTTTTTCTCACTATTTTGGGTGACGCTTGTCTCTCTGACTCTGGCTTCAGCCTCACTTGATGTTCAATCTGGCTGTGGTTTCTATAGAAATTGTGGTGCCGAGTTTTCCTGTATGTTCTTCTGCATATGAATCTTTCCATCGTCCTTGTTGCTCTTGAAATTGTGATCCACTCATCACTCAATGAAATTTGTCTTAAACTTTTGATTTGAAGAGGTACATGACTGGTGAGAATGGAATTTCAGTGCCTTGGTTGGTTGCAGCTAACCCTGTCAACAAATAAAATCATCCATACAAGCTCACATGTGTGGAGGCATGTGCACAAGCGCTCAACCAAGGAGAATTCCACCAGATTTCATCGGTGGCTGTGGCTTCCATAGAAATTGTGATGCCTAGTATAATATGGAATTTATATGTTTTTCCCATGTCTCTTCTTCCTCTCTTTTGTGCTGCTACTTGCAAGTCTGCCATTTTTCTGCAGGAGCTGTTGAGGGCATGTGGTGAAAAGTTAGTCTGACTGCTGTAGACAAGAGCTGTATAGTCTGCCAAAATGGATGAGATGGCAAGTCAAACTTCATCAAAGGAAGATGGTGGAAGGGAGATGTGAGCATTGCAATTAGCACTTCTCTTAAGGGAATCCAGTTTTGAGATATTATCTTGATGTGGGGCTTACTGTGGGGAGCATGTGAGTGCTGAGTCCTGACCAACTCCCAGGGTAGTTTAAGTGGTTATGGATTCTTGTTCCTTAATAGGTCTTTTCTTTACCCAAAACCAACACCATGGTCATAAATATGTTCTGTATGTTTTGCACCAGAGTTTGTTCAATTATTTGTCAGATGCATTGAAATCTTTGGTGTTTCTCTTGACTGGTTCTTCTGCACCCCTCTTGGTGAAAACCAACATGAGAAAGAATTAAATGAGAACAGAGACAAAATTGATCCTCTGCTGGCGGATTTCTTGGAGGTAAAACTGCCTCAAAACTATTGTTAAATTTGGAAGGGCTATGAGATCTGGATGCATATGCAAGGATTGTGCTGAGATTATAGCTGTGCAAAAGTAGTGACTGGCTAACAACCCCCCAGACTTGAATGCTCCTTTGGGTGTGGGAGGCAAGCTTCATCACTCATGCTCATGGCAGATGTAGCAGAGGGATTACATTTTCCTTGTTCACCTCAATAATTCACCATTTTTTTCCTTTCTCAATCCATCACTAGGGCATGAAAACTTGGGTGGTATTGGTGTTTTTGCATTTATGTTCTCACTTTCAGGTGAAGATGTTAGCATAGATGATGGATTGCCACTTCTAGCACATGATCTCAATTGGGTGATGAAGATGATTTCAGTAACTCTGGAGAGTCTTGTGGGGGAGAAGAGGATGAAGATTGTGAAGGGAAACCTTTAAATGATAGAGCTGGCTACAATGAGCATGAGCTTGGAGTTGATAATCCTATAGATCAATCATATGCTAAAGTTCAGTTCGAGTCAACATCTTTGAGATTGTGACAGATCACTGTACCACTTGTGGCAGATGAAGTTGGGAGTCAAACATGGTGAGTTTTGTGGGCGAAAAACTCGGATTTGTACAAAACTCTTCTATGTACAGGTGCACTTTTTTGCCTGTTTCAGGGAACAGGGGTTGAGCCAATTTTTTTATTGAAGTGGGTGAAAGAGTAAAGACACGAGCAAGGAAAAGGCAAGATGGTGGGTGCTGGTATGTATCAAACTCAATTCACTGTCAATAGTTAAAACATTTCTGTTTGGATTTCCTCATGAGAAGTTTCATGGCTACTGTTTTCAACAGGATGACAACTTGTGGTTGTGCTGAAACATGCTGATTGATAAAAAAAATTATGGTATAGTGCAGAAACCCAACATTCAATGATTGTATGTTGTGAGTGAAGATGAGGTCTTGACTTGATATCAGCAGATAGTGTGACTTGAATTAAGGCATTTAAAGTAAAGGCTTAAAAAGGTACATATTGTTGATGATGGATTGAGTATTCTTTTAATTTTATTGCATATTCTAGATAAATAAATTCATAGTTTTATTATTTAAAAAAAATTGGATGTAAATAGTTGGAAAGCCTTTGGACATGTTGTAATGATCCATACATAAAACAAGTTTGGTTAGCTACTATGGATTTTGTGATAGTAACAAGTGATAAACCAAAATGCACTACCCAAAAACTTTTGTATTGGATTTTTTTGTTTCCTTCTTCCTAATGTGTTTTCATCATGTTCCCAAGTTGTCCCCAATTTCACCTTAGTTTTATCCCATATGGATTGCTCAAAGTTCTAACCCCTATGTATATAAACTCCCATGAATATGGCCCCTTCCCCAAAAAAAAGAAAAAGAAGCGCAAATGCACCTGTGAACTAATGAATATGAATCACACCATGCACACCAGAGGATGGTGCATGGGCATTACGGTAGTAATGTACCATACCCATGATTAATTAATTTTTTGAACAATGGTGCAATGGCCTCATTTTTTAGTTTTCTGAATTTTGACAGTTGATGTTAAGTACAAGAGATGCACAAAATTTGAGGTACTACTTTGTATGCAAAAAATGAAGCAAAATTGAAACCATTGCATTTCCTCAAATCAAAAACTCACCCATGTGAATTAGATGTCCTTAAACCCTACAATCAAAGTGAAGGGTCACAAATGTGCTTGCGCATGGCTTATAAGTAGACAGAAGAATTGTAATGTCGTTTAAATTTTGCAAGTTTGAAATAGGTACAATGGCAACCAAGACACTTTTTTACAAATATCTCAAGGATGACTGACTGCTGGGAAGCAAATCTGAAGATGTGACTGATTTTGCACAACCAAATACTATGCTATCAGGGGGCGTCTTTTTGTGTGTCAAATAAAAGTTAAGGATGGTCATCTATGACAAACCTCTTTTAGGATATACTCAAGAAGAATTATCGTCGCTGTGTATGGGAGAATCAAAATTGTTGTTCGAGTTCGATCAGCTATCTTTGAGAAGCGATCAAGGTCTCGTAGAAATTGAGTCCATCGAATTGCGGCGCCATCCTTGGAGAGGATTTTTTGCGAGCAGGCTTGTTTGTGTCCTCTTCATGGTTTGAATATTCTTGGCCTGCAGTTTTTAGCTCCTGACATTGGCAGTTCTGCAAAAATTGAGTAACCAGAGCGTGAGATAACTGAACAGACTTCTACAGCAAAATCTTCTCCATCTCATATCGATCGACTAAATTGGAAGAGGATCCGAGCATCGAAGACAGGGAGAAAATATTATATAAACACTACAATTGTAAACACGATAACGTCGAATCGCGCGGCGTTTTTTCAAATATCCAATACCTTTCGACATTCTGAGGCGCCGTCGTTGCGAGAGTAGAAGACGTTAGCCTCCATGCTCACTAAAGCTGCGGATCCTGCCAAAATTCCGATGCGTGCAAGGTTGGCCATGCTGCTCATCATGCTCGAAACTACGGAAACAAAACTCCGAAGAAAAAGGACAAGAAAACCGCCGCTCAAGAACTCCGACAGAAGTGGACACTTCTTACACGGATTGTTATTGTTCTCCTCGAACGAAATCGGAGCACAAAAATCTCGTAAAATCCGCCTTGGAAGAAGACTTCAAGGACTCTTGAAAACGGTAATTTTCTGATCCAAACAAAAGCCAAAAAAGAGAAGTAACAATAACAAAAGAAAAAACACGAGTACAATCAAAGAGTAATTGAAAAGAGCAAACTAGAATAGCTCCAACGTTCAAAAGCAGAGAGAAAGTCACTTATTATAATTGACAAAAAATGACACCAAGAAACAAACAAGAAGTGCTGCAAGAGAATTAAGGACGTACAAAGTAACTAAGCAAGAGAGCAGAGTTAGTTTAGAGAAAAGGAAAGTACTGGAGGAATAAATGAATGAAGAAGATGGAGAGATAGAAAGATATAAAGATCGTGAGACAGAGAGAGAGAGAGAAAGAGAGCGACGATGGTAGCGGTCACGGGAGACATAGAAAAACACGGAATTGACGCAAACTCAGGAGCAGCAACACCAGGCATGCGCTAAACAAGTTTTTCGTGCTTTCTGCAGTCACATGTATTCCATGCTGATTTTTGCCTCGTCTTCCTTCCTTCCTTCCTTTTTGTCGCCCTCCCTTATTTTCCTTTTTTTTTTTTTTTTTTTTGGGGGGTGGGGCGGGGGGGGCTTTTTTCGGCCCCGTTGAAGCGTAGCCCCTACCGTCGCGCACTGATTACCAACTAGAATCGGTCCTGTACCTGTTCTGCCATAGAATCGGCCTAAGCGTCCAATTCCGACAAACTTAAATTTAGGGATTTTAATTGAATTATCGCAGAATAATAATAATAATAAGTAGGGTAAAGTTGTAAACGGAGTAGCCATTTATTTGTTCTATAAGAATTTTTTCACGAATGCGAAAAATCATTAAAAGGGAATATTCTGTCACATATTCTCTGTTTGGTGGTGGAAAATCGCCCAAATGGTCCTTTAAACTTGTTTTTTTTTCCAACTAGGCGGATTAGCCAAATTTAAGGGAACATGATTTTGGGCTAATGATATTTCAATGAAAAAAAAATGAAAAATGAAAGAAAATTCAGCCAATCTTGTCTGGGCTCTAGGGCACTGTTTTTTTTTCCCAACAAATTTGTGACGTTTATCTGAAAAAAAAATTCGGAAAATTCTGGATAAAGTCTTTTTTCCTAGAGCTAATTCAACTAATTTTGCTAGTGTTTTGGGAAAATCTCCAAAATTTTAATATCACTAAAAAAAATTAAATATTATTATTATTTTTAATTATAAAAATTTATAATAAAAAAACCAAACAAACCGCCTGGTCTGGGGCTAATCTCTAGAGGGGGTGGGGCTAATGATTCATAATAGGCCTCGTGTTTTGCACTTGACCTGCCTAAAGCTCTTCCAGTGAGGTCATGGGTGTCTTTTCCTTTGGTTACCATGGGACACCAAATTTTAAATCGTTGTTTGCTTTTAGAGCAGGGTAACCACCAACCCCACCCCCCCCACCCCCCCTCGCCCCCCCCCCCCCCACCACACCCACCACCCCACCCACAACAAATA
>Ga0116227_10012386_pt1 | contig 13894 bp, 12 predicted proteins | sample S1TSphgellanicum_FD_89693 | JGI IMG/M metagenome (GOLD analysis project Ga0116227, IMG submission 89693) | Host-associated microbial communities from peat moss isolated from Minnesota, USA - S1T2_Fb - Sphagnum magellanicum MG | ecosystem: Host-associated > Plants > Peat moss > Unclassified...
GCCATCGAAATATTTGATGTTGTAGCTGTAGGGAATCGTAATGCCGATGGTTTCGGTGGTGATGTCACCGGCCGGGCTCGGTTGAAGCACGATGGAATTGTTCGCATCCGTGTAGTTCTGCACTGGCGAGGGCGTGGTCTCGTGATAGCGCAAGTAATACATGCCGCCGGTGGTGCTCGGCGTGAAGGCATATCTGAGGCCGACACTGTACTGCCCGAAATTGCTCGGCTTGATGTCTCCGGCATAGCGCACGTTGATGTATTCCGGCGCGCCTGCGGCAGTGGAGATGGCAGCGACCTGGCCCGGTAGCGGTATGGCCGGAAGCTGGCTGGCCACTGGCGCCAACGCGTTCGCAACCTGCGTCAGCGCGTCGGTCTGTGCAGAAGGTGGCAGCGTGCCATTCTGTACAAGGAAAGCGGTGATCAGATTTGCAGCCGAGGTATAGAACTGCGGGTCGGTTAGATTTTGCCCGGCGTAGGAGCCAAGATTCAGCGGATTCTTGATGCCCCAGATGAATTCGCGCCCGGGGCCGACCACGTCTGCCACCGAGAAAAATTCGCCCACCGGATTGAGCTCGGTTTCCTTGTACTGGAGCTTGTACTGGCCCAGCAGCGTCAGGCGGTTATTGGCCGAGAACTGCAACGAGACTTGTGGCACGGGCAACAGGATGCTTTTGACGTCTGCCCCGGGAATCGTCGCCTTGGTCGCATCGGCCGGGCCTTGGGTGAGGGCAATGCCGTTAAAGAACAGGCTTTCGCCCCATGCGGCCACGTGCTGTCCGGCGCGAACGTTCAATGCCATTTCGTCGCCGAACGTCCAACTGCCGGAGATGTAGGCATCCAGCAGGCGCGCACGCTGGCCGTCGAAGCGCCGCGCATCCGGCGTGAATTGATTGAAGGCAGCGCCATTGATGGTCTTGCCGTCCGGTCCGTATCTGTTGATCGTGCGTGGCGAGTTGTTATCGTTGGCGCGGCGGTAAACATTGTCGTAAAACGCATCGCCGCGAACGATCAGATCGTAATTGTTCATGGTGAGCTGTAGCTCGCCCAACGCGCTGACGCGGTTATTGATCGGCGTCCAGCGCTTGAAGTTGCGATCACCATCATCGAAGTTATTCGACTCCGGCACCTTCAGGTAATCGGGCAAGGGAATGGTGGCTGCCGGGGGCGAATTGATGATGCCGTCGTCAGGGGCTTCCGTGCGTACGGCAAACACATACGCGCCTTGCAGCGTCCAGGAAGCGTCAATCCCGAGAAAGCTGTATGACCCTGCATCAGCAGGGCTGCTCAACGCTGCCGCGGAAGCGATGAGTGTGAATTTCGCAGCATACTGGGGCCATCGGCTGCTGTGGCATACGCTTCTGTTGCAAAACGGCATGGCTCTCTCCTCAAACGGCGCTTATATTTTTTTATATCTGCACCTTAGAGAGCTTGGCTGGCTGGGACTCCATCCAAAGCGCGTAGTGGAAAAAGGACTATTGCTTTTGCTTGGCGTGTAAATCTTTGTCCTGCGCAGGGCAGCACAAGGCTCGCCAGAGCCCGTGCAGGGAGAGAGGAGTGTCGCCGCGATGACGCGGACGGGCAGGGGGCAAAGCGAAGCCCGCCGTGCGCACTACCGAAAAGCGGCTAGTTGCCCTGTTGATGCCAGAGTGGGTTGTCCTTGGGATCAATCGCGTGCAGGAAACGGTTCAACAGCGATTTGAGCACGGCGGCTTCGCCATTTCCCATCTTGGCCAGCAACTGTGACTCAATGACCTTGGCCTCGGCGATCAAGCGCAGGGCGCAGTGGCTGCCGTCTTCGGTGAGTTGATAGGCTGGCCTGCCATTGATGTCGTAGACATTGCGGACGAGGCCGCGCAGCACCAGTGTTTCAATGGCGGCGCTGACGCTGGCTTCCAGGACATTGGCAAGGCCTTCATGGAATTGGCTGGCATTCACCACTTCCCGCAGTGTCAGCGTCGACAGGATGTAGAACTCATCGTCGGTCAGGTTTTCCGCGGCCAGCAAGGGACGGATCTGCCCGAGGAACTGGAAGTGGCTGCGGCCGATCAGGTAGCCGAGGAAATCCTCGCTGAAGCCGCCGGCGAAATACGGGTTGCGCGGTTTGCTGCCCGAATCGCGGTGCGCGGCATGGGCATATTTGCCGCCATGAAATACCAGCGGTGAGCTGTCCGCGCGGTCAAACGAGACCACTTCACCGACGAAGATCACATGGTCACCGCCTTCGTACTGGAAGGCGGTCTTGCACTGGAAGCGCGCGGTGCAGCCACGCAGCAGTGGAATGCCGCCGACGCCGGTATCGACATCGAGTCCTGCGAATTTGTCTTCACCACGACGGGCAAAGCGGCCGGACAGGGCTTCCTGGTCCGAGGCCAGAACATGCACGGCCCAGTTCTGCGCCGTCTTGAAGGTTTCCAGGCTCATCGAGGTATTGGCCAGGCTCCACAGCACCAGCGGCGGATTCAGCGAAACCGAGTTGAAGCTGTTGGCGGTGAGGCCCAGCGGGGCGCCATCAGCCGTCCGTGTGGTGATGATGGTGACGCCGGTGGCGAATGCACCCAGCGCCTTGCGGAACTCGGTGGGATCAAAGGCGGTGGTATCAGTCATTGTTGAGGCGGCATCAAATGGTTAAACGAAGACGTAGGGTTTTTTATTTGCGCGAAGTTTGCAAGGAGTTTCCGGCCGACTCAACTAAAACATGAGAGCGGGAATCGCTGCGTGCTCCTTGAGATTCACGGCCCTAGTGTGCCGGATCAACAAGAATCCTGCCGGCGGCGGATGCCCGCCGCCGGCGTATAAGGTCAGAAGCTGTACTTGACGGTGAGGCCGATGTTGTCGCGATCCTGGTAGGGGCGATCGGTGAAGTCGGGCTTGCCGAAGTAGGCGCTGTAGGTCAGGCCCAGCTGCAGGGCCTGCAGGCGGGTGAAGCTCACGCCAACGCTGCCGCGGCGATCACCGGGGCCCATCAGCGCGCCCATGCCCGACAGGAACGAACCATGGCCGCGCACGATACCGGCGAAGGTCATCGGAACCTGCAGATCCCAACCATCGAAGACGTTCTTGCGATCAATGAACCACAGGAAGCTGTAGCCCCAGGTTGAAGTGTCGTACTTCAGTTCCGTGCTGGTCGGGTGATCGGGGTTGGCAACACTGCGCACGCCATCAACGCTGAATACCTTGTTGCCACCAACGTCAGCAACCACAGTGATCGAGTCATACCAGTCGGTGTTGCCGAAGATGTAGAGCGCATTGATATCGAACTGTCCGATGCGACCGCGGGAAGGCGTCGGGATTGGACCAGTAATACCGCCATCGACGTTAACCAGCAACGGCACGCCATCGCGATAGATCATTTCCGCACCGATATTGGCGCCGAACAGTTCGGTCGACAGGCTCGTTGCATACATCTTGATGCCATCAAAATACTTGATGTTGTAAGTGACGGGCACCGTAATGCCGAGCGTGCCGGTGGTGATGTCCGGAATACCCGGCAGTGGGCTCTTGACCAGCAGCGCGTTGCCATAATTCTGGACCGGTGAAGGCGTGGTGTCGTGGTAACGCAGGTAATACAGGCCGCCGGTGGTGCTCGGCGTGATCGCATACTTCATGCCGAGGCTGTACTGGCCATACCGGCTCGGACGGATTTCACCAGCGTAGGTCGGGTTGACGTACTTGGGCACATTGCTGGCTGGCGCGGCGAGGGCGAGGATCGTGTTGGGGATCGTCACCGCCGGCAGGCCCAGGTTGTTGATCTGCTGCGTCAGCGCATTGACCGTGGTTTCAATCAGCGGCGTCAGCTGGTTGTTGGTGGGCAATGCGCCGTTCTGCTTGAGGAAGCCATCCACCAGCTGTACCGCGGCGGCGATGTCATTCTGGCCGTTGGGCTGTGAGCTGCCGGTGAGATTCAGATTGGAGTAAGCCGGGAGCCACAGCGGGTTGTAAATGCCGTAGATGATCTCGCTGCCTGTGCATACTACGTCGGCCACCGAGAAGAATTCGCCCACGGGGTTCAGTTCGGTCGGCTTGTATTCCAGCTTGTACTGACCGAGGAAGGTCAGCTTGTTGGTGGCCGAGAACTGCATTGAGATCTGGTTGACCGGCAGCAGGATGCTCTTGACGTCTGCACCAGGCACCGTGGCCTTGGTGGCGTCGGCCGGCGACTGCGTCAATGCAATGCCGTTGAAGAACAGGCTTTCGCCCCAGGCGGCGATATGACGGCCGGCGCGAATGTTCAGCGCCGATTCGTCGCCGAGCTGCCAGTTGGCTGAAACATAAGCGTCGAGCAGGCGACCGCGCATACCGTCGAACTTGCGAGCGTCCTTGGTGAAATGGTTGTAGTCGGCATTCGGGCCGCCCTGTTCACCATTGGGACCAAACTTGTTGATCGTGTCTGGCGAGTTGTTGTCGTTGGCGCGGCGATAGACGTTGTCGTAGAAAGCATCGCCACGAACAACGAGGTCGTATTCATCCTTGGTCAGGTGGATTTCACCCAGCGCGCTGACGCGGTTGTTGATCGGCGTCCATTGCTTGAAGCTGCGATCACCGTCGTCGTAGTTGTTGGACTCCGGCACCTTCAGATAGGTGGGCAGCGGAATCGATGCGGCGGGGGGTGAGTTGATGATGCCGTCACTGGGCTTTTCGGTACGCACCGCAAACGCATAAGCGCCTTGCAGTGACCAGGTGCCATCAATGCCGAACAAGTCGAATGAGCCGGCGTGTGCACTGCCGCTGATCCCCGCAAGACCTGCGAAGGCCAGTCCTGTTGCGCGCTTGGCCCAGTGAAACTGACGGGCACTGCTCTTCTTGCGAATCGCCATCGATCCATCTCCCCCAAGTAATAGTTTTAAATTGCTGCAACCGTACCTTAGAGGCCGGCCCTTGCCCAAGCCTCACCCAAATTGATTAGTGAGGCAAGGCACCGTGTTGTAAAGCGTGGGTTTTTGCTGAATCGGCGTGAGCATTTCCAGCGGTGTTTCGAGGGGTTCGGCGCGCGCCGGAAAAATTGCACAGCCCATCTTTTGCCTTGGAACGGATGTTATTAATAAAATAATTAAGTAATTTTATTTATTTAAATAAAACATTTGTCGGATGGCGAAATGCCAATGCACGGTGTGGCACTGAGCAACGTGTCGCGACATTGCCGGTTCGAATTTTCTACTCTCGCAGTTGGCAGTCGAATCCGAAATAAGGCAACGTAGCCGCGAGGCCATCGAAGCCCGCTGCACTGGCTGGTGCATGCCAGAGACAATCAAAACAAAAAATGGATGGAGAGTGATGAACTACCTGAGCCCCTTGGACGCTGCCTTCCTGCGCATGGAGTCCAAACGCACGCCAATGCATGTTGGCGCGATGATGACGTTCAAGCTGCCGGATGACGCGCCGCCCGATTTCGTGCGAAAGCTCATGGAGCAGATGCGCTCCAAGCCGTTCATGCCGGCACCGTTCAACTGCCGCCTCGCACGCACGCGGTTGTCACGTTTTGCGCCGGCCTGGGTCGAGACCAAGGTCGACATGGAATATCACATGCGCCACTCCGCGCTGCCGTTTCCCGGCGGCGAGCGCGAGTTGGGCGTGCTGGTGGCGCGCATGCATTCGCATCCGCTCGATCTGTCGCGCCCGCTGTGGGAATGCCACCTGATCGAAGGCCTGGAGAATCGCCGCTTCGCGCTTTACTTCAAGGCCCACCATTGCGCGATTGATGGCATGGGCGCGATGAAGATGGTGCAGAAATGGTTGTCGCGCGATCCTGACGACAAGAGCGGCATCGGTCCGTGGATCATGGCGATGAAGCCGGAGTCGGATTCGCCGCCGAAGAACGAAACCCTGATCGAGCGTTTCCAGCGCCCTGTCGCCGTCGCTGCAGAACAGGCGCGCGGTGTGCGCGATCTGATTCGTGGCTTGAACAAGATGACGCGTGGCGAGGACAGCGGTACGCGTGCCGCACTGACCACGCCACGCAGCCTGTTCAATGTGCCGGTCTCGCAGCAGCGCCGTCTCGGCACGCAGATCCTCGATCTCAACCGCGTCAAGGCCGTTGCCAAGGCCACCGGCGTCAGCGCCAACGATGTGCTGCTCGGCATCTGCGGCGGCGCAATCCGCCGGTATCTTGAAGAGCAAAACGCACTGCCCGAAAAATCACTGCTGGCCTCGGTGCCGGTGGCATTGGCACGGGCGCCTGACCAAGGCGGCAATGCCGTTGCCGGCTTTGTAGTGCCGATCGGCACCGAAATGCCTGCCGCCAGTGATCGTATCGCGCGCATCAATCGCGTGACCACGCGCAGCAAGGACGAGTTGATGGAAATGACGCCGGCGGCCTTGTCGCAGCTGGCGCTGCTCGGCATCGCGCCTTTCCTGGTGGGCCAGATGACGGGCACGCTGCCGAAGATTCCGCCGATGTTCAACTTCGTGATTTCGAACGTCGTGCTGTCCAAGGACTCGCTGTACCTGATGGGCGCGGAACTGGAGGCCATGTATCCGGTGTCGTTCCTGTTCGACGGTTACGCACTCAACATCACCCTCGTGGGTTACAAGGATCGTGTCGCGGTGGGCTTCCTTGGATGCCGTGAGGCGATTCCAAGCCTGCAGCGTCTCGCGGTGTATACGCAGGAGGCGTTGGGCGAACTGGAGAAATCCGTTGGAATGGGTGGCGCGCCATCGGCCGCGCCTGAGGCGGCTGCGCCCAAAACCGTCAAGAAAAAGGTTCGCGCCAAGAAGGTTTAGTCGCGCAGCGAGAACATTACGACGCGCAACAAAAAGCCCGGCATCGCCGGGCTTTTTGCGTGCTGCCTTTTGACCTTACTGCTTCGAGGTAATCACCAGGCCCTTGAGCAGGTTGAGGGCTTCGTAAAGCTGGTAATCGCTCTCGGCCAGCGACTGCGAGTCCTTGGCCTTCTTGTCCTTGCCAGTGCCAGAATCGTCTGCCGCAGGCTTGTCGGCCTTGTCAGTAGCGTCCTTCTTTTCCTTCTTGTCCTGCTTTTCCTTCTCGTTGTGCAGGCTGCCTTTCAGATCGGATTCCTTGATCGGTTCAAAGCTGTCCTGCTGGTCATCCTTGCTGAGCTTGAGCGAGCGCAGCACCACGTCCGGCTCAATGCCTTCGGCCTGGATCGAGCGGCCCGAGGGCGTGTAGTAGCGCGCCGTGGTGATCTTGATGGCGGTATCGTTGGACAGCGGCATGATCGTCTGCACCGAGCCCTTGCCGAAGGTGCGCGAGCCCATCAGCACGGCACGCTTGTCGTCCTGCAACGCGCCGGCAACGATTTCGGAAGCCGATGCCGAGCCACCGTTAACCAGCACAACCAATGGGCGGCCATTGAGCATATCGCCCGGGGTGGCGCTGAACTCACGGTTGTTGCCCGGATCGCGGCCCTTGATGCTGACGATGGTGCCCTTCTCGATGAAGGCGTCGGAAACCTTGACGGCTGCATCCAGCACGCCGCCCGGGTTGTTACGCAGGTCCAGCACCAGTCCCTTCAATTCGCCGCCGGCTTCCTTCTTCAGCTTGAGCAGTTCCTTGTTGAGGTTGTCGCCGGTGTCGGTGGTGAAGCTGCTGATGCGGACATAGCCCATGCCCGGATCGAGCATGCGGCTGCGCACGCTGGCCACCGCAATGATGTCGCGCTTGAGTTCAAGCACCAACGGCTTGTCGGCGCCTTCGCGCGCAATCGTCAGGGTGATCTTGGAGCCCGGTTCGCCGCGCATCTTGCCGACGGCGTCGGTCAGGGTCAGGCCTTTCACCGGCGTGTCATCGATCTTGATGATGAGGTCGCCCGGCTTGATGCCGGCCTTGGCCGCTGGCGTGTCATCAATGGGGGACACCACTTTGACGTAGCCATCCTGCATCTGCACTTCAATGCCGAGGCCGCCGAACTTGCCGGTGGTGACGACATTGAGATCCTTGAATTCGTCCTTGTTCAGGTAAGACGAATGCGGATCGAGTCCTTCGACCATGCCACGCGTGGCATTTTCCAGCAGCGTCTTGTCGCTGACCGGATCGACATAATCGTTTTTCACGCGATCAAGAATCTCGACGAAGGTCTGCAGATCTTTGACCGGGATGTTATTGCTGTCGGCGACCTTGTCCTTATCGGCCAGGACAACATGCGTCAGGGTCAGGGAGGCGCCGAGAACCGCGCCAGCGGCAAGCGCTATGGCGGTAGTGCGTGAGAGAAGGGGCATGGATGATTTGTAGGTTCTAGTGAGGGAATGAAGATAGCACATAGACCGCGCGTAACTCCTCGCGTTCAGTGCAGAAAAACCTGCCGGCCAACACCCTGCAAAGGAGGTTTCGCGCCAAGGCTCCGGCCTATTTATTAACCGTTATATTTTAATATTTTATCAAACAAAATAAAACGTCCTGCCGCTTGTAGCGGGCCGTCGCTTTTGACCTATTTTGAAAGCCAGAGCTTGGGATTGACCGGCTGCGTGCCTTTGCGGATTTCAAAATAGACGCCGGCCTGTTCGTAGCCGCCGGTGGAGCCGGCCTTGGCAATGGTTTGACCCATGCGCACGGCTTCGCCGCCGGCGAGGTCGACGCTGTCATTGTGCCCATAAAGCGAGAAATATCCGCCCTCGTGCTCAATGATGATGATCAGGCCATAGCGCTGCATCCAGCCGACGTAAGCCACACGACCATTGGCGACGGCACGCACGGGCGCGCCGGTGGGCGCATCAATCCAGTAGCCATTCCAGGTCAGGTGGCCACCGGCCTTGGCCTCTCCAAAGCTGGCCAGCAATTTGCCGCGGATGGGCCAGGGCAGCTTGCCCTTCATCTTGGGGAAAGGCTTGGCATCACGGACCACATCCAGCGGAATGTCCGACAGGGTGTCGTGCAGTGATTGCAGCAGGGCCTGGATGCTGCGCTCGTTAGCCTTTAGCTGCTTGATCTCGTCGAGATCGCTGTTGATGCGTGCGCTGATTTCGCGAATGGTTTGTCCGCGCGAGGAGCGCTTGGCTTCCAGCGCAGACAGGGTCTTTTGCTGCTTGTCCTTGAGCTTGAGCAGTTCGCCGTTCTGCTGCGCGGCCTTGTCCTGGAGTGCGGCGATCTTGTCGAGCTGGTTGCGGATGTTTTCCGCATAGTTGGCGCGGGCGCGGTTGAGATAGTCGTAATAGGCGCTGACGCGGTCCATTTTCTGGGCATTGTCCTGGTTCAGCAGCAGGCGGATCTGGCCGCGTTCACCGATCAGATAGGCCGCACGGATCTGCTGGGCCAGCGCTTTCTTCTGCTCGGCCAGGCGGTTTTCGGCGCGGGTCTGGTCTTCCTGAGAGGCGCGGATCTTGCGCTGCTGCGCCGAAATCAGGCCGCTGATTTCCTTGAGGCGATTCGAGGTGTCGGCAATCTGCTTTTCAGTGCCTTCCAGCTCTTCGCGCAGACTGTCCTGCTTGCCACGCTCGCTGTTGACGCGCTGGTTCAGTGCCTCGATCCGCGTCTGCACCTTTTTGAGGTCGGTGTTGCTGTCCTTGATGCGGGAGTCGTTGTCGGTGGCGGTTTCGTTACCGGCACTGCCACTGTCCTGCGCGTAAACGGGCAAGGTCAGCAGCGCGGCGGCCAGTAGGAGCAGGCGGATCATGCGATAATGGTAACGGATGTTTACGCGTCATTTGGAACAAAAAACATAATGGAACAATATCTTCACTTTCTGTCGAGCCACCCGATCCTGTTCGCCCTGCTGGGCGTCGTGCTGCTGGCGCTGATCATCAATGAGATCCACGGCAACCTCACCGGCGGCAAACGCCTCGGGACGGCTGAAGCGGTGCGCCTGATCAATGACCGCGATCCCCTGATCGTCGACGTGCGGACCGCGGCCGACTTCAAGCGGGGCCATTTGCTCAACGCGCTGAACCTGCCACTGGTCAAACTGGACGAGCAGGTCGGCCAGCTGGGCAAGGACAAGGCCCGTCCGGTACTGATTTATTGCGCGCTGGGCTCCAGCAGCGTGACGGCGGCAGAGAAATTGCGTAAGAATGGCTTCACGGAAGCTTATCCGCTGAAAGGCGGTATCAATAATTGGCAAGCCAGCAATTTGCCGGTCACAGTTAAGTAGTAAAAGAGGCGCCGCACATGAAACGTGTGCAGATGTATTCAACGGGCTGTTGCCCCTTCTGCGTGATGGCCAAGCGCCTGCTTGCGCAGAAGGGTGTTGCCGTTGACGAGATTCGCGTTGACGAGGATCAATCGCGGCGCGAGGAAATGATGCGGATTACGGGGCGCCGCACGGTCCCGCAGATTTTCGTAGGAGAAACCCATGTGGGTGGATTCGATGATCTTTCTGCGATGAATCGCGCTGGCAAGTTGGACCCGCTGCTCCAAGACTAAAAAAATCTAAAGATAGAACATGGCTGAACAACAAAACCAAGCCGCCGGCCGTCAGGTCGTGCTGCAAAAAATGTATTTGAAAGATGCTTCGGTAGAAGTGCCGAAAGCGCCGGAAATCTTCACGCGCCAGTGGCAGCCGGAGACCGATGTCCAAGTCAACACGCAGGCCACCGACCTCGGTGAAAACAACTGGCAGGTGCTGCTGTCTGTCACGGTGACGGCCAAGGCCGGCGCCGATGTCGGTTTCCTGGTCGAAGTGCACCAGGCTGGCATTTTCACCATCACCGGTTTCGATCCTGTTGAATTGGGCGCAGTGCTGGGCGGTTACGCTCCCGGCCTGCTGTTCCCCTTCGCCCGCGAAGCTGTTGCCGATCTGGTGCAGCGCGCAGGCTTCCCGCAATTGCTGTTGCAGCCGATCAATTTTGACGCGCTTTATCTGGAACACCAGCGCGCGAATGCCGCAAAAGCAGACCAGCAGGCGGACGGCAGTGGCATCATCCTCACCCCAACCCTCAACTGAGGCGGCTATCGCGGTGCTCGGTGCCGGCTCGTTCGGTACCGCACTGGCGATTCACCTGGCGCGCCGCGGTTCTCCCACCTTGCTGTGGGGGCGCGATGCCGCCAAGTTGCAGGCAATGCAGGAGGCGCGCGTCAACGCGCAATACCTGCCGGAGTGCCCTTTCCCGGCAAAGTTGACCGCGCTTTCGGATCTGCAGCTCGCCGTGCGCAGCGCGGAAGACCTGCTGATCTCTACGCCCAGTCACACCCTGCGCGAAACCCTCACCACGCTGAAGCCCTGGCTGCGTGAAGGCCAGGGCGTGGCCTGCGCGTGCAAAGGCCTTGAGCCACAGAGCGGCAAGCTGGTGCACGAGGTCATCGAGGACGTGCTCGGCTCTGCACATCCACTGGCTGTCATCTCTGGCCCTACCTTTGCCAAGGAACTCGGCATCGGCTTACCCACCGCGGTGACGGTGGCTTCCACCGACGAAGCATTCGCCGAAAAAATTGCGGACCGCTTGCACGGTGATGGCTTCCGCGCTTATACCGCGCTGGATCTGCCAGGCGTTGAAATTGGTGGCGCCGCAAAAAACGTGATGGCCATCTGCGTTGGGCTTGCCGACGGCTTGAATCTGGGTGCCAACACCCGCGCGGCGATCATCACCCGCGGCCTCGCCGAGATCATGCGACTGGGCGAAGCCCTCGGTGCCAAGCCGGAAACGCTGATGGGTTTATCCGGCATGGGCGATCTGGTGCTGACCTGCACCGATAACCAGTCACGCAATCGCCGCATGGGTTTGTTGCTCGCACAGGGCAAGACCGTGCCGGAAGCGATTGCCGAAATCAGGCAGGTGGTCGAAGGCGTCAAGGCCGCACCGGAAGTTCTGCGTCTCGCGCGCAAACTCGGAGTGGATATGCCGATCACAGATGCCGTCACCCGCGTCATCAGCGGGGAGATCACGCCGGTGGAAGCCGTGCGCGTGCTAGCGATGCGCCCGAAGAAAGCAGAATCCGAATAGGCTCAGATTTTAAAACCGTGTTGTCGCCATGCCTCATATACCGCGACAGCCACCGCGTTCGATAAATTCAAGCTGCGATTCCCCGGCCGCAGGGGAATGCGGATGCGCTGTTCCGGCGGCAGTGTTTGCAGAAGATCCTCCGGCAGGCCGCGCGTTTCCGGGCCAAACAGCAGAATGTCGTCATCGCGATACTGCCACTCGTGATATGCGGATGCGCCACGCGTGGTGAATGCAAGCAGGCGTGAAGAAGGCAGCATGTTCAGCAGGTCGGACAGTGAATCGTGCTGCTGCACATCCACGAACTCGTGGTAATCCAGGCCGGCGCGTTTGAGGTCGCGATCGTCCATGCGAAAACCCAAGGGCTTGATCAGGTGCAGCCTGGCCCCCGTGTTTGCGCATAAACGAATGACGTTGCCGGTATTCGGCGGAATTTCAGGCTGATAGAGGGCGACGTGAACCATAGTCGACACTATAAATCCTAGAGCGAGTTGATTGACAGCATTGAGTGCGCTGCCTAAGCTCCTGACACGCTTGAGAAAGCCCTAGAGGACGCTATGAAATTTACCACCCTGATCGCCGCTGCTGCATTTGCTTTGACCGCCATGACTGCGCAGGCAGATGATCGCTCCCAGATCGACAACACGCCCTCCGCTGCGGCGATGGCGATGGATTTCCTGATCGTCCGCCCCCTGGGTCTGGTGGCAACGATTCTTGGCACTGGCTTGTTCATTGCCCAGCTGCCGTTTGACGTGGTGATGAAGGATGGGGCGGCAGTGCCTGCGCAGAAGCTGGTGGTTGAACCTGCGGCATTCACTTTCCGTCGTCCGCTGGGACAGATGGATTGACCAGATGCGCTGACGCGCATCAAGCCCAACAAAAAAGCCGCCGGTGAGAACCGGCGGCTTTTTCTGTTGGAGCTTCAGCGTGGTTTCAATTAGCGCAGCTTCTGCCCGTCGATATCCAGAACCGTGACTTCGCCCAGATTCAGTTTGCGAACCGGTCCCTCGATCTTGCTCAGGTCACCCACCACGATCCAGGTCAGTGCATCCGGATGAATCAAGCGGGTGGCTGCAGACGATAGAGCGGCGGGCGTCAGATCATTCATCTTGCCGACCAGATCGTTGTAATAGCTGTCAGGCAGGCCGTAGACCAGGATGTTGTTGTAAGAGCCGGCGACTTCGCCCGCGGTTTCATTTTCACCGGGCAGGCTCAGCACGATGCTGTCCTTGGCAAACTTGATCTCATCGGCGCTGAGCGGCTGCGGGCCGAGCAGGTTGCGCAGTTCTTTCAAGGCTTCCTGCATTGACTCGGCGGTCTTGTCGGTCTGCACCGGCGCGTAGACAAAGAATGGCCGCTGTCCCTTGGCATTCGACAGCACCGTGAATGCGCCATAGGCCCAGTGCTTGTCTTCGCGCAGGTTCATGTTCATGCGCGAGACAAAGTTTCCGCCGAGCGCGGTGTTCACGGTCAGCATGGCCAGGTGATCCGGATCATTGCGAGGGGGGGCGACTTCTGCAGCCAGGATCAGCGATTGCTCCGAGCCCGTGCGGTTGATCAGGTAGACGTGCGGTTTGGCGGGCAGGGTGACCGTGGCCAGGTTTTTCACCGGCTTGGCCTCGGCAGGAGCTTTCCATCCCGCCCAACGCTGTTCCAGCAGCGGCTTGATCTGCGCCATGGTGGTGTCACCGACGATCAGCAGCGTTGCGTTGTCCGGGCGCACCCAGCGTTTGTAGAACGCCTGCAGTTCATCGCGGGTCATTGCGCCAATGCTGTCTTCGCTGCCGTTGCCGGACAGCGGGTTGGCGTAGGCGTGGCCTTCACCGTAGATCAGTTTCGGATAAACGCGCGATGCAATGCCGTAAGGCTGCGAGCGTTCCTGCTGAATCGTCGCCAGCATCTGTGGCTTGATCCGCTTCAGCTCGCTTTCCGGGAACGTCGGGTTGAGCAGGATGTCGGTGAACAGGTCCAGCGACTCTGGCAGGTTTGCCTTCAGCGCATTGAGCGTGATGTAGGACGTATCGAGCGAGGAGCCGCTGCCGATGCTGGCGCCGAGTTCCTGCGAACGC
>Ga0116227_10012387_pt1 | contig 13892 bp, 11 predicted proteins | sample S1TSphgellanicum_FD_89693 | JGI IMG/M metagenome (GOLD analysis project Ga0116227, IMG submission 89693) | Host-associated microbial communities from peat moss isolated from Minnesota, USA - S1T2_Fb - Sphagnum magellanicum MG | ecosystem: Host-associated > Plants > Peat moss > Unclassified...
TGCTGATTTTTTTAACACTTCAAATTCTCCAAAGCCCAACCTTTTGTCCTCTCACTATTGGCTCCTTGACTATTGTCTGTCCTCTGGAAAGTTATGCTGATTTTTTTAACACTTCAAATTCTCCAAAGCCCAACTTTTTGTCCTCTCACTCTTGGCTCCTCGGTTATTGTCTATCCTCTGGAAAGTTAGCCCAATTTTTTTTAACGCTTCAAAAATTCTCCAAAGCCCAACCTTTTTGTCCTCTCACTAGTGGCTCCTCGATTATTGTCCTCTCGAAGCGACACCTGCCTTAGCCCCCCTCTCTCTCTCTCTCTCTCTCTCTCTCCTGTCCTCGCCTTTGTACTCGTTGTTGCTGCCGCTGCTGCAGCTGGAGCTCTTCCCAAAGGGGAAAGAAAGAACAACCCTTGGAGCTCCGCTTCTGTGCCTTGGCCGCTTCTTCTTCGAATTCTTGGCGCATCTGGTCGTCTTCAGGAAGCGCAATATATTCCACATCTCTGTACCCCCCGACTTTTCTCCTTTGTTTTCTTTGGTTGGTTCTTTTTCGTACAAGGGAACTGCAGTACCGGGGCTGTACGAATTCTTGTTGCCCGTTTTTTGTTGCTTCGTGAAAGAGAGTCCAGGATTATCGAGCGCAGTTGATGTTCTTCTAACTACCGCATGAATCGAAGATCGCTATCCAGCGGGCGGCAGAGAGTAGGCCGCCAGGGCACGGAGTGATGTGGTGTGCCGTATTGTCTCCTGTAGGTTCGGTAGCTGTTAAATCGGTTCCTAGTAACGAGTCTTTTTGTCAATTAGCTATCGGAGATTGTGTTTCTCTAGTGCGCTTTCCGTTCTGTTTCCTGTGAGAGCGATAGTAGCTCTGTAGATAAGCCGACTTTCTTGTGCTTCTGTGCTGCCGTGGTGGTTATTTGCTTCTTGGACCGAGGGGGAGAAAGGGAGAAAGAATTCTGCGTGTGTTACTACCGCCATGGCCAAATTTCTCGACCTGATGATGTCTCTGCTGGCGACGATGTCCGGCGTAGCAGACGACAGGGATCGCTTGCACGTGATAGAGATCGTCGTCTTCGTTTCGCTGCTGTGTCTGTGCATAATTCTGGGCCATTTGTTGGAGGAGAATCGATGGATGAACGAGTCGATCACTGCTCTACTGCTTGTAAGGCTGAGCATCTTCTTCTCCCCAAGTCATGATGAGACTAAAACGCGCTTGAGAATGTTTGCTGCAGTCAAGTTTGCCTTCGATGACTTCCTGTCTGTCGAGCAATAGATAAATAGTTCTAGAGCATCACGCTTTTCCTGCTTTAGGCATCCTGCAAATGCTGATCATATGCTGACTACATATATGGGGTGATGTTTATGCATTCTCTGTACAGGGGCTTTGTAGTGGAGTAGTTGTGTTGCTGGTAAGCAAGGGTCGAAATTCTCACATTCTGCAGTTCGATGAGGAGCTCTTCTTTATCTATCTTCTCCCTCCTATCATTTTCAATGCTGGGTAAGTGTCGTCTCTCCCTCCCTCCTTTCCAAGCCACGACTGCATCACATGTCCTCTGTCTTTGAAGCTGGTCTTCAAACGATGTTCATCAGGGTTTCTTCCTTCTGTGAATTCTGTTTCAGCTAGAGGGTTGTGGTACAGGTTTCAAGTGAAGAAGAAGGAGTTTTTTCGCAACTTCATGGCAATTATGCTCTTTGGAGTAGTTGGAGTCTTCATCTCCTTTGGCATTATCACAGCTGGTACCTATACATGACCCTGCTGTGACATCCTCTCATTGTTTTCTGCTTCAGAGGAAAATCCTGTGGTAGGAATTTGTACTTAATTGGCTTACATTGCAATTTCTTTGGTCTAGCAAAGCTTAAGACTGAAAGCATAGCTTAATAAACATAAACCCTTTTGAACAAGTATTCATTAAATACACAGGTACAAAGAATGCAGTTGATTCATTTACCTCATGTGGATTCTAATGTTGCTGATTCTGCCTTATTGGGTGTAGCCGATAGTCAGTTTAATAGGTTCTAAAAGCTTTGTATGGAGCTCAAAAGGAGTTGTTTGTAGCTAAAATGGCAATCATGATTGGTCTTTTGAAGTGTAAAGGCTTAAAATCTTTTAAAAAGAAACTGGAGGTTTGCTTAACAGAGAGACTTAATGAGTTTGGTGTTTCTGCATTTGGAATCTTTGAAATGATTCTTTCAAGGTCTTTTTGATACCAAGTGGGGAGCTTTCCAAAACCCATATTTTCGTCAACAAAATATGCCTGTAAAACTTTAGGTGTTGTTTCTCTCTTCTTTTTCTCTTCAAATATTTCTTGGGACATCTTGCCCATGTCTTCCCTTTGCTCCCAAAATGTGAAAGAAACTCAGTACATAGACTTCTATATAATTGTCACCTAAGTTTTGAGCAGATAATGTCCCACCTAGGCTGCTGTACTACATTGGTTAGTCCAGTGTTGCCCTGCACCTACTACCAGGAGCTGATGAAGTCATGGGGATATTATGGTAGCTGGTCACTACCATACTTTGCTGCTGGAGGTGACTGAACATGCGTGAGATTGTCACTACTGTTTACACTGCTTCTCAGTTTTTTCTGTGGTTTTCAGAATTGGGATCTCCTCTTTTCCTGTTTGCTGGTATTTTGTTGGATCTGAAATCTCTCTAACCTTATTGTCTGTCATCACACAATACTATTCAGGTTGAATTGAATCATAAGTATGCATTTATGAAGAAAATGCTTTTGAAAATACAGTGAGAAGACTATATAGTGTGGTCAGTTTTGTTTGAGGATTATCCTCTTCATGTTGCCTCACCATCTTGTGCATCTTTTTCATTCCAAATACCTTCTGTTTATGGAGTGCTGCACATGAGGAATATTGATTGAAAGATGGGAAGAATATTCAGACTTCTACTCATAGGTGATCTCTGTCTTGCAGGGACCAGGTATCTGTTTCCAAAACTGGGCCTCAAGCACCTGTCACTGTGGGATTATCTTGGTGTGTAATCTCCCTTGACCCCTGCTTCAGTATGTCTAAAGATTAGAACTCCATAAACTGACAGGTTGCTTCCCTTGTATGCAGCAATTGGGACCATCTTTTCTGCAACTGACTCTGTCTGCACTCTCCAAGTAGGCCCTCTTGTCCTCAAGCATCTCCTGCCAAATCCTCCTTGCTTATGCCTTACTTCTACAGGTATTCAGACCATTCCACATTGGACTATAAGCAGTGTGGTTATGTGCCATGACCACACAGTGTAGCCATGTCTATTCAGTGCTAGCCAATGTCATGCCTGAGTGTTCCCATAGCTTCGGGAAATGTGGCAGAAACTCAGGATGCAGATGTTTGTATAATGGTTTGCCCATATTTGCGGGTGAAATATACACTCATCTATACCCACTGTTCAGGAGCTGACAAAGTGAGTTGGGAGTCATGGGAGCTCATCACTGTTATTCATGTTGAAAGTGATGGCCTGAGACTTTTTGAGAGACAGACACTCTTAAGGTTACGACTGCTCTCATTGTCAGGTTACCTTCAGAGTGTTGTTGTCAAGATTTCTCTGCAATTTCATGGATGCTTGTGTGTGTTTATGTACTTTTTTGTTTGGAATGCTTTGCAGGTCCTGAACCAGGATGACACACCTCTGCTCTACAGTCTTGTGTTTGGAGAAGGAGTTGTAAATGATGCAACATCAGTGGTTCTGTTTCGGGCTGTTCAAAATTACAATTTTGATGCTTACACAGCTGTAGAAGCTCTGGATGTTGGGGGCAATTTTCTGTATCTCTTCTTTACAAGCACCATTTTTGGTGTCTCGGTAAATCATTTCTTTTCACATCTGATACTTGCTCCAATTGGTCTTGAGTGCAGTACTTAACCTGAATTTGCATGAAGTTGCATTCTCAGACTGTCAACCACAGGTTTAATTCGTAGAGGGAACAGAATTTGCAACTGTGTATAAGTGTGATTGGCTCATACTATGGTCATTCTAAATTTCATTGTGTTGGAACAATGCAGGCAGGACTTTTGAGCGCATATATCATCAAGACATTGTATTTTGGTAGGTGAGTTTTTTCTGCTTTCAAATCTCATATTTGAATGGCAAGCAGCTTGAGAGATCATTTCCTGTGAGAACAGTGATACATCTGGCTCAGGTAGAATCTGACTTCAACCTTTCCCCTCTCACATGTTCAAATGTAGGCACTCCACAGATCGTGAGATTGCAATCATGACACTCATGGCTTACCTCTCCTACCTTTTGGCAGAGGTTTGACCCTCAAGTGCAATGCCATTGCCTTTATTATTTTTCAATCTAAGCATTGTTGGCGAAGAACTTCACATTAAGGTGCCTTGGAGTGCAGTTGATCATTGTGAATTATCCATTATGTTGATGATGTCCCTTGTTCTCACTTGAATCATCCACATGTGCAGCTCTGTTACTTGAGTGGCATTCTCACAGTGTTCTTTTGTGGCATAGTCATGTCTCACTACACATGGCACAATGTCACTGAGGCCTCACGGATAGCAACAAAGTACTTCTCTTTTGCTTTATTTATTCAACTCTCTTTGGAGAAATACCTGTGGGTGATGTTCTGTTGCTATGTTCCATCATTTTTCCAGGGTGACATGAGGTCTTGTATCCAGCTAATTAGGACAACATGGTTGCAGGCATTCTTTTGCAACCATGTCTTTCATTGCAGAGACTTTCATCTTTCTCTATGTTGGTATGGATGCACTGGATGTCGACAAATGGAGGATGAGCAAAACGAGGTAATAATATTTTACTGATTCAGTGTGCCTGTTAATTTCTACAGCTGTTGTGGATAATTGTCTCATGAATGGGTGTGAATGCTACAATGTGATGACTGTCAATGCATGTTCATGTTGTCTCTCTCTGCATGGTGCAGGCAAAGTTAGGGGTGACATTCTGGTTTTTTGTCTGCTTTTCAGTGGAATTTATGGCTGCAGGTCCAGCACCAGCACATGTAACCAGGCACAATGTGACATTTGTGTTGAGAGATTTGCATCATGTGCCATCCTAATGAGAGTGTCCTATCTCATTATGTCTGCAGTGTTGGTGAATTTCTGGGCCTTTTTGGCATCCTGCTTTTACTGGTTTTGGTGGGCAGAGCAGCTTTTGTTTTCCCCCTCTCTGCCCTCTCCAACTACTGGACCAAAAGTCCCACCACCAAAATAAGCCTACGCCATCAGGTTCCAACTGCCAACCTTTGTATGGATGGATGTTTTCTGATAGAAAGTTTCCTCCTCTGTCGTATGTGTTCATTTGTTACTCATTGCAAATTTGGATTGAGAGATTCCAACACAAGGGTTGAACTGTTTATGAAGAGCTGATGTACAACTTGGATCAAAAGCCTAGGCAAACCTGTGATTGACCAAGAGCTTCTTTGTGTCCTGGTACTTATTCAGAATTTTAGGTAGTGAATTGCTGAATCTAGTTTAGTTGTAGAGTTTAGTTGTTGTAGTTTACATCAGGATACATTGATGTAAGAGGAATTCATTCCAATTTTGTTGAGATGGCAAGGGTTTAGCTTTGGGTTGAGGCTGGTTTCCACATTTGGATTTGGTTGTGTAAATAAGCTTGAGCAGCAAGATGTGTATCCCATGGGTAAATATTTGATGGAAAGCATCAAGTAACATTATATTGGCGAGCTAGATTTCTGTTAAAGCTGTTGCCAAGCCCCACTAACCATTAAAGTCTTCCTTTAGGGTCAATCTTGTCATCTGTTGGAGGTCTGTAAATCTGGAAGCTATTTCCACACCTGCAACTTCCTGATATCCACAGTAATATGTTTTCAAATACATGTATTCTGGCTACAGACTTCACCTAATATCTAGATTGTTATTATTGTCCTCAGCTGTTATAATTGTCAGCTATGCAATTGGTGGAGGAATTGTTTATGATGTCTGCAGTTCTTGTGAGACATGGATAGGAACACTTATTTTTTTCTGGTTTTTGGGCTGTCCCTGAAAACAACAGATGTGCATTCCTGTGAGTTGCAATACAGTGTGTATACCAGGTTTCAACTTCAAACTGAGTTGAATAGACTGTGTGCAGGTCATTATCTGGTGGGCTGGATTAATGCGGGGAGCTGTATCCATAGCCCTGGCATTCAATCAGGTAACCTTCCTCTTTGCCTTCCACTCTCTGAGTCTTTGACCTATGTGGTAAAAGCAGAGCACAAAATCACACTTTTGCCTTCATCCACTGTTTGTCTTCATGCCAGCTTTTTCTTTCGGGCCAAATATGTGCTAGGATGTCTCTTCAAGATTACACTCACATGCTGAGTTTTGCAGTGATTGATAACTCTGACCATTCCTCTTTTCTTGCTAAGCTAGTTAATAATTCTGTTGCCAAGGATGTGGCAGACAAATCTGCTTTCCTTAGCTTCATGAGAACGCATTTACTGCCTACCTTCATGGGGCTGTGCTGCTTAGGGAGTCTTCAGTAGTGTTTTTTTTTAGTTCCTAGTTTCTCATGATTAAGGATCATAGTCCTGGAGGTTCTGTTGCTTCTCTGACCCGCCCACTGGACCTAATTCAAACTTTTAAATTTCATTTCAAATAGGCAATGGACTCAAGATTAGGAGAAGATGATTAAATCATTCCATGCTTTTCATGTGGTTTTGGTCAAATAATGTGCCCTGAGGTCTGTGGGAGGCCTTCTGGAGTCATGAAAACTAATATTGGAACGTGTCTTCCTGCAGTTCACAGAAGGTGGTCGCACAAGAAGCTCAGATGAAGCTACAGTCATCACCACAACTATTACCATTGTCCTCTTCAGTACAATTGTGAGCCACAGCATCTTAAGATAAAGCCTTTGCAAATTTGCTCATTCAAGTCCTCCAGCTCTTCTTGGCACTTCACCATTTGTGACCTTCACAAACATTCCATCATGTAGTTACTAATTGCATTGCCTAATTTAACCTGCTGAAGTGTGGCAAGAGGTGGTAGCCACAAGTCACACTTGAGCAGACTACTGTGTGATCCCTCAACGACTGATCATTAACTGGTGTAATGTGTATTACGGTGGTAAGGGCTCAGTTACTTGATCAGTGTCTAGGGGGTTACCTGACATCAGAGGACATGCTCTTGATTTGATGTCACAGGCACCTTTATTGAGTGAGGCATGCTTTAAAATTCAGCACATATTCAATGACAACGTGATCTTTTTGTCTCTAGGCTATAGGTTTACTATCAGCACAGTAAGCTCTAGAGGTGTGATGAGAAACCACACAAGTTATGGTCAGGAGTCTGCAATACAAAAATCCCTTAAAATGGGCTGGAAATGCAATCTGAAGTAAATTTACATTTGGAGACTGGCTAAGTGATTTGTTGTTGCAGGTGTTTGGCACAGCCACCAAGCCCTTGATAGGGTGGTTACTTCCTGCTCGCCTGAAAACACTTTATCGTGAAGACTCAGATCCACCTTCTCCGAAAGACGTTTCAGTTGATTCTGATATCCATGTTCCTCTGCTCTTGGGCGCCTCAGAGGCAAATCAAGAACACAATGGGGGTAACTTCATCATAAATGGCCTTAGACGTCCTAGTTCTATAACTGCACTTCTGGGTGCCTCAACATCAGGTATTCATCGGGTGTGGAGGAATTTTGATGATGCTTACATGAGACCTTTGTTCGGAGGTCGTGGATTTGTTCGGCAAGTCTCTCGACGACCAACCATACCTGAAGATGAACCCTTTGAGGATTCTAACTCAGAAGAGTGATCTCAGATTCGTCAAATTTGCAGGTTTTTCCCCTTTCTCTTGCAAATTTTGTTGATAACAAAGGTCTGATTATCATAGGTGTTTGAACAATCCTCCACCAACTGTTGTAGATATAGGAGTGGTTGCCCTTTCATCCAGCAGGCTTGATTTGGCATCTTGTTGATGCACAGATGATGGAATGCAGAAGGTTTGCCATAGTTTCTTAATAGCAACCACATGTGTAGATGAGGAATTGCTGCAAATATTGCATATAGTAGCTCCCAGGGAGGCAGGAAGTGGCCTGTGTTGAGTCATTTTCTGGCTCACAGTTCATAATGTGTCTGTAGTTGGAAATTTTTCTTTTCTCTTGGTGCATGCAGCACTATGTTGATGTGTCAGCTAACTTAGTTCTGAGAGAAATGCATGAGGAAATAGTCTCTGTATTGTTGACTTATTTTTATTGATCCCAGTGTCTTCACTCATCCTCCTCCAACAGAGATGTACAGGTAGTGCAACTGTTTGGGTTGAGGTTTCCCCTTTTTTGAGAGCAGCAGATCCGGTGGAATGAAGTTGTTACAGCATCTTGTAAGGTGACACCGTTATCATATGGTGCTTGCTTCAGTCTATATTGTCCAGTAGTATGATGAAATGATTAAAAGGCTGTGGTGAAACTGTTATCACACAAGCTCTTTCCTACTTTTGTTTGGACTGTAAGTATTGGGGTTGTCATTGGTGTTCAAGTTGGCTGTTTCTCTTAGTTATTCCTTTGTTGTTCAGTAGTGATCGTTGCCTGCTTCAGTGGAAGGCTCAACGCAATGCAAGCAAAAATGTCATTCTTTGTATTGCTGATGTATAATTATTCCAGAAGCTTGTTGATAGTTGTAGCTAATAATTCGTTCCTTACCACCAAACTGCTCTTTGGGCGAAAGAAAATTCACCAGGTATGCAACATCACCTAGTAGTGAGGGTAATTTGTCTCTCACTTGATCAAAAGCTTTTTGCTTGTTGTGCAGTGACTAATGAAATTTGTGGTGTGGTGTGCTTTAAAGCTTTCACCTATTAGTGTACTAATCACCCATTTTCTGGATTCCTCAACTGATTTCCTTTTCACTATTCTGATCAGGTTTTTAATTTTTATTATTTATATTTATAGGCCAATTTTGTGATCTAGAATCGTCTTGTGAAAAGCTTTTGACCATTTTAACAATCAAAGTGGATTTCCAAAAATAACCAGAATTAGTCACATTTACACAAGAAAACAAAAAGTTTCCCAAATTTTTTAGTTTAGGGGGATAAAAAAAGCAACTAAAATTGTCCGGAAAAATAAGTTATTCTGATTTTTTGAAGCCACAAATCCAACAATGAACATGCAAATCAAAATAACAGTTTTCAGTTGAAGGCACATCTGATCTCACCACCCACGCTGGGTTGCTACAGAATTCACTTCCTTTTTTGATTGTTGGCACATGATTCAATTGAATAGAGGAAATACAAATGCATGTGTCTACTACTGGATAATTCATCCATATAGAGGAGAGGCCTGTATAAATTGCCATATAATTCATTCATAGTGAGGAAATGCCTTTGTTGATTGCCATGTATTTCATTCATAGAGAGTAAACTTTTCATGCAAAAGTGTGATGAATGTGGGTTGGGGTTTGGGAAGAATTGGAAGTAGAGATGTACCTCTAGAAAAGGGAGATATATTAGTGTATGGTAAAAGCCCATGGGGGTGGTGCGGGCTTTACCCAGTGTGAGACCTGGCGGGTTAAAATTTTTATGATGATGATGATGATTATTTTCTTGTGATAACCGGCGGGTATCATGATGTTTTTTTACATTAAAAAACTGCAGGTGGGCTTTACGAAAAGTGTGAAGTCGTCCATCGTTATGGACACGCGTAGTTTTCATAAAGCCCAGTGGTTATCAGACGATTGATTACGTCGTATAATGATGCCTCTATGTACACTACAAAAAGCCCAGCATGATTTTACGGAGATAGAATGCGTATTTCAAGAGAATGCGTATTTCAAGCAAAAGGGAGCTATTAGGAGATAGAACGCGTATTTCATCATGCCTGTAAAGTGCAATGTAAGGATCATGTAAATTGCCAGGTTTGTGAATTCAGATGTTTCTTGCAAAGGAGTTGGGATCCCCTTTTGGTGTTCCATTCTCTTTTTGGATGCTTTGCAACTTTTTCTTTCAAGTAAATTATCCATAAAATTGTTTCATCATAATTCTGAACCCCCCTCACATCAGAAGCATCTTTTTTCCAGGGAAGAAGAGACAGGACAGAAATTGGCAGTAGCAACAAGTGGTGGGCAAGTATCAACTTTTGTAGGTACTTAGTATTGGATTTTTTAAAAAGCCTTTCATACTAGCCTGGTCCTGGCATTAGGGTCCAAGGCTGATTTTTGGCTGGTATTTGGCAAGTATATATCTGGTGTTGACACTGATATAGCCCTGGTATTAATCTGGCATCACCTCACATGGCTACCAGGCAGGTGTTGATAAGAGCTTGATATAGCCTTTGGTATAAAGCTGGTATTAGATTCAGTGGAACTCAGCCCGTGATCCTGCAAAGTGAAATCGGATGAAGAAAATTCAAAATATGCCAGTTTGGCTCATGAAAGGGTTTTGGCTCAAGCATAATTGCACAGTTTGTGATGGCTGGTGTAAGAAAGGCGCTACAACGCTGTGCACCTGCAAAAAAGAGTGTAATAAATATGATTTGACTGCTACTCAGTGTTTTTGATTGGTCCATGATACGATTCCCATCGTACTGACTGATCCAGGTGGTTTGCTATTAGTAGTCCCCCACCTATTTGCTATCTCATTCTGGGTGAGATTGCAAAAAAGCAAATAACTAAACTTGGATGTGAAAAATATTTTTGCAGGGTCACATATTGAGCACAGCTGGAGATGCTCTTACCCCAAGTGTCTACCAGGCAGGTACTCGGAAGAGGCTGGGTATCGCTTGAGATCATACAGGTCCGATTGGTTCTTTGATACCAGGGCCAGTACAAGTGTATGTACCAGGGTTCTTCCCCTTGCTGGCACTACATTTACTGGACCTCATCAAAACAAGGCGATAATTCAAGACCCAAAATCCACTTTCTCACAATTAGTAGAGCATTTTGGGAAACAAAAAGAATTATTCATTCCAAATTACCCCCCATCAAAATAGCAACTGAATTAAAAAAAAATTCCATTAACTCTCCCTCATTAAAATAGCAACTTAAAGAATTAATCCTCCTCATGAAAATAGCAAATTCTGAAAGCCTACAAAATAACGTCTTCATAATCAATGTAATTTTGGAAAACAAGGAATCTTTACTCCATTGAATCATCCAACAAAACAATAGCACCAGAGGATTTTCCCTCTCCACTTAGTGCAAAGATCCCCCACTCTCCATGATTGCCTCCAAGCTTGTGAAGATTATCAGTGTTGTAACTTGTAACCCCCAAAACTAAGCCTACATGCACTTGTTCTCTAACTTGGCAATGAATTGGGTCTTAGAACTGCAGGGTTCCAATGAGCCAAATTCCAATGAGCCAACAAGATGCATGAAGCAACTGCAACTAGTCTTCTGAGCTAAGTGGAAAATCACTCAGTTTCAAAATCTGGCTAGCTTATCAAAGTGCAAAAAAAATTTGAACCCAAAAGTTCCTCGGGGGAGATTGTAAGCATCATCCCCATGTAGTATGTTTGTGTTGCTAAAAGGAAAAACAGATCTCATTTTTCTGCCTTCCCCCAATATCGATCACCTTGCAAAACTGGAACTCAAATGCTCCTTTTGATCTCATGGGTGTGCAGGCAACTAAAGTTTTTGCTCACTAAATCTCTTCCTATTCGATTCTGATAACTAAGTGGTTTTTTTGCTTGGTTTGAACTGCCAAGAGCTTCAAAGAGCCCTTAGTTCACTCTACAAAATTTTCTAAAAATCTAGATGAGTACCAAAAGAGCTTCAAAGAGCTCTAAGTCTAGTCTCCTCCTCTCCACTCTACAAAATTTTCTAAACTCTAGATGATGAGTGTGACCAAGAGCTTCAAAGGGCTCTTAGTTGATGATCATCTACAAAATTTCCTAAGTCGAACTAGATGAGTTCATGGAAATCCTTCTTGCCTCTGGGCTGTGGGTTGTTGCAAGTTTTATAACATCATGCAATTCCCATTTCTCTCCTACCTAAATGCTACCAAAATTGATGCTGAGCTTGTTGTTAGGCAGCTCAGCTTTTTGAGTGTAAAGAAACCACTGCTGGGGGAGGAAAAAAAAGAGAAACAAAATGCAGTGCTGCTGCTAGGATTGTTGCATGAATGTTACCTCCTGGGGAGATGTAATGTCATACTCCCAAATGGAAATGTTTTGATCCGCATCCAAACCAAGGAAAGCATGTTGCCCTGGTGTACTGTCAAAATTTGGATACTCCTGAAAATAATCTAGTTCCATGGTATCCCAATTGGACACAGAAAAATCAGCAGAAGCAGCAGCAGCAGCAAGTCCTTGAAGATGAGGAGGAGGAGGAGGAGGAGGAAAAGGAGGATCCATCATCATCATCATCTGCTGCTGCTGCATCCTAGGAGACGAGTGGAAGAAGCCTCGGTTTGTATCCGATGAGCTATCATCACTGATCTCCGCATCTTCTTCTTCATAGTTATAGGACTGTGCAGCAGCAGCAGCAGCAGCAAGTTCTAAAGCATCCAATTCTTCAAGGAAAAGCCGAAGATCACCGGATGCAGCAGCCACTGCAGCTTCAAAATTGCTGGCGATATTGGTGCTGTACTCTTCTGCATACACAGGACATTGATTTTGTTGTTGTTGTCTCTGGATCAGAGTTTCTTGAGATTTAATAGTAGCAGCTGGTGGTGGTGCAGCAGTGGATGACTCCAAATCGCTTGGAATGCAGTCGACGTCCAAAGCACAATTTTTATATTGATCATCATCATGATCAACTAGCTCTTCAACTGAGATCATGTTTTCAGACGCAGCAGGCTGCATCACCAACTTGTTGTTGAGTGCAATAGAATCAGAGATGGGAATCCCGTCAAAACTCGTGCTGAAGAAGCTGCTGTGCAGGGTAGTGTTATAGGAAGTCTCCGCATAATTTTCTTCAAGTTTCATCACAGAAGTTGGTAGCTGCTGCTTTATGTTTTCTGGGTTCTGCTTCACCGCGTCGTCTTCCCGTGCAGTAATGGAATCAGAGACGGAATTCAGGAATCTATTGGCGCGATGGACGTTTTGTGAACGACTGAAGAGAGTTTTAGGTTCCATAGCTCGGGATTCGTCGATAGGCGGAGTACTAGGGAATTCCTGCGGCAGATTGATATGCGCATGCGCTCCGTAAAGCTTGCGCGCGGCTTCATCGTAGGCACGAGCTGCGTCCTCCGCACTAGCGAAAGAACCCAACCACAGTCGCGATCTCTTCTTGGGCTCACGAATTTCCGCCACCCACTTCCCCCATGTCCGTTGTCTAACGCCTCTGAACTCGCAGGTCGCGTTCTGTGGACCTCCCTTCCCTCTCATCAAACCCTTCTTCCATCCTCGTGGACTCCCCGCACCCTTCTTGATGCTGCTGCTGCTGCTGCTTTTTTTCTCCACCGAGCAGCTGCTGCTGTTCAAGCTTGTTTCCTGATCTTGCTCCACGGTTTTTGACTGCAGCATGACTCTTGCCACCATCCCTCTCTTCTCACACCCTTCTTCTTCTCCTTCTCCTTCTCCTTCCTCCACCTTCCCAAACTCAGTAGGCTCTTCTCCCTCTTCTCCCTCACCCTGCCCTCCAGTCCCCTTCCTAATTGAGCAAAGCAGCAACAGCAGCAGCTGAAAAAGCACTTCTATCTCCTCCAACACGAGAGTGCAGAAGAAGAAGAAACAAGCAATTACAGCAGAGAAAGTGGAGATTCAGTCAATTCCTCTCCGACTCTGTTCTCTTCTCTTCTCTGCTCTGCTCTGTGCAAAATCTGCTCTGTTGTGCAAGGGAGCGCGGGGGGGACTGGAGCTGGTTGGGAATGCCAAACGACAAAGGGAAAGCAAGGAGCAGCAGCCATTATATAAGCAAGCGGATGGGGGAGGTAAACCTAGGTAGGTTTTTTTTCCAGTGGGCCTAGGGTTTTTTTTTTTTTGGGGGGGGGGGGTTTTTAAAGTATAAAAAGAAATAAAAAAGTAGTTTTTTAAGGAAGGAAGGAAAGAAGAAAAAA
>Ga0116227_10012388_pt1 | contig 13890 bp, 8 predicted proteins | sample S1TSphgellanicum_FD_89693 | JGI IMG/M metagenome (GOLD analysis project Ga0116227, IMG submission 89693) | Host-associated microbial communities from peat moss isolated from Minnesota, USA - S1T2_Fb - Sphagnum magellanicum MG | ecosystem: Host-associated > Plants > Peat moss > Unclassified...
CCTCGCATTGGCAATTCGGACATCTGCAGCCCAAGTTATGGGCAAAAGAAGGGCCGGGAGTCAAACTGGCAGTTTGACTCCCGACCACTAAAAGTCGGGAATCGACCTCTTCCCGATGTCACCTTGAAGAGTGCGACATGGCGTTGAAAAGCTCTTGACGAGAGCTACAACATTGATTCAGGACTCGTCCCGATCCGAGTTCGGGACGAGGAGCTATGGCCGTTCAAAGTTCCGGGAGCTATGCCAGTTTGACTCCTTGCCCTTCTTTTGCCCATGACTTGGGCTGCAGATGTCCGAATTGCCAAAACCCTAAACCTTACCCATCCCCTCTTCTTTACTTGTGCGGTCTTTGTTTGGACGGATGCCCCCTTTACCTCGTTGATTTATAGGACCTTTGAGTTTTTCTGTGCTCCAGCGCTGAGCGCTAGTGTTTCTCCCCTGATCGTTCCTCCTTCTCCATTCGGTGGGAGCTTTGAGAAGGATGTTGCCATCTTGCGTCGAGGACCTGTTCAGAGGGCAGTTCTTGGCAAGGTGCCCGAACTTCCTACATTTTCTACATTGGTTCGGCAACCCGGAGTAGAGAATTCTCTAGGCTGTTGTGTCTCCGGGTCCGGCACCTTCGGCCATGGATGGTATCCTGATGATCCCGGCCAGCTTGCTTATGTCCTTGACCTCAACCGTGACCATGGGCCCCGCCGGTCTCTTGATGTACGAATCCGAAGATTCTATGTCAAGAACCTCCCCAATGCTACTGGCCATGATGGTTAGTGCCTTCTCTGTGCAGAGCTGGACGTGAAGGTTCGGGAATTGCACCTTGATGCAGTGTGTGAGAAGCATTTTAGCCCCGTGCTCATTGGGTCTGAAAAGGGCTGAGTATCTTGAGAATGAAAGGGCCCAACCGCTCCATTCTACCACCACGAGCTTCCGTATTGTTCTAGCCCCTTCCTCTTTTTCGAAGAGAATCTCAAAATATCCTCGCATTAGTAATGTGACCGTCGAGAAGGGTGTTGGGAGATGGAGCTTGAGGCAGTCTTGGAGGTTCTTGAAGGAAGCTCTACCCGCCAGAGTCCTTCCGATCACTGTTTTGCGAGCTCTCAGAGTCGCGTTTCTTTGTAATTCGATCACCATCGCAGTTGGGAATTCCGCTTCTATCTCTAGATTATAATCTACCGGCGATGGGCCTTGGGTATCCTCCCCCGAGGGGGGGGATGCACCTGTCCCGTTGCCTGGGAATGCATCCAAAGATGTAGGAGGTAGTTCCCTCACGAGGGGAGTTGTTTGTTTTCTCTGAGCGTTCTTTGCACCCGAAGCTTCCAGAGCTTCCGGAGCTTCGACGCTTGGTACTGTATGTCCGGCTTTCCTCTTGGCGGCGTCAGAGAAAGAAACTGAGCCTGAATGGAAAGGGGAAGAGTATAGAGGTACCTGGGTGAGATGTCTGTGTTCAGAGCGCTCAGTCGTACTCTTGTCAGCTTGCGCCATCTCCTCGTCTGGAGCTTCTGACAAAAGTAGTCGTTGAGAGCTGGAGTTGCTCGTTTTGCCATTGCTAAACAGCTAGCCTTCTGGAGCTTCTCCCGTTCCTTTCGGCTTTGCTTGGCGCTTTCCGCGTTGCGCCTGCTCCTCCTCTAGGACTTCCGACGAGAGTGAGTGTTGAGAAGGGGGGTCACTCGTTCGGCCATCGCTGCACGATTGGTTTTTCTGAGCTTCTCATTTTCCCTTCAAGAACTTCATATGTTCCTTCAGAGTGACTGAGTGCGCAGAAACTTGATCAGCCAAGTTCTTGTCCCAGAGATGAGTGCCTCCCGGAAGGGAGGCATTCGTCTCATGGAATTTCAAATCGGGATCTTGCACCGGCCAGGCAAGGAGGTCCTTTGTTGAAGGAATACTGCCGCTGCTTGGAGTTGGGGAGACGAAGATGTCTTCATTGTCATCGACGTTGTGACCGTTGAGAATCGGCTTGCCATTTCCACATTTGCTGATTTCCTGACGATCGCGACGTCCGGCTCCCCGGACTCGGTCAGCAACTTGTTGGTACTCGTTCAATTTGGGATCTTTTTGCCCTTATGAATTGGAGCAGAGATTCATCATCACCGCTAAGAAACGCACAAAAAAACACAAAAAAAATTGAAAAAAGAGTTATGGAGGGGAGGGGCTCTCTGATGCACTCTCAGGAAACGAGGAGCTCATTGCGAATAGAGCCGTTGCGCAACGCGACGAGCGGAAAGGCACAGAGAATACTATATGGGGGAAGGTGGTGGCTTCCCCCGAGTCCGGGCCGTGTCGAATCCAATGAGTCCAGAGTTGCTCGTGGCTTGTCCTAGCATCAAGAGTGCTCCAGAATGTGAACTAACCAACTTATTGGTAGGTTTGATGCAGGTTCGAATAAGTGAATAACTTGTCACTTCTTCCTAGTCCCATCCTGAAGCTCCAACACGCCCCTCTACCCCTTTTAGTGCTGAGAGCTGGGAACGTGCCCCGAGTCCCCCACAATTTCGCAACTTGAGTAACTTAGCCCCAACTTGGGCCTAACTAGGGACTTGGGAGCACGTCAGATGCACAACTTGCACACATTCAATATTGTGAAAATGCCAAAAATGTTCGGGAAACATTTTGCGTTATGCAAGAAGTGAAGCCCATTAGAAACAAGTTATTTATTCACCATCAAAATGCAAGAAGGGGAGGACTTGCTTGTGCACATCAACATGGTGAAGGTACTAGCAGATAATTACGTTCTATTAAGGTGAAAATTAAGGACAAAGATATGTACATGTTACTTTTCATGAACCCTCCTTTGTTTTTTGATAACTTGGTCACAAGTATGGAGTCCATCACCAAGGATGTGGACCTTCAATTCATCGTTGTTTGATTAATCCATGAAGTTTCCAAAAGAAAAAAAAGTGAAGTTATAAAAAATGTTGCATTGCTTAACAATTTATAAAGTAAATGAAAAGGTTTATTGAACTATTCTAAAAAACCGAAACACTTTGTGAAGAATTTGAAGAAGAGGAATGATGAGAAGGAAAAAACAAAACTAAGTTTATGAAAATAAAAACCAAATGTTTGTTACCGCATTAAATGCCAATGATCATATTGTGTATGATTGGATCATTGGTTTTGGTGCAACACAACACATGACATTTGAGTGAGAATGGTTTACCATTTATGAACCCATTGTTCCACAAAGAATGTACATGGATGATGACACCATTTTGGAGGCCATTAGCAAAAAGAACATCAAGGCTACCATGCAAGTTGCAAGTAAAGTGTTGCTTACAACCATCACTCAAGTTCTTAATGTTGTGAAAATGAAAAATAGACTCATTTCTATTAGTAAACTCATTTTTGAAAGGCTTGAAAATGGAGTTTGGCAAGGATGGTTGTAAGGTGAACCATGGTGGTAGAAACACAAAGGGAAAATAACTTATTTTTTCAATGTCAATGTTTGGCAAAAAAATGTGAATGTGACAAAACCTTTGAACCATGTTTTGGCACCAAAGACTTGGCCACCTCAATATGGCAAGCCTAAAGGAGTAGGATAAAATGGTCAATGGCATGAACTTGAAGGAAGTGCCATTGCACCATGTGTGTGAAGGATGCATTGATGGCAAACACCAAAGGACATCTTTCCCCAAATATGAAGCAACAAGGATTTTGAAGCTTTTGGAAATTGTGCATGTCGATGTGTGCAAGCCAATGAAAACAACATTTCATGGTGGAACATGATACTTTATCACATTCATTGATGATTTTTTGAGAATAACACATGTTTATCCATTGAAAGCCAAGGGAGAAGTGTTAGATAAATTCGAAAAATACAAGGTGTTGGTGGAAGACGAAACTAACATGAAGTTCAAGACTTTACAATCCAATTATGGAAAAAAGTTTGTGTCCAAAAAGTTTGATGCATTTTTAGGTGAATGTGGAATCCAACAACAAATAAATGTGTCATATTCACCACAATAAAATGGAATTGTTGAAAGGACCAATACAATAATCATGAAATGTGCTAAGAACATGATTCGTGAAGGATGTTGTGAGAGGTCAATGCAATAGGATTGATAACATAACATGAAAAACTATAAGCATACTATAAGAAGTTGATGCACTAGGGGTGCCAACATAAATTTAAGCATTAAAAGTGTTACCAAAAAATCCATGCATTGTAGTTAATTGACTTGGAAAACTAGAGCGAAAGGCAACATTCAACTAATAAAAAGGAATAAACAAAATTTTCAAAAACATTGTACTTGAGGTTTGGAGGTTTTAGAAGAAGCATTATGTACTAATAAGTGAAAAAAAAATGACAAAAAAATGTCTTTGTAGGATCCTTTTCAATTTCAAAATCTTTAGTATTTTTAGTCATTATAATTTCAAATCTACAAACACATTGTTCAAACTATAATAAATAAATAAATGTAGGTTAAGCAAATGAGGCATACCTCAAAGCTTTTATGTAATAACTTCAACATTGATGTTGAAGCATGAATCAAAAATGAAGTTCATGCACATAAAATTTGATGTGCACAATGAATATTTGTTGTTTTAAACACCTTTTAAACATTGTCAATTTACTTTGCACAATGACTACCTATAATCATCTACATTTATGAGTTATTATGCATAACAAACACCTTGTAGAAGGTTTCAAGTTCCAACAAAATGATGCATTCAAACTTGTTGCTCACAATGAATACTCATTGCCGTCATTTGCACTTTCAATTTGTTGCATACAATTGAGTTCAAAAAACTTGTACTTGATTCATTGCTTAAGCATTGAGCACAATAAGTAGGCACCAACCAAACTTCAATGCAATTTAACAATGATGATTGAACATTTGAACTCAATGAACATAAACCACAAACTACCTTGAGCTTGATACTTCAAGATTATAGATTGTTGTATAGGATTCACTATTAGGACACGACTTTACTTGCATAAGGTAAATAATTACTAGTGATATGAAGTGGTAATGGCAATGTTGTTGCAGTTGAAAAACATGGCAAAATTTGACAAGGAGATGAATTGCATGGCAAAGAGTCACTAACATGATTGTTGCACTATGATGGTGATGACCCTTGTTGCAGTAAAGGTGGCACTAGTTAAATGATGGAGCTTGGTGGGAGATGGCCACAAAGCTTATTGTTTCAACATGAGGTGGTAAGGAGAATTGTGATGATCATTGCAAGCAATGATGGATCTAACTGGTTGTGTTTTACAATCTTAATTAGTTTTTTGCAGTTTTTAATGGTCGAATTTCAATGAAAATAATAATTTAGTGGACCAAAATCAATAAAGGGGTTTCACACACCCCTTTTAACTTTTGCATTTTGGTTTATTTTTGTCATAAAAAATAATATTGGTTGCCACCCTCTTGTTAAACAATCTACCATTACACAAAATGATGCAATGAAATAATCTTTTTAGATCCTTTCATGATATATTATTTTTTCCCTATAAAAGTAGTTATGATCCTCCTTATTTCATGAATATTGGAGGAGTTGAAACATCATGTACATGCCTCAACTAAAACACCATAATGTACAAGGGAAGACTTGCTCCCAAGGGTGTATGTCCAAAAATTATGGGAAGCTCATGGGAGTGAAGGCCTTTTTTGGTGCAAAGTACGAACAATGTTTTTATTTGAATGGTGCAAAGTTTCCCTAATTAATGGATGCATATTTCATGTAGGGATTTTCTTTCAAATACAAAAAAAAAGCTTTGCAATACTTTTCACTCGTATAAATAATTCATCACATTAGTGATTTTCAAGTGATTATAACAAGTTTTGTTGCAAGCCTTGTTTTTTATATTCTATCTATAGGTTTGCTATAAGGTTTGTTGGGCACTTCAATGTATAGGATCAAGTTGTGGGGTCCAATTGATGAACATTTTTGGGGCATTACATGTGAGACTCCAATTAGGGCCCTACGAAAAGGTCATCATCGATGACATATAATATATAGGGTCAATTAATAAGTGTTATGATGGAAATGTTTTTACCCAATGCAGTAAACCAACTTCACACCTAATGTAAATCCATTGGATGATTTGAAGGTGATCATTGAATTAGGAAGGCAACATGTTGGGGAAGTGTATGAATATGATATCCAAACTCCAAGTGACAAACTAAACTTGTCATTGGACACGTACCATAAGTCATTTTTCAAACCTAAAAACAATTAATGTATATTTTAGCCATGAAAGTTATGCCTGCATAACTATATTTATTTACAACACATCTACTTCATCATGTTAGCTTTGTGCATATTTGACAATTTCAAGAAATAATTTGATATCATTTGGGGCATGGAAAATATCAATGACTTACATACCATCTGATTCATCAAAAAGAAAGTTTATTAAGCTAAAAGTTGGTTGAGGTTCAAGAATAGGATGTATAGGTGCTAAAAATCCCAACATCTCAAAACACCAAGTTGGGTTAACTAGTACCATTGTTTTGTGAGGATGTATCATTTTTTCTAAAATGAAAATAGGTTACAAGGAAATAGACAATTTTTTTTGTTTATAGGTGAAGCACATTGAGCCCCCCAAAAATTGTAGTCACAAACATAGAAATTTTGCATTTTTTTTTCTTATTTTTATACATGTGGACATCACATTTTGGATTCTTTTGTTCATTTCAAAATTATTGCATTAATTTCGGACTTAAACCATTTTTAAAAAAAAAAACTTCAACAAATTTTTATGAATTTGAACACATGAAGTATAGTTGTGTCAAAATAAATATGTCAGAGAGTATGAAAAATTGTAAATATACTTCAAAACTAAAGCCCATTTTACATTAAGAGTCAAGGCCAATTTTCAACCCAAATCCAACATTCCTACCAGTGCAAAAGTTGAAATTGGCCCCAAAGGGTTTACATTAGGAATGAAGGTTGAAATAGAAAAAAACTTATCAATTTGCCCTAAGTAGTAATAAATGTTAAATTTTATGGCGTTGTATTGGCCCCAAGGCTGAAAAAATGATACCATCAAATTTGGGAGGCCAATTTGCAACACTTGGCGCCAATGTCCTAGCATTTTTAATATCTTGACAACAATGTTTTAACATTTATTAATGATTTGGGGCCAATTTGCAACCCAAAAATCCTCAAATTGGCCCCAATTTTTTTTGGCCATGACTCCTAGTGTGAAATGGGTCTAGGGTTATGGGTGGATGTTAGTGGTGTTTTTTATGCCCTAAAATTACACAAAACAATTTATTATTTGCAAAATTTTACTTTCATATAAGCATCAATATGTATGTTCTAACTTTAATATGAAAATAAAAAAGAAAAAATCAGAAACATGAAGATGCTCATATTTACAAATGTACAAGTACAAGAAAAATTCAGAATAGATTTAAAAAATCGAATTAGAAAAGTTTTTTTAAGTCCATCTTCAATCTTCATCCTTTCTTGTTTTTGTTAAAAATCAACTACTTATTCTAGAACATAGTGTTGTTTCAAATTAAATAATCACTAGTTGAGACAACAATCTAATGGTTCAAAACCAAACTAAAATGGTTGTTGGTCACATGTTGATCAACATGACTTGTTTAATCAACTTATCGATTAACATAACAGACCTATTACTTGTTATCTCAATTGACATGTTATCGGTTAACTTAACAAGACAGATTACATGTTGCCTAATAACAACTCTAATAGATTTTCAAAATGATAATGTCTCACCAATTACCTATTGATAATAACTAGTTATTATTTACAAAAAATGAAAATTTGGGGTAATAGTGGAATGTTTTAGTGAATTTTTTTGTGGTGAATGATATACATATACATCAACTAAATCTAAGACCATTTTAAAAATTTAATTCTTTGGTTGAAAGTCCATTCAAAAAATATGATTTTTTGCACTTTTGAGCAATAAATGCATTATAAAACTCTTGTTTTTGGGGGGGAAACTATTATCTTAAGAAAAAGGAGGAGATTTTTAAGGTGGGCATTTTATTATTTTTTTAGTTTTCTTTGGTTTGGTAATGTGTCATGAACCACAAGCATAAGGCCCTATGGCCATTGAAAAAATGTATGTTATATACTTTATGCATATTGATTTTATTCAATCCTTTTCATCTAACCATTGAATCAAGCTTAACTTTGATTCAAAATAAATTTTGAATTCAAAAATCTTGTCATGCACGTTTTTATTTTATTTTATTTTATGTTTTGAATTTTCAAAAGATGCTACCAAGATTTCAGCTTACGGCATGCCTATCATGCTTGTTATATATCACTTTGTGATGAAAAGTGGTTCATTGATATCGTGCTTTCACCCTTTTTTGCAAAATTGCAAATTTTGCACTAACAAAAATTCTTACACTAATTTAATGATTGAAACAACATTTTAAACATTTTTATAATGGATTAAACCTTAACAAATTCAATAAAAAAACTATGCCAACAATTCAATAGGTTCATGAGGAATTGAAAATAATCATTCAATGAGAAATTAAAACATCAATTCAATATGAGCATGAGAAATTGAAAAAAAATCAATATGGTGATGTGAGAAATTGAAACCACAAAAACAATTTGGGTATAAAATTGATAAGCATATGGAATCAACATGCATGCAAAACAAAAAATAAAAAAAAAATCATATTCTTCACAAGACATAATTGAATTCATTTTCTTGAAAAACATGATTGGAATTTTGGGTTAAAAGAATTTTGGGCAAAAATTTGTTTCATTTTCTCAAACAATGTGATTGGAATTCATGTCCTTAATTCAACACCATATTGATTACAACATGATTTCTTTCTAGAACTTGCATGATTCGTAATGTCATTTTCATTGATAGTTTGAACCTATTTTATGTTGGTGTGCTCTTTTCTTGTTGATTTGGATGTTGAAACTTCTCACATTTCCAAAATTAAGGTTTGTGCTTGTTCATACAATAAGTGGCTCCAAAGTTTGATTTCCAATCCAAAGAGAATCATGAATTGGAATGTGCTTAGAGACACATGTATCCGTTGTCTCAAAACAACATATGCATCTTGTTGTGTTAATCAGCTTGTTTATCATCTTTGTCTATATATATCTATAGATATATATTTCTGAAAAGGATTTTACAATGACTCGGGCAAGGATCACCTCCATGAGTTATATAAAATTATTTATCTTTCTTAACCCAATCATCAACACATTTATTCACATTAGCTCAAGAAGGAAATGTTGGTGGAGATGAAAATTTTCTATAACCTCCGAAATCTAGGAGACTTTCTTGCTTCTTTTGAAGGATAATAATATTTTGTTGTGAAGTTTGGAACTACAACAAATTCATATATCTCTGTTAATTTTTGAAATAGTTTCTTGTAATCTACTAGAACCATGCTGGAAAAACAACAACATTGCTCTACTTCAAATTGATGTAAGAATATCAGATTTTGGCAATGAGAATAACATGGATCAAAAACAACATATATGCACAACCTTAGCCCAACTCAAGGATACTAAAAAAAAAAACAATCACCATGTGAGTTTGGAGTTAGGGGATCTGAGTTTTGCTACTACAAATTGAGTACTTAAATGCACAAAGTTTTGCATTGCCAAAACACTATTATCAAACCCATACATGCAAGGTTTCACCCTCTTACCGCATCATGTGGATATGAGCGACCTCCCAGAGTTAGTGGTGAGATTGACATAAAAGGAGTTGCTGATGAAACAGGACCCCCTGCAATAGGTGTTGCCACCACTGCACTTGGAGGAGTGCCCATCCCTCATGTGTAATATCCCTTAAGAATTCTCAACCACATATGACTTATAGCAATTCAGCGATTGTTTTAGTGCCAAACCTAGTCAGATGCATGACAATTACAAGATGTAAGGGAGCACATTATGTGAGGAAAAACAAAACTAAGCAAAAGCAATAAAAATAGAACTCTTGGTTTTTTCAGCAATAAGGGGGATTGACACACACTGTAAGTGGCAGCTGCTATGGCCAACCAACAGCTGACTGTTGAGCCAATTGAACAAAAGTTCCAATGTTGTGTAACCTCATTCAGTGCATCTGTTGCTCTCTCCAATCCTTCAGTGGTGTAAAGGCTCACCTGCATATGAGAAACTTAGCCTGCATAACTGAGCACATAACTTTTGTTGATAATGCAAAAGAATGTTACCATACCAACATGCAAACAAAGAATTGACAAATTTGTTGCAGTCTGTAGTGCTGGATTTGTAGTAGTTCTCTTCTTTATCTCTCTACACTAATGGGGCCCTCTTTTGGCTTCCTTGATAGAATAGGGTCTTTGCTTTCTCTTTTTAGTGTTGCAAAGTTGTGTTTATTCTCAAGGACTTCCATGTCTTTTAGGGGTTTACCTGGTCAAGAAGGCAAAGGAAGATTGCCTTCACATTTGTTGACAAAGGTGCAACCTGCAACAGACATTGCATACTGTTGCCGAGAAACACCTCTGGTAACTTACAACAAAAGACACCACACTCATTCTAATCAAGAGCAAATGAGAACCAGACAATGCACTTCAAAGGCAATAACAATTGCAGCAGTGATGAAAAAAATAAAAGTTGTGGATTTAGATAATATTTTGTGTACACAAACTATATGTATTGGTATATATCTCTATTGTGATTCCATCTAGAACAAATGTGTCTGTAAGGGATGCTGTAACTTAAATACGGTTCTGTGATATGTCTTGTGACTCCATTAACTTTGGACAAGGGCTAAAATGGTGTCTATGGGCTGAGGTTTAGAGACCTATGGTACCCAGTTCCCATTAGTACTTGAGTCATGAGAAGATTGTGGTGAGCCACAGCTTCTTCATTCCAGTGCACAAACTATCCCACAGATGTAGAAAAGATTACCTCACACCATGAACAGAAACAAGGTACTGATCAAGTACAAAGGCAAGAATTATGAAGTTGAGAATCCAAGCATAAATACAGTAAATTGAAGGGAAACACCATGTTGGTAATGCTGGCTCACATGCATGTTTCAAGGCAATATGAAATGCCCTGCTATTATCAGACATCTAAGTTGAATCTTTCTCCCAGTCATGTAGAAAATAATTACCTTACACTGGGAACAGAAACAGTATTGATCAAGTTCAAGGGTGAGCATTGCAAAATCCAAAAATTGAAGAATGGATACAGTAGATTGTCATGATGTGAAACACTGTGTATCTTTATGGATATAATCTCATGGTTGAGGACAATTCTCTGGCAACTGCTGTCTGAATCTAAATCCAAATGACAGACCCTAACTCCTTAAACATATTGGACTTCCAGGCACAAGTATTTCCAGCTGATATGTTCCTGCCATGGATCTCTGTGCTTACTTCTGAAAGGAAATGGAGTGAGTATTGCATGTACATGGGTCCTGCACAACCTTGAAATTGTCGATGCTTGATTGAAACTGTCCAAGTAATGAATTTCCCATTCCCTTGAAATTTCGTGCTCACGCCCAGATTAGCAAATGATTTAGAGTGAATAGGAAACATGCTCAGATATCCCTCACAAGCTTGAACAACAACATATTCATCACATTGAATTAAGTAAAGAGGGGACATCCTCCATCTAGGCTCAAATAGTTCAAGGATTGACTCACCATTTGTTGTTCTTCCTCTGTCATTGCATCCTCAAAATGCTCCTTGGTACTGCACATCACTGCTGTCTTACTATTGAAGCCATACCCATCACCAGCATCATTAGAATCACCATCCCAACCTTCTCCTTCAACTTCATTGCTGTTGCCATTTTCGTTCTTCTGGGTTGCCTCTGAAATTCAATACCGCCAAAGTTAGGTCTACCAATGTCCTACCACACAATCGTGATCTTAGAACACCAGTGCCTTCCTGTAGACTTCTTTGCTTCTTCTGTGACATCCCTCCATCCATCCCTGCTGGGCATACTGACACTGATTTCAATCCTCTCATGAATAGACACCAGACTTTGAAGCTCCTCTCTAATAGATGTCGATTGGTTGTAGACACTTTCAACAATCCAGTGTTGCAAAATATTGGAGCCACCTTCCCCATTGTAACAGGAACTTTATCCTACAACATGAAAAGTACCAGAAGAAACTGATGAGAGATACAAACTGCACTTCTCCAATTGCAGCACTTCAATACAAATTGTCAACCTCAGATACAACATGCAACTAGCCGATAGTGCACAAAGGATTTAGAGTTTCAGAACCAGTTCCTGACCTTAAAATTACTGTGAGTGAGTGATCATCCATGCATTGCAAATAAATAACAAACCTAAGGTTCAAATGGTTGCAGCAAAACAATTGCCATGCAGTATTGGAAAACTAGTATGCACTAGTCAATGCACCTGCTGTGCTCTGTGAAATCAGATCCAGATTCCTTACCTGCTCTTGCACCCATTAAGTTCTTCAACTACAATATCCCAGGTTTGTTTGCTGCAACTCTCCTTCTGCCCCCAGAACAAGAATTCATGATCCCAATGCCAGATTAGGGTTTACTCTTACCTGTATTAGCTTGCTTCTGGAGGTTTTTGATAAATTCTTTTGGATGTCAACCAAAATAACTGGATTTTAAATGGTAAAGTCTTGATACTCATTTGAATTACTCATCCCCAATGTACTACTTACCCAACACAGTATTCACCAATAAGGAGAGTTCCTGTCATGCAATGCAAAAGCGCAAGATGACCATCCATGTGACCCTAAACACATGCAAGCAAGCACTGTTGAGAAGCATTCAAATGAATAGTTAACTAGAAGTCCATTCAAAGATCATGACATCAGCACCTCTATTTGACAGAATAGCACTGTTGACACTGCACCTGCCATTATATTCAATTCAAGAAGGTGGGCATATAGGAACTCACTAACAACATTTGCTTTGCTAGCAATTGCATCATTTGCCATAAAAACTGGTTAGTTCCAATAGACACCTACTTGCAGAGGTACCCATACTGGGGCTGCTATGACTTCAAGTTCTTGACCAGCAATAAGCAACTTGGAGCTGCCTCCCACAACAATGAAACCCAATTGTAGCTGTCCCAAATTCATGAAAATGATAAGAGCATAAGCATTACAGGCAGCCATTGAACAGCCATATATTGCTTGAGGAGAAATTCAATGTTCCCCATGTGCTTCAGGGTTTTCTGGTGTGCAATGATGATAGCTTGTGAGTTGGCTGTCCTATCACCATTCAACCCACCAATGTAAGAAACTAAACTAAGGGACCAACTGATCATTTGTACCCCACCTGTACTTGGGTGCCATTTATATCCTCAATGCAGTTTAAGGGTTCAAGGTGGTAGAACAAATTCAGTGCAACACAACCCTTCTGCATACATATACTGCACAGACCAGCACAAGAAACTATTTGGTATTAACGAGCTTAAGATTGTGCGTACCATCAATGTGATCAATTGCAACATTTGGCTCCATCCTCCCCGGGACAATCTGTCGACACATCTTGTTTTGCATTCGCTCTTTTTGTTCTGCCTCTATCCATCTATTCATGGTCAAGCCCAAAAGTTTGGGCGACACGTTAACACTTCGCGAATCCTATGTGCCTCGTTGCACTTTCTCAAACAATAATGCTTGATGTGCTGAAAATTTACAACGAAACGTCTCCTCACCAATCCTAAAGCGAACACACGACATGCAATCCACGGTACCTGTGCTACAACATCGTCGACATCAAAGCCCTTGAGACCCGGACACTCAAGATTGAACTTCACACAACGGTACGTCCCACACATCTGCGTCTCCCCCGCTCGCAGCCTCGTCGGCCGCCACGAACGGCTGACAAATTTCCGAGTTATCCACATTCTTCATTATCAATCCGATTCTGCGCTTCACCGAATTTCCTCCTATCTTTCTTACGCCCCAGCCCCTCTCTCTCTCTCTCTCTCTCTCTCTCTCTCTCTCTCACAACC
>Ga0116227_10012389_pt1 | contig 13889 bp, 11 predicted proteins | sample S1TSphgellanicum_FD_89693 | JGI IMG/M metagenome (GOLD analysis project Ga0116227, IMG submission 89693) | Host-associated microbial communities from peat moss isolated from Minnesota, USA - S1T2_Fb - Sphagnum magellanicum MG | ecosystem: Host-associated > Plants > Peat moss > Unclassified...
AAGTTGACCGACAAGATCTCGGTGAGCGCACTGCGGGAACGCAGCGCGCTCTGGCTCAAGGCGGCGCGCCGCGTGACGGCGCCATCAGCCGATGCGGCGGCGCGATTGCAGAAACACATCGAGGAGCTCGCGGTCGAGGTGCGCCCGCACACGGTCGATGTCATCGGCACGCCCCTGGCGCGGCGCCCGTCGCGGCGCAAGGCGCTGCGCGTGGCGTTGATCGGCGCCATCGGCACGCACAAGGGCTATCGCATCCTGCTCGCCTGCGCGCGCGATGCGCGTCGGCGTCAACTGCCCATCGAATTCGTCGTCATCGGCTACACCGAGCACGATGAGCCCCTGCTCGCCACCGGCAAGGTGTTCATCACCGGTCAATACAGCGAGCCCGAGGCCACTCACCTCATTCAACGGGAGCAACCGGACTTAGCCTGGCTACCTTCCGTCTGGCCCGAGACTTGGTGCTACGCATTGGACTATGCGCTCGCAGCAGGCTTGCCCGTGGCGGCGTTCGATATCGGCGCCATCGCCGAGCGCCTGCGCGCCGCCGGCACGGGCGAGTTGATGCCGCTCCTGTGTGCTGCGTCACAAATCAACGATCGGCTGCTCGCCCTGGGTGTGAGCCGTGCGCCAGCAGATTTTACAATAGTCGAAGATCGACAAACATTGATGCCAGAGCCGCTCGATGACGCTAAGATGACTCTAACCTCTACTGATGGGATGTTCATGGCCAAAGCAAACGGTACACCGACTCCTCAATCCACCAAGGACGACGGCTTGAGCGCCTCGGTACAAGTGCTGCCGTTGCCCTCGGGTCTCTACCTCTTCTCGGTCAAATCGGCGAGCGCACCGCCCTCCGCCGCGCAAGGACAGCTCGCGCTGCCCGCCATGCACGTGGGCTTGGGGCCCGGCGTGAAGTCCGATCAAGTGGAATTCATCGCAGGCCCTTCGACGCATGGTGCCTGGTTGTTTTCCACCACCGACCTGTTGGTCACCAAGATCAACGGCGCGGGCGCGACCTTGATCCTGACTTCGGTGCGCGCACCCGGTGGTGAAGTACTGTCCATCCAGGTGGAACGCTTGGAAGAACGCGCCGCGGCGCCCGCGGTGGACAAGGTTGCCGCGGTGGCGGCCCAGGCACCGGCCGCCGCGGGCGCCAAGCCCGTGAGCACGTCGCTGTTCGATGCGGCGGGTAAACCGCTGCCCTTGCCGGTGCATATCGTGGCGCACATACGTACGCGCGGCGACATGAACTTCGCCCATCTGCCCTGGGCGGGTCGCGTGGCGCCGGGCCTGTGGATCGAATCTTTCTCGATTCAACCGCTGGACCGCTTCGGCGCGGGCGACATCGAGTACAAGGGCCTCACGGGCAGCGGCTTCGAAACCCCGTGGATCAGCGACAATAAGATGTGCGGCACCAAGGCGATGTCTACCCCCTTGGTGGGTTTCGCGATTCGGCTCAAGCCCAGTCCCGCCGCGGCTTCCTTCGACTGCGAGTACAGCGGTTATTTTCAGTCCGGCATCGTGGTCGGCCCGATGCGCAATGGCGCGCCGTGCCGCTCGAGCGTCGCCAACGATTCGTTGGAGGGCGTGCAAGTGCGCATCGTGCCGCGCGTCGGCGCGGCGCTCACTGAGCCTAAGCGCAAGGTGATACCCGCGCCGGTGGCCACCGTGAGTGCGGGCAAGCCCAAGGCGGCGGCGGCGCCGAAGCCGGTCCCTCATAAGTCGCTGCCGACGTCGGTCACGCCTAAGCCCGTTGTGCACGACACGCAGTCAAAGCGCTCCCTGCGGCGACCGGCCTTGAGCAAGAGCCCGACTCGACGGCAAACGTCGCGCAGGCCGTGAATCGGCTGCAACTCGAGCGGGTGGTGATCAATGTCGGCTGCGGCCCGCCGCGGCTGGGCGATCTGCCTAAGTATTTCAATGGCTGGAGCAAGGTCCGGGTCGACAGCGACGAGTCGGTAAGACCGGACATCATCGCCGACCTCACGGACTTATCCGTCATCCCCGATGCCAGCGTCGATGCGGTGTGGGCCTCTCACTGCATCGAGCATCTGTACGTGCACCAAGTGCCGGCGGCTTTGAAAGAATTCCGCCGCGTGCTGCGCGCCGGCGGCTTCGCCTGTGTCATCGTGCCCGACCTGCAAACGGTGGCGAACTACCTGGTCGCCGACCGGATTCATGAGCCCCTGTACCAATCGGATGCCGGTCCGGTCACGCCGCACGACATCATCTTCGGCTTCGGCCCCGCGATCGCCGAGGGCCGTACCTCGATGGCGCATCGCTGCGGCTTCACGCCGGCCATGCTGCAGCATTGTTTCGCCGACCTGACCTTCGAAGAGGTCATGCTCCGCCGCCGCAGCGAAGCACTCGAGCTGGTGGCGGTGGCACGCACCACGGCGGCGACGGATGACGACGAGCGCGTCACCTTGATGACTGCGTTGGAGCTATGAATTATCTCTTCATCCATCAGAATTTCCCCGCCCAGTACCAACACATCGTCCGAGAACTGGCGGCCCAACCCCAGCATCAAGTCTACTTCCTCACGCAGCCCAATCAGAATTCCATGGCGGGGGTCTACAAGGTCAGCTACCCCGCCGACAAGCGCGGTGCCATCAATTGCCACGCCTACTCGGCGGAACTCGACCGCGCCATCAATACGGGCGCAACCGTCGCCGAGGCGTGCCGCGAATTGCGCGACAAGGGCTTCCGTCCGGATTTGATCGTCGGGCACAGCGGCTGGGGCGAGACGTTGTTCGTCAAGGACGTGTTTCCCGAGGCGCCGTTGCTCGCCAATTTCGAGTTTTATTATCATGCGCGCGGCGTGGACGTGGGCTTCGATCCGGAGTTCGTGTCGTTGTTCAACGATCCCTCGCGGCTGCGCACGCGCAATGGTGTCAACTTGCTGGCGTTCCAGAGCGCCGACTGGGGTCACTCCGCCACCGCCTGGCAACGCAGTTTATATCCGCCGGAAATGCAGTCGCGCCTGAGCATCCTGCACGAGGGCGTCAATACCGACGTGATCCGCCCGCAACCGGCGGCGCGTTTCACGCTACCCGGTTCGAAGCGAGTGCTCACGCGCCGCGACGAGGTAGTGACCTACGTGGCACGCAACCTCGAGCCCTACCGTGGCTTCCACATGTTCATGCGCGCGCTGCCGCAGTTGCTGAAGCGCCGCAAGCACACGCAGGTGGTCATCGTCGGCGGCGACGGCGTGAGCTACGGCGCACCGCCGCCACCGCGTTCCACCTTTCGCGAGATGATGCTGCAGGAAATAGGCGCGAAGCTCGACCTGTCGCGCGTGCACTTCGTAGGCACGCTCGAGTACCGCGAGTACTTGAAGCTGTTGCAGGTCTCCGCGGCCCATGTATATCTCACCTATCCCTTCGTGCTGTCGTGGTCGTTCATCGAGGCTATGGCGAGCGGCTGTCTCATCATTGGTTCCGCCACACCGCCGGTACTCGAAGTGCTGCAGCACGGGAAGAACGGCTTGACCGTGGATTTCTTCGCCTACAAGAAGCTCGCGACCCTGATCGAGTCCGCGCTCGAGGAGCCGGATGAGATGCAGGCTTTGCGCAAGGCCGCGCGGCACACGGCGGTGACGCGCTTCGATCTGAAGCGGCTGGTATTGCCGCGCTGGCAGGCGCTATTCGATGATCTCGTCAATGGACGCCGGCCGGCGGTGGCGCCGGTGGAGGCGGCGCCCGTCGCGGGGGCTGCGGTCTGAGGAGGCGTCACGGCCGGGCGAAGTCAGTGGTGCGTGGCAGCTAAGTTGAGATCGAGATTGCTGGTAGCTGCACGCAGTGGCTTGATCGAAGAGGCGGTTGGGACGATTGGCACCCGCACTAAGGCCAAGTTACCCGCAAAAACAAGCGTCGCGGATCGTCCTTGAAGGCTTCGAATCCAAGACCGAGATAGAACTTGGTGGCCCGGTCATTTAACGCATCCACCACCAGCCCAATGCCGGCCGCCTCGGCGATCGTGGCCCGAGTACGCGCGATCGCATCCAGCACCAGTAGCCGACCGAGTCCTCGACCCTGCGCGCTTTGATCGACGGCCAAACGCCCCAGGAGCACACAGGCCAGGCGTTGCGGCAGCTTGCGGGAACCAGGCATCTGATCGGTGTCGATCTCACGGGTCAGCAACGTGTAATACGCGAGGATTTTCGTAGGCGAACCACTCTCCACGGCAACCCGGGTTCGTGCGTAATTTTTCGTCTGCTGCCGCAAAGCCATGCGCGCGAGCCAATCATTCAAGGATGGCTCGCCGCATTCAAAATTCGTCCGGTCGTGCTGGCCAGTCAAAAGGTCGACTTGGATCGCCACCCGTAGCCTCCCGATACTCGTCGAGCGCCTCGCGCAACCTCGTGTTCGGCGGTTTCGGCGGCTGGTCCAAGAGGTCCAATAACCATTTGGCATCGCGTGCCGATAGCCGCATCACGCGCTCACGCTCGAGAATCAGATCCGCTTCCTTGATCGCCGCCTGAACGAAGAATTGGTTCAGCGTGGCTCCGGCGTAGTTAGCCGCCTCTTCCAGCCGTTCGCGCAATTCTTTCGACACACGCATCGAGATTCGATCGCGCCCCAGAGCTGCTGCATCGGACGCCATGGCATCACCTCTATCAGTCCGCTGGATTACCCAGCCGGTACCATTTTGGAGCCAGTGATCCGAAAATGCAACTAACTGTCGCTGTCACGGGGAGCGGAGCAGGCTCGATCATTCTCGATCACCCCCACTGACTAAAGCTGGCCGCACACAGCACGGCGTAGCCAAATCACCATATTTTTATATGGCGATTTATCCATATCGGAGATAAAGTACCGTCATGACGAAGGTCAGCTTCGAGTGGGATCAAGCAAAAGATCTGACGAATCTGGTCAAGCATGGAATTAGCTTTTTTTGAAGCTCAGTATGCGTTTGATGATCCTCGACGCGTCATTGCCAAGGATCTCACCCATAGCACCGAACTTGAAAAGCGCCATTTCTGCTTCGGCAAATGCGGCGAAGGAGTTGTAACGGTACGCTTTACGTATCGGCAAAACATGATTCGTATTTTCGGTGCAGGGTATTGGCGACGAGGCCTACGAGTTTATGAAAAAGCAAATAAAATACACAAATGAGCCTCTTGGAGCTCTGCGTGTCGTCGAGGACTTTCTTCCTCCCCCGGGTGAGTTGGTATTTCGTGAGGAGACCGAGAAGGTTACGATCGCGCTCTCAAAACGAAGCGTTGATTTCTTCAAACGGGAAGCACGGCTGCATGGCACACAGTATCAACGGATGATCCGAGCGCTCCTGGATCGTTATGCTGATGCACATGCAACGCCCAATAAACGATCCTGACTCTCAAGACGAAAATGCGCTCAACCCACGCTCTGCGCGCTCTCCGCTTCCACCCCCAGCCGTCTGAGCTCGGCGGCGGCCGGCGCATGTCCGGCCGCCAGCGCCTGACTGTACCAGCCGATGGCCGCCTCGACGTCGGCGGGCACGCCGCGGCCGTTTTCATACAGCGCGGCGAGTGACATCATGGCGCCCGGGTGACCGGCGTCGGCCGCAAGCTGGTACCAGTGCACCACCTCCTGCCAATCCTCCTCCGTGGTCGCGCTCTGCTCCTTGAGACCGCCCAGCGCCAGCTGCGCCGAGCGGTGGCGCTTCACCGCCGCCGCGCGATACGCCTGCTCGGCCTGCACATCGTCGCGGACGCCGCCGAAGCCGCGACGCAGGCACACGCCGAGATTGTATTGCGCATCGGTATTGCCGGTCGCGGCGGCGCGTTTGAACAGTTCCACCGCCTGTACGTGATCGGTTTCCGCGGTGGCATGCTGCAATAGCAAACCGCCCAACATCACCATGGCGGGCACATGTCCCTGCAACACCGATGCATTGAGCCAGCGCCGTGCCTGTTCGATGGACGCCTCCGTGCCCACGCCACGCAGGTAGAAATCGCCGACCACCAGTTGCGCGCCCGCCGCGCCTTGTTCCGCGGCGCGCAGCCACAGCTGAAACACCTGCGCGAGTTCGTCACCGCCGGCGCCCGCCTCCATGCGCAGCGCGGTCAAGGCCGCAATGGCGCCGGCATAGCCCTGCAAGGCGGCACGCTCGTACCACACGAGCGCCGCGTCGCGGTCCGCGATGACGCCCTGACCGCGGATCAGCACGTCCCCCAGCCACGCCTGCGCGAACGCATTGCCACCCTCGGCGGCGCGGCTGAACCAGCGCAGCGCGAGTCCCGGGTCGTACTCGATCTGCTCGCCGTCGAGGTACAGCAGGCCGAGCTTGGCCTGGGCATCGGGGTAGCCTTGCGCCGCGCTGGCCTTGAGCAAGTCGACGATGCGCTCGGCGGCGGGCGTGCCCGCGTTATCGCGCTCCAAACCATCCGCCAACGCGCAGGCCGCCGTGCCGCTGCCGAGCTCCGCGGCCCGGATCAGCCACTGGGTTGCCGACTTCGCGCTGGCGGTGACGTATTCGCCGGATTGATACTGGCGATGCAAGGCCCACGCAGCTTCCACGTTGCCCAACGCCGCGGACTCCTCCAGCAAGGCCACGCCGCGTTCGGCGTCCTGCGGCACGCCCAGGCCGCGAAAATGCAGGAAGGCAAGATTGTACTGCCCTGCGGGATCGCCCTTTTCCGCGGCCTCCGTGTACCAGCGCGCCGCGGTCACGTAGTTCTTGCGCACCTGATCGCCCGTGGCATAAATGATGCCGAGCTGCACGCAGGCCGCGGCGTTGCCGCGCTTCGCCGACTCGCGATACCAGAGGCGCGCCGCCTTCGGATCGCGCGGCACCCCGAGTCCACCTAAGCGCAGGGTGCCCAAGTGATACAGCGCGTTGGCATCGCCGTGCACCGCCGCCCGCTGAAACCAGTCGGCCGCGGCCAGGAAATCCTGCGGCAGCCCCGCGCCTTCGGCATACAGCGCGCCCAGGCGCTCATAGGCGGGGGCGAAGTTCTGGTCCGCCGCCTTGGTGAGCCAGCGCGCCGCTTCCGTGGGGTCGCGCGGCACGCCTTCGCCCGCCAGATAAAATTGCCCCAGCAGGTACTGCGCTTCGGGATCGCCGAGATCGGCGGCCTGACGGCACAGCACCGCGGCGGTGTTGAGGTCGGGGTCGAGACCCGATCGAAATAACCGCACCAACGAGATCCAGGCTTTGATATGGCCGCGCGTGCCGGCGCGGCGCAGGTAGGTCTCCGCCTTCGACGCGTCATGCTCGAGGCCGCGGCCGGTGCGGTACATCTCACCCAGGTAGAACATCGCCGCCGGCTGACCGGCGGTGGCGGCCTGTTCCAGCAACGTCGCGGCTTGCGCCTCATCGTGCGGCACGTCGCCGAACAAGAACAGCATGGCGAGACACAGCTGCGCGGTGGAATTGCCCGCGGCGGCGCAGGGACTCAAGAATTCGACGGCGCGCGCATGATCGCGCCGTTCACCATAAGTCCCGGCATGCAGCAGCCCCAAGCCCAGCTGGCCCGCGGCATGCTGCCGATTGGCCGCTTCCGTGAACCACTGTTCGGCCGCGGCCAGATCCTTGAGGACTCCAAGGCCGGTCGCGTATTGATGACCCAGACGCGCCTGCGCCGCGGCATCGCCCGCCTGCGCGGCCAGTGTATTCCAATGCGCCGCCTGTTCCGGGTCCTGGGGCAGCACCAAGCCTTGAGGATACAGCCGCTTGAGCAGCGACTCCTGTTCGGAGCTCTCCTCCAGTCGCGACAAGGCCGCGGGGGTCGCGGTATCGGGGGCCGCCATACCCGTGAGGTACATTTCGCCCAAACGTGATTGAGCGCTCTGGGAACCCTGTTCCGCGGCACTGCGATACCACTTCGCCGCCTCGACGAAGTTGCGCAGCACGCCTTCGCCGCTCTCGTATACCTGACCGAGCCGTACCTGGGCCAATGCCGAGCCACCCTCGGCCAGCTCGCGAAACTGGGCCGCCGCATCGGCCTTGCGCCCCTCGGCGAAATCCTTCTCGGCGCGCTCGAGCGACGGTTCGGGTTTGCGACCGGTGACCTTCGCCAGGAATGTTCGGATGCTCAAAGTCGAAAGTCCTGCCGCAAGTGATCGGAAGTTCAAGTGTACTACGCGAGCCGCCTAGGGCGCAGGCTCGGAGCCCGTCTGATTCATGGGCGCTATCGCCAGAGCGCATCATTAGGCAGGCAGGCTCCTAAGGTCACCCTGCGAACCGCCGCACAAACCCGTATCGGGCGCCTCCATTTTACGATATATGATGGAGACCACGATGCGGTGAAGATCACACATCGAGGGCAGTACGATGTCCGAGACACTGGAAGTTGACGGTTACTGCCCGATTTGCGAAAAAGCCGCGCGCTTTGTCGCCACCACGGACTATCTCCGCAGTTCCTTTCGATGCACCTTATGTAACAGCGTGCCACGGGAACGCGCCATCATGTACGTGATTATGAAATATTTCCCCAATTGGCGGGACCTTCATATCCACGAATCCTCCGGCAATTGGATGGGCGCGAGCCTGAAGCTAATGCGTGAATGTAGTAACTACACGCATAGCCAATACGATCCCGCCCTTGGCTTCGGCAATATTCACGACAAGAGAAAATACGTCAGTCAAGACTTGGAATCCCAGACCTTCGGCTCCGATCAATTCGACATCGTCATCACCCAGGATGTGTTCGAACACCTGTTTCAACCCAACTTGGCCATCAAGGAAATCGCCAGAACGCTCAAAATAGGCGGCGCGCATATTTGTACCTTCCCCATCGTCCGCAAGAATCAGCCGTCGCGTCGTCGGGCCGTGTTGAAACCCACCGGCGTTTTGCATCTATTGCCGGCCGAGTATCATGGCAATCCCATGGATAGCAGCGGCTCTCTGGTCACGATCGATTGGGGGTGGGATGTCGCGAATTACTTCAACCACCACTCCGGACTCTCCGTGACCATCTGCGATATCGAGAAACTCGACTACGGTATCAAGGCACAACTCAATGAAGTACTGGTTTGCTTCAAACAGGAAGCGCCCTTGCTTTGATGGCCTCCGCTACCTTCCTCTCCGCATGAGCCACGAGATCGACATCATCGGTGGGTACTCGTCCCATGAATCGCTCCGCAATCTCGGTGACCACGATATCCGGGGCAAAACTTTCCACGATTCCGAAATCGATATTGGCGGACCAGACGAACATCACCTCACTAACCGTATCGGCCAACAGTCCCGTGAGCAGGTGCGTACGATATTCTGAAAACGAGTCGCCGAAAATGAGTACTCTCTTCTTACATTTCGCGCCGACGTTTGCGAAGCCGACGGTGGATCCTACATGCAAGCTGACACTATTCACCAGCTCGCCACTCTCGCGCAACAGAACCAGACGATTGGCGTACACCCGGACGGCGCTCCTGCCAAACGCGCCAAACCGCAACATTTCGCTGCGCGGCGGCTCGAGCTTGCCGCCAAGGTCTCCCGCCAACTCCATGGTCGCGGCCGGCGCGTTGATGAGATCACCGCGCTGAGTCAGCCCCAGATACGCGCATAGCATCTGATAGGCACTGAAACAGCCCTCGATCGTCCAGTGTGTATCGTTGCGAAAGAAGAGGAGGTGGCGTTGCTTCTGTCGCAGGAAATACGCGGTGAGCGGCACCAGGTAGGGCCGGAGCTTGCTGTCCTGCCGTGCTTCGATGGATTCCGCCGGTGCCGATAAGCCATCCCAAAGACGTCCAGCCTCGGCGCGATAGATCGACAACTTATCCGGCACGAAGCAGTGAAAATACTTGACCCCGGACTCCGCCAGACGAGTTCCCCGGCCCACCAGCAGGTCGGTCCATGCCTGGACCAGCCTCTCGCGCTCGACGCCCCCCTGCGAGAACAGCGACACGACGTTGTTCGAGCCCGTCGCCAGGAATAGGTGACCCTCGGCCCCTTCAAAGATCTCCGCTGTCAGGAACGGCACAGGGTGATGTCCTACGTCAGCACTTCACGGGACATTCGAGCACGGCTAGCAGCCTGTCGGACATAGGTGGCCGTCACGCGGCCTCGCGCGTAGCAGGGACTGCGTAGCGCAATGTGCCACGGATAGTAAGCGCATCATACGTCCGCCGCACTACCCCGGCCTAGCGTCGGCGTAGCACGATACAATCTTCGGCTAACTCATCGGTCGTCGTCTCGTAAATCACCTCGAATAGATCCCCGAAATTGAGTTCGAAATACGCGCTCGTCACGAAGCATTCGGCGAACTCCGGTCGCGCCACCTGCGTCGACGGCAGCCACACGAACTCCCCGTCTCTCGCTCTGCTTTCCAGCGCATCCACATCATGATCCTCGATTCGCGAAATGATGAGATCGATCCAGGAGTGAACCGCCAACCCCTGCTGCTTCTTGTTGATCTCCTCTTTGAGTTTGTTCAGAAAACTCAAACCGAGAACGGAGATGAAGCATAGACCGCCGGGCAGAACGACCCTGGAAAACTCGCGAATCCAGGTATCGAAGAACTCCTTGTTGAAATGCGCAAAGGTCGACCAGGTCACGAGATGCGTGAAGGCGCCGCTATGGAACGGCAGCGGCGGCAGAGGGTCTGACTTGACGAAGTTGATATATAAATTCGACCGCCGCGCCTCGAGTATGAAATCGAAGGGCTCCACCGCGAAAATCTTGGATGCGGGCACATCTCGCATGAATGCGCGCGCGATACGGCCCCACCCGGTACCGAAATCCAGCAAGGTGCTATCCACGGAGAATGGCGTCCCGGCATCGTTCGCGACTCTCACGCAAAACTCGCGAAACGCCAACGCCCCACGTATGGCGATTTCGTTGGCACTCCCTTGCAGATGCGTTTGCAGTTGCGCACTCGGGAAGGTCGGAAATTCCATGTCGTTAACGGTGCTATCCACGACGCTCTTGACGAGATCCGTGCGCCACTGTTGAACGCTGAGTTGGGAATATTTCTCATAAATGACGTTTACGCCCGTTTCTTGCATCGCTCTATCTCCTATTCGGCCGTTAAGCCGGTGACTCTCATACCGTGTTTTCTCTACATCCCGACAAACCGCTTGGGCTCGCCTGACAATCTACCCAGGAAATCGAAACACGGAATCGAAGCAGGGAATCGACTTGACCGTCTCATCGCAACCCCGAATCCGTCATTGTCAACGAAGCACCGACGAGATGGCCGTCAATTTCTGGCCATTTGGATCGCCGTAGGTCGGCATGAGGCAATTACCACTTTCATCGCATTCCGACCATGCATACACCAAGAGAAGATGCGCCGGATCGTTTGCCGCATGACTTCCCAACCACATGACCGCATCGTTGAATTCCGTTGTGAGTTCCGCTAGCGTCGGGTTGACGATATAGAAGTTGTCGCATTTGAACCCCGGGGCGAACCGATGTTCGTAGGGAGGTGGCGACTCGCACCGCGCACGGATATCGCCACCGCTTCGCAGAGTCGGGACCGATGCGCCGCTCGTGGCCGCGGCGTACACATTCCACTCTGTTTCGATGGTTCGTTCGAATCCCGCCCACGGCTGCACGCCCCCCGTCCGCTGGCCGGCTACATAGTCGGAGATGGCATCCGCTCCCAGCGCCACGCGAATGGCTTCGGCGGTTTTGGCCGGACCCAGCACGACGACGATGTAGGGGTTACCCAACCCTCGTTGCACGGACGATTGTCGGATGGCATCTATAGACTGTTTCATGGTGACCAGAGACCCTGCGAAAATCTTCGCCAAGTCCGCGGCTTCGTAAAACAGGAACAACAAGGGTCGGCTCGCTCCCCCTACCGACACATGCTGGTAGTTGGAATCCTGCATCAAGTCCACGGTTGCTTTCGACGAGTCGGCATATTGTCCCGGCCGTCCGATCAACGACGTGGTCGTCATCAGCGCATAGTCGACCTGCGACTTGATCGATGAACTTCGATGGAATACCAGCCCTCTCATCAGCGAGTCATTCAAATCGATCACGTTATTCTTGCCGTACATCAAGTACGCCCAGCACAGCCCGGCGCCCTGCGCCGCGCGTATCTCCGCGTCGAAGGTCGCTTGCGATGGCGCCCACTCGATCTTGCCGGTCGAGTCGAATTTCGCATGCAGCGGGGCGAGGTTATGAAACTGCGGTGGACTCAGAGCGATCGCCGTATAGTGCGCGGGATCGGACGGCCCATTCGTGTACCAGGCATCCCAACGAATGGCGCAGGCCGTAACGGCGGTCGACGCATGCCCCGCGACATGCCACGCCAGCAGACTGGCGAGCACGAGATAGCGGAACGGACCGTTGAAGTTGTGCATTATTCCAACACCGGGTGCAACCCATTGAGCTTTAGAAACTTCTTGTATTGTGGATAGAGCTGCCGATACCGCGCCTGGATGGCACTCGGATCCACTGCGTCATACAGCGATTCGACGTTGACTTTGTCGACATCCTTCAAGCCCACATGGGGCAGATGCAAGAACTCGCACATTTCGCTGGTGCGACTGTCGTGACAGATGACGCAGGCCGGCGTGCCGGCTTGCAGCGCGATCATGGCGCCGTGAAAGCGGTTACCGAACACGAAATCATAGCGTTTCATGGCTTCGTACCAGGTCGAGACATCCCAGAACACCCGCATGTGCCGGCTGAACCACGCGAACAGCTCGTCAAAAGGAGCCACCTCTCGATAGGCGGGGAAATTCTTCAGGATCTCATTGAGATTACGCTCGATCTCCGCGGCATCGATCGAGTCGGCGATGGTTATTTCCGGCAGCTCGCTTTGTGCCACGAAATCCGCACCTCGCTCTATGGCGGTCGCGAGGATGCCGCGAACGATGGCAATCATGTGCTCGCGATCGAACGAGTGCGACACCACGTCCCGCGAGCTATTCACCAACAAACGCGATTCCGTGGTCAAGGGCGGCTTTCTAATCTCGAGATGCGGCTTCGCGCCCATGTAGTACGAGGGGCACCCGGTCACCTGGACATTGTGAATGCCCATTCTCGCGAGTACCGCCGCGGTGAATGGCCCGCGCGCGCCGATGAGGCCGGATCTCTCAGCGACGACCCGCATGAGTCGATCGGTGCCGGGCATGAGCGCGATATCCGTGGAGTAATCCTTCGATTGCGCCCCGACACCAATCATGACGCAAGGCAACTTCGTGGCCTCGATGAAGGTCGCCATGTTCGCAAAATCGAATCCGGTATGTAGAAAATTCGCCGCCGCGATCACCACGACATCGTATTCTGCGTTGACCCGTTCAGGCCCGATGCGGGTGTCCCAGCTGACCGCATCGAACTGCACGGTCTTGAGGAGTCCATAGGCAATGACTTGGTTGCCCGAATTTTGCCCCGTGCTTTGCAGTTTCTTGGCGGAGGGTACCCCATCGACATCCTGTTTAGCGGAGGACATCTGGCCGTTGGTCAAACTCGGTGCTGCGCCAAGCAGAAAAATCCTCTGCCCGCGAGACGGGATGGGAACCGATGTCGTGTCCATCTGCGCCATGGAACTAGGCCTTACCCACTGCTTTCTTCCATTCCATCGAGTCCGCGACGTAGGTGGCGGACGGCGCCCGAAATTCCTCCGCGCCGATCGTATCGAAATGCTCCGCCCCGGACTTGAGTTCACCCTTCTGCACCGCGGCAGCGATATCTGAATAGGTGCGACGATACCAAGACTCATCCACCGGCGGCGCCGCTCCCCGTCGACCCTCGAAGAAGCCAAACCGCAGGTAGTGCGCCCGTGGATCCGGTACCTGACTCTTCTTGACCGCATCCTGAATGTCTCGATTCGCCGCGAGATAGCCGGTCGCGTTGAATTCGCCGCTCACCAGCGCTAGCTGCAGCAAGTGTTTGAGCAACGAAATCGGTATCGCGACTTCCGTTTTACCAGTCAGTTTCTCGCGGCTCGTGCCGATGGCGTGCAACAAGGCATCGTAGTGTGGAATGTACATCGGCGGTCCTCAGCT
>Ga0116227_10012390_pt1 | contig 13888 bp, 34 predicted proteins | sample S1TSphgellanicum_FD_89693 | JGI IMG/M metagenome (GOLD analysis project Ga0116227, IMG submission 89693) | Host-associated microbial communities from peat moss isolated from Minnesota, USA - S1T2_Fb - Sphagnum magellanicum MG | ecosystem: Host-associated > Plants > Peat moss > Unclassified...
CTGTAGACACTTTTTTCAATCAGGGCGCGGAGCATAACGAGTACGCTTGTGAGTTAATTGACGCTGATCATAATTCATACGGCTATCATACACGTGATGTAGTTACTAAAAAAATAAAAACTTACTTTACAGAATCAGGGGCACAAAGTGGACACTGGATTAGAAATTTTTGTCGTAAATCTGACATGATAGTTATTGTGGAAGACATTATAAGTGCACATGCTGTAGCAAAAAAGTTTGATTCTTTGGCTCTTTTGGGCACTCAAGTTGATGCATATATGATAAATCATCTCAAAAGCATGAAAATTGTAGTCTTGTGGCTTGATAATGATGCTACTGCTGAGGTAGCTAAAGCGAAGATACTAAAACAGTTAGCGTACTATGCGCCTGATGTTAAGGTTTTAACCATAGATAAACCGTATTCTGATCCTAAGTTTTACACGCCTGAACAGATAAACTATGCAATTAATAAGGTTTTAGGAAAATAATGCATTATGAACATGAGCTGCTAAAGCTATTTGCTGTTCGCGAATTGCACACAGAGTATATAGATTGTGTCAAATTTGACATACTTATGCCCGAGACACAAACTATGCTTAAAGCGTATAAAAAGTACTATCAAAATAATCCAGATCGAGAGACAATTGATCCAGATGTCTTTGCTATGAACTTTCTTAAGTTTGAGACAAATACACAGAATCCAGAAACTATATTGTTTTATAACGAGCTAGTTGAGATTATAAAACAGCCAGTATGTATTAATAAAGACGACTTAGTGGAGCAGCTTAAGTACCAAAAGATACAATACAATCTTATGAGGGCTTTTGAAGAAGAAAGGCCCATACTTGAGATTAAACAACAATTCGATAAAGATTTAGAAAAAGCTACAGATAAGGCTTACTGCGCTGAAATATACGACACCCTTGATTTAGATTTTGTTGATGAAGCCATGGACGGTGCTAGTGGCTATCATTGGCCTATTAAGAAGTTAGATCGCTGCATGGGGGGTTTAAAATCCGGCGAATTTGGCGTTATTGCCGCTAGGCCAGATTCAGGTAAGACTTCGTGGCTTGCATGTATTAGCACTTGTATAGCACGTCAAAATGTAGAATTAATGATAGATAGGCCAGTGCTCTGGTTTAACAATGAGGGCGATAATAAGCGTATTAAAGGACGTATATACACTGTATCGCTAGGGTTGCCATGGGAAGAAGTGCAGAAAAACAAAGAAAGCTCCTTGCAGGAACTTAAAGATAATAACACTGAAAGTATTATATTGATCGATGCAAAGCGGAAAAATTATTTGTTTGTAGAACATTACATTAAAAAATATAATCCTTGTTTGGTAATTATTGATATGCTAGACTATGTACAAGGATTTGAAAAAAATAGAAGTAATGAACCTAATGACCAAGTATGGGATAGATTGTATCATTGGTGTTTAGAAATAGCAGGAATATACAATTGTACTGTTATCGGTACAAGTCAAATGAATAAACCCGAAGGTTATATGGATTTTGATAAGCGCAACGAGCTTTATAAGTGGCCTCAGCTTGAGAACCTCAAAGGTTCAAGTACGGCTAAACAAGGCGCTGCAAGTTTTGTAATGTTTATAGGGCGTAGTTTAGATATATTCGATGAAAAGAGATGTTTTAGTGCTCCTAAAAATAAATACGGTAGTGAGGCATTTAGACTGATCACTAAATTTGATAGCAGCACAGGAATATATACAGAGGCGTAGTATGGAATTTCTTATAGGTATTATGATAGGTTTGTTAATAGGGTATAGTATGGCTTCTTACGAGGATCATGAATAATGACTCCCATATTTTTACTCAGATTAATCACTAGAGAGTTGTAAAAACATGATTGATGTAATTTTGGCATGCAATGTATTATTTACCTTATCACTATGGATATATTTTTCTAGGAAATATTGGAATTTGTTTAATGAGATGGAGAAGTTTAAGATAAACATATCGGGTATCGATAATCTTCTTAGCGTGCACGAGAGGAAGATAAGCGGTATAGTGCCATTTAACGTCACTAGCGAAGATACTAAATATTTAAATGATATGATAAGCATTCTTAAGCAAGCTGAACCTCATTTAAAACGCATGTTGAATGTTGAGGATAAATAAATGTTTTTTAGTTTACTTGTTATTTTGCTTATTGCTTTTAAGTTGCTAGGCATAATAAGTGTAAGTTGGTGGCTTATACTGCTTCCTGTGTATTTCTTTCCTATAATGCTAGTAATCCTAGCGATTTTAACTGCCTTAGGAGACTTAAAAGATGTATAAATGCAACTGCTTGGGCATAAAAGAAGGCGAAAACTTTACAGACGAGCAAGTTGCTAAAATAAAGAACAATGAAACTTGCGGTCGGTGCAAAGTTTACTTGCAATCCATGGTAGTTTTAGCCACGCCCGCAGACAACTATATAGAATTCTGGTGTAACGGGCAACTTATGCAAACAGTAGGTATTAATATTCATGCATGTAATTAATTCAGATCAGCTTTTATTTGTCGACGTAGACGATACCCTTATTATGCATATGAAGAATCCAAACAAGGGTTATGATTTAGCTATACCACACCCACATTGTGGTAATGTAAAACCTTTCTATGTAAATCGCAACGAAAAACACATAAGTATACTTATGAGTGCTCGTAAGCGCGGGCGCACTATAGTTGTGTGGAGCGCAGGCGGCTATGAGTGGGCTAAAGTTGTAGTTGAAGCGCTTGAACTGACTGAGCATGTAGACTACATTATGAGTAAGCCAGTAGAGTATATAGATGATGTTCACATGAAAAACTGGCCTGTAGCAAATATTTATCAGAGGTAAAATGACTAAGTATACTAAAGAAAATTTAAATGCAATGACCAAAGAGCAGCTTATAGAATTATTTTGGCAACCAGAGTTTTATGACGTTCTTGAAGTGTTTAAGCACGGTGCTGTTAAGTACGCACCCAATAACTGGTTGCTTTCCAATGGCATGAACTGTGACTTTAATCATGCTCATAACTCTATGTTCCATCATTTAGCAGAATCTTACGCACAAGGTGTGCAAGAAGGTGTGTTTGGTACAACTACTATTAAGAGACATGATCATGAATCAAAGTTAGACCCCCTTCTACACCTTATATGTAGAGCGATGATGATATATACGCGCATGAAGAGGGGATTAGAATGAGAATTACTATTGATATAGATGAAGCTAAGTATCTAGACGATGCTGTTGAGGTTCGCATAACTATGCAAAAACACGCTTTTGATGAAAATCAGTATTCGTGTTTAAAGCACATAAGCAGAGAGCTCTTTAATTCATCATACGCAGGAGCTGCGAACATCGTTACTCATGCATGCTGTAATGGTATTTATGAAATTTTAAAAAAAGTAGGTACGAAATGAGTATGATATGCGCGCTAGCGATAGTTGCTTTTTTAGTAATAATAATAAAAATGATATGGAAATTTACAGAAGATATATTAGTTTCCGCTGTATTGCTCGCTGTGGCTGCTGGTATTATTTATTGTATTCCAGGAATTACATCATGAAATACTTACTAACATATACAAGCTGTATGAATCACGAAGAAGAGATAGAAATACCGGATTTACTAGAATGGGTTAAAGAACAAGAGCACGTTGTAATAGTAAGCTGGGGTAGATACACCAAGATGTTCGAATTAGAAATATATGACGATTATAGAGAGTAATTTATGCAAGTTATAGATGAAATTATGAGCGAGTTACAAGAGCTGTGTATGGTGCACTCAGGAACTTATACCTACGAACCCGAATATTCATATGTTGCTGTAGGAATGTTTAAAGAATACTTAATTGAATTTATGAAAGAAAATTATGGAGTGGATTTACAAAATGAAAGAACTTAGCGCAAGTTTTGCTATGCGTAAATACGACGTCGCTCTAAAAACTCTTAGAGCCCTAGAACAGGACTATGGTAAACTGTTACGCAAAGAAGGCAATCTGGGCGTAAGTATAAAGCTCGTAGGTTTCAGTGGAATATCAAGTGACCTCGTTAAAACTGAGACAGGCGCCCTAATAGAAAATTATATAGAGCACATTATGCAGCGGCTTATTGACTTACAATTGGCCGCTGTAGAAGACGCCTTGGCTATGTGTGAGAGTGATTTAGTACGAATACAGAATGAAATTAACGAAGCTAAAAGAGCGATAGGGGCCAGAAATGGGTAGTGACACACATGATATAAGCTTAGAAAAGTTGCGGGCTTTCGCAGACAACTTAGGTAAATTTGCAGCGGAGAAACAAGGTCAAGACATTATGTCAATAACAAGATTAGGTAGCTATGGGGTTTAGAAAGCGCAGGTTAGCGCAAACATTCCTTATGCGACGTCATTACAAAATAAGAAACACACCACACCCAGGGACGTTAGGCTTTAGGCTTGAACATAGAAAGTATTCTTACTATCTGAGGTTTAAATGACTAATTATATGGTTTTTGACTTAGAAACAGAGACACGAGAGCTATTCGGGCGTAAAGCTAGCCCTTGGCACCCTGAAAACTCTATTGTTGCTATCGGCTATACAAATATAGCAAATGAGGATAAGTATCCTAAGGACAAAGATATTCATGCACATGTTAATACATCACATATAAATGATAAATGCTGTATAACCTGGGAAGATCATATGTCAATCTTCTTTAAAGCATTGGAAGATTATGAGCTTCTTGTTGGGTTTAATATAAGATTTGATTTACTTTGGATATGGCATGATGAGCGCTTGCAGAACTGGATTAAAAAAGGTGGTAAGATATGGGATTGCCAGCAAGTTGAATATCTTCTTTCTGGACAATCACATTTATACCCCTCTCTAAATGATACAGCTAAAGCTTACGGTCTAGGGACTAAGATTGATGTTATAAAGAAAATGTGGGACAAAGGTATGCAAACTTCAGAGATAGACCCGCTTTTATTATGCGACTATCTTAAGCAAGACGTGCATTTAACTGAGCAAGTCTACTTAGCACAGCTCGAAGAGCTGCAGCAACTCCCTAACATGTTTAAACTTATACCTCTTATCTCTGATTCTTTACTAGCCACATGCGAGATGGAATATCAGGGTATGCACGTGGACGCAGATAATGCAGCTATGTTAAAATCAAGACTGGATCAAGAAATACATACCTTAGATCAAGAGTTAACATTATTGTTCAATGACTATTTACGAGACTTGCCCGAAGAAGACCGTAACCCAAATTCATTAAAACAGCTAGCTGCTATTATTTTCGGAGGCGAGCTTTCTTACTTCGAGAAGCTGCCTACGGGCATCGTGCAGAAGAACGGTAAGCCTCAGATACGAAAAACTGAGGTTATTATAAAATTACCAGGACTAGGAGTTTTACCTTCTGAAGTAGGGTCTGAAAAAACTATGAACGACGGCTGGAAGCTAGACGATGATGTTATGGACAAAATGCAGTACTGCAGTAGTGAGAGAGCATCAAACTTAGCATATTTGTTAAGACGCTATAGGAAGCTCAATAAGCTGCTTATGACTTATGTGGTGCCTTCCATACATCAACAGATAGACGGAGTAATTCACGGCCAGATAAAGCATTGTAGTACAGTTACAGGTCGTTTAAGTGCCTCTAATCCTAACTTGCAGAATATACCTCGCCTCAGTGAGGAGTTTGGTATTAGGTCAATGTTTTCTTCTCGTTTTAAAAGCGGCAAAATCATAAATTTGGACTATTCCAACTTGGAAGTTGTAGCCGCTGCTTTTTTAAGTCAGGATACTCAAATGTTGAGCGATCTAAGGGATGGCATTGATATGCACAGGCTAAATGCTAGCAAAATATTTCATATCCCAGAGGCGCAAGTGACGAAAGATCAAAGGCAGCGCGCCAAGGTAGCTTCATTTCAGTTGTTGTATGGTAGTGGTGCTGAAAATATGGGAAATGTTATATTCGACGGTGATCAGAGCCTCGCCGAAGGCTTTATGCAAGCGTATTATGATCGTTACTGGGAATTAAAAGAATGGCATAAGGATGCTATAGAAAGCAGTAAAGAGATGCTTCATAAGCCTGTTTACATAAAGGAATCATGTACGGGGCGCTTATACAAATTTAAACGTTTGTATAATGAAGAAAAGGGCGCTTATTTTTTTATGCCTACACAATTAAAAAATTACCCTGTGCAAGGATTTGCTACTGCTGACATAGTACCTATTATGTGTGGTATTTTATATAGAAAGCTCTTGCAATATGATAAGTCATTGTGTAAACTTATAAATACAGTGCATGACTCAGTAATGATTGATTGTGATGATAGTCTGGTGGATGAAGTGTCTAAGACCGCTAAGGAAGTTTTAGAGTCAGTAGCAGATATGTTTTTAAATACATACGGCATAGACTTTAATGTGCCGATCAAGGTTGATGTAACAGCAAATAAATATTGGAGCTAGGATTATGAGTAAAATGATTAGTGGCACAGTTAACAAAGTTAAAGAATTTCCTTACAGAGACACAGGCCGAGGTGCTGGTAAAAATACACTTGTGACACTCGACAGCGGCGCAGAGTTTAAAGTTTTGTTTAATAACAAACTTAATATTAGTGTTGGTGACACACTTACAGCACAAGTAGAAGACAATGAGTACAACGGTAAAGTATCACAACAGTGTAAAGAAGACAATATTAAGATAGAAGGGCATGATCCCCAAGCTGCTAAGACAGCACAAGCTAGCCCTTCTAAGCCATCGAATAATTCGCTTGAAATACGTAACGGCAGAGCTATAAATTGTGCTGTTCAATTACTTACATGCGGACAAACGGATCCATTGGATTTAAGTGACTCTTTAACCGAGGACAACATTTACAGCTTAGCAGCCATGGTGATTAGAGTTGAAAAGAGGTTGGCCGATTTATGATTTTTAAGCGACATTGTTGGGGCGCTGTCTTAGCAGACATCTTATGCTGCATGCAATTAGTGTGTGTTGCTTATGATTTATCTACAGGTGACGCCTTATCAGCTTGTGTAGACTTTGTGTTAGCAATTATGGTGTTTTCAATTGCAAATACGCTGGACGAGCATTTTAAATGATAGAGCTTATCGACGGGGATATTGTAGTTTATAAAATAGCTTTCGGATATGAGAGCTCACCTTCAAGTGTAGTTCCCGTAGGATTAAGGAAATATTTAGATAGATTACATAAAAAGTTTGACGGAGAACATGAGATTTACTTGTCTTCTGTTGGCGATAAGACTTTATTTAGGAATGAAATAGCCACAATTAAGGGATACAAAGCTAATCGAGCTACCAAGACCAAGCCAGCTTATTATGACTTTGTCAGAGAGTTGTTAGTAAACGAACATGGAGCTACAGTTGTTGAAGGAATAGAAGCAGATGATATGCTAGCGATAAGGCAAACGGATTTAGACGACAGTTGTGTGTGTATTAGCAACGACAAGGATTTGTTGCAAGTCCCTGGCTATCATTATGACCCTGTAAAATATGTTTTACGATATGTCGATGTGCAACAAGCAAATAGGCATTTTTGGGATCAAATGATTATTGGTGACGCTACAGATAATATTCAAGGATTGCCAGGTTATGGCAATTCTAGCATAAAATATGTTTATAAAGGATGCAAAACATATGATGAATTATTTAAAGCGTGCTTAACTGAGTATGTAGATCAAGGACAAGTGGGCAATTTTGTAGAAATGGCTGACTTGCTTTGGCTTATGCGTGCACCAGATATGAAGTGGAGCGACTATAACTGCAACCAAGAACTTTTGAGAGGTATATTATGAATGACATAGATTTAGACAACATGAGTACGGATGAGTTAGAAAAGCTTATAGAAATGGCTTTAGTTATAATAAGTGAGCGAGATCCAGATTATGGTGATTTTCTTGCGGATAACACAGATTTAGATTATAGAGATATAAGGGGGTAATATGTATATGCATAATTTCGGACCTATCACACAGCAATCAGATGATGATGACGATGGTTTATATGATGATGGGTCGGATGAAGAATGGACATACTATCCTTGGGATGACGACGAAGAGCCGCCTAAAGCAGCATGAGTAAATACGATTCAGCTAAGGAAGCAGAGTTTCATAAGAAGTATCCTAAGCTAAAATATCATGTAGGTACGATTGAGCTTGAATGGACGAAAAAGTATACACCAGACTTCAATGGATGTGTGGAGTTTAAAGGACGATTCAGGAATAGCGATGAAGCTAAGAAGTGTATGCTGGCGAGCAAAGTCATTAAGAATTATTGTATGATATTTCAAGTGCCAGAAAAACCTATGCCAGGTGCTAAAGTGCGGAAGGATGGGACCAGGCAGACGCACGCTGATTGGGCGGATAAGAACGGTATACCTTGGTATACTATTGAAAGTTTTAAAGAGGTATATAAGAAATATGCTTAACGCTCTGTTAGGTACTACGACTGCGTTTATTTTGATCGCTTGTGGTTTGTTTTTTTATCCCAAAGATCCGCCAGTTCATAGTATTTTAGACCCAATTACTGGAAACTATGTGTATTATATGGATGATGCTGTTAAGTCTAACTTAGATTTATTGAACCTGCAAGAATATTTAAATAGTTTGCACGGTCAGCATGCATACATAGATATAGATGGCTATGGAGGCGATGTTACAATAGGTCATAAAATGTTCGAGTTAATACGCAATTATTCTGGTGGGACTACTTTGTACGTACTGGATTCTGCGTACAGTATGAATGCCGATTTTGCGTGCGCTTCGTCAGACGTGCGACTATCTAAATATGCCTCATTGATGTTTCATTATGCGCAGTTATCTGATTCAGTCGGGAAGCAATACACTGCAAAACCAGATGATCTGCTTCCATCGCAGAGCGCTGTAGTAGATGGTTTGCTGCGGGATTATTGTAGTAAATATATAACACCAAATGATATGGACGGCATAAAAAATCATTTATTACAAGTATTTATATTTGCAGACGGCCATAAAGAATATCGCATAGCAAAGAGTTAAGGACAACAGCATGAGTAAGCCAAAGATTCTTTTTTACGACATCGAGACAACACCATTGAGAGCTTGGGTTTGGCGTTGTGGAGAACAGTATGTAGGGCATCATCAGCTAGATATGAAATACAGTGTTACAGATATAATATGTATAACTTATTGCTGGAACGATGGCAAAGGAGCAAGAAGCTTAGACTGGGACTACAAAAAACAAGATAGTTCCCAGATGATAAAAGACTTTGACTGCCTTGTGAGACAAGCGGACATAGTTATTGGTAAGAATAGTAATAAATTTGACAATAAACACGTAAATACATTACGATTGCTACATGAACTACCCGCTATGCCAGATTGGGTTAAATACACAGACGATCTGGAAAGGCAGTTAAGAAATCATTTTAATCTGTCTAGTTATAGTCTTGACTACTTCTCTAAGATACTAGGCCTAGGAGGTAAAATAAAAATGGAGTTCCAAGACTGGATCGATATTGTTACAAAGTCCAAGAGCGGTTTAGCTAAGTTTAATAAAATGATCAAGTATGGCAAGAAAGACGTACTAGATACACGTGCTATATGGGATTATGTAGAAGCACATATACAGCCCAAGTACAATGCTGCTGTGAAGTTAGACGATAGAAAGCACTTAGCTTGCTGCACTTGTGGTAGTAGCAATTTGATAAAAAATGGCAAACGGCAAGCGGGCAAAGTAGTGTATCAAAGGTTTCAGTGTAATGACCATAACGGATATGCTGGGAGAGCTCCTATACATATAGACAAAAAGGGCAATGAAACATTAGGATCTATAGGAAGTTAATATGTTAGAATTTAAACCATTTGCAAAAATTAGACGTATAGATGATAGGACAGTTGACTTAAGTCAAGCAAGACTTATGCAAATAACCAAAAAGCTTGATGGTACTAATGCGTGCATTCACGTGCATAAAGACGGAAATTTGACAAGCTTGTTTGCAGGTAGTCGTAACAGATATATAACTGTAGAGGACGATAATTTCGGTTTTGCTTCCTGGGTGTTAGCTAACTTAGGTACATTATATGATGAACTTGAAGAAGGCTATCATTACGGTGAATGGTGCGGCCCTGGTATTAACAATGGAGAAGGTCTTGAGCAAAGGGAATTGTTCTTTTTTGATAAAAGTACTCCACATGTGGCGCAGGTGCCAGTTTTAGTTGACTGGTGTAAATTCGATGTTGCTAGAATTCAAGCTGTTTACTTAGAGCTAGAAAGATTAGATCCACACGCTGAGGGAATTGTTATAAATGTTATAAACTTTGACGGTTCGCTGCATAGGTATAAAATGACTTATCGCAGGGAAGATGTAAAAAAAGTTAAACTTAATAATATTAAGTGCGATATTAATTCTACACCTTACCTGCAGCCAGACAGGCTTGCAAAGCTTTTAGGCAGAGATGAAAAATATATTCGTGACTACCCTAAGTCGTTAGTATGTATAGTTAAGGATTATTTAGACGATTTGGTGTCAGAAAGCGAATCGGTAATTCCTGTTAAATCAATTAGTAGAGCTGTTTTTGTTTTTGTTAAAAATTACATGGGAGAAAGTCATGCTAAGTAAAATTGTAATTACATTGTGCACACTGTCACTAGTTGCGTGCGCGTCAGCACCTAGAGCTGTCACCCCAGAACCTGCCAATACGCCCACTGTTGGCCCGAACCAAGCAATTGTAAACGTGCTTGGCACCAACAACGCCACGGTCAAAGGAAAATGCACGGCAGTAGCAACAACTGCTACCGGCGCTATTCTTTATACATGCAAAGCGAGTAGTTGGCTATGATATATGAAGCACCCACGCAAGCTATGATTGATATACAAAATGCTTATTTAAGAGAAAAGTTGCTGCCTTACCGCAATAAATTATATACTGAGTATATGGTTGCTAAGAAAGAGCACCCAGGTTCTTACAAGCATAAAGCACTTAAAGCAGAACTTAGCATTGTTAACGCTAAGTTGGGGATTGACGAGGATTTATGATGAAATATGTTTTATCTATGACCAATGAAATGACCGATTTAATACAAGAACGCGAAAAAGTTCTTGCGGCTATTAAGCGATGCACAGGTGTGGGTGTGCCTGGTGGTCACTCAATATATAATAGGTTAGAAAAAGAGCTCGAGAGAATTGATGAAAAACTTATGAAAATAGAGATTAAACTATTATGAGTCACATGCACAATGTTGTTGAAGATTTGATGTGGACGGATACGCACATAGAAAGTCTGACCTCTGGATTTCTAAGCGTATCTTTGGGAGATAACACAGAGCCTCCGAGACTTCGGATTACTGTGGATAACAAGCATAGAATATACTATGTGCCACTGGAGCACAGAGGTAAAACATTTGAGAATTATTTACGTAAAAGTATTGCACAACTAGAGGAATTAAATTATGAATAAAGAACATGTGGACGCTCTGCAGAATTACCAAGCAGGGTATAATCAAGGATTTCAGAATGCTATTAATTTAATGGGGCAAATAGAAGTTGCGGAAGCTCAAAAGCGCGCAGCATCCGAAAAAGCCGCGCAAGAGCACCCGTCTGCTGAAAATGTTCAAGAATCAACTTCTGAGGGAACAGCGTAATATGTCCATTTTTAGTAATATTTTCGGTGGTTCCCAAGTAGCACAAGACATAATAAATCCTGTGCTAAGTCCCACAGAAACGATTATAGCCTCTGTGGCCGAGATTATTGATAAAGTAACTCCTGACAAAGATCTAGCTCTTAAAATTAAAGCTGAACTTTTACAGACTGAGACTGTGGGTAACATTAACAACGCCATTGCGCAGATTCAAACTAATCAGCAGGAAGCTGCTACAGGAAACTTTTTTATAGCTGGTCCCCGACCATGGTTCATGTGGGTGTGCGCTAATATATTTGCGTGGCACTATTTACTGGTACCGATAATTCAGTTTTTTTCTGTATCTGTGTTTGGTCACGCTATGGCTTTGCCTGTATTCGAGATGGGCCCCGTCATGCAAATATCATTAGGACTTTTGGGCCTAGGACATTTAGTAGCCCATGTGAAAGACGGGGGATAAGGATGGTCATACTATTTGCTTTAATTTGCCTAGTATCGGCCTTTACTATGTTCCTTAGTTTTGCTATAATAAGAGTTCTTAGACAAAACTGCATAGATTGCATGGCAGATTTTCAAAAAGTTTGTGTACGCGTTATAAAGTTAGAAAAAGAGTTGTATGAGATCAGATATGGGAAGTAACAATCATGCTGTACTTAATAACGTGTATTTTTGCATTTCAATGTTTTGCGGCATATCAAATGATATGCTTGAGCAAAGAACTAGACGATACTTTAACTGAGTTGGAAATTGTCCGTGAAAGACTTACTAAGATTACACATCATATTAGGCCTGAAAATATGATAGACATCGGGAAATAGACATGGTATACTATGCTGTAGTGAGAGATTTAGGAAGTAGAGAAACCCAGTATATGTATTTTAGCCCAGACAAGCACAAAGCCTTGAATAAACTAAGATACTTTTCAATCGGTTATCCTGAGATCGTCTATAAATTAAAAACTGTTACTGAAGAATTTGTTAAAGAATATATGTCCAAAGGAGATAAATAAATGTTATTATTATTAGTAATTGCTAGTTTAGTAGTATTAGTAGGTGCTGGTGTGTACTTATTACTTAAGAAAGTAGATCCTAGCGTTTTGAGTGCTGTTGAGTCAGATCTAAAAGAAAAAAGTCCCTCTTCAAGTTCATCTGATGCCCCGAGTGCCAAATAGTGAATCAATTGCTTGCTAATGCAGCTTTTAACATAACGTCTTTCGATGTGAAAGTTTTAGACGATAAAATTTCAATTGAAATTCAAGGTATACAAGACATCACAGTGTTAGCAGAGCTTACAGCCAAATTGGCAAACCTGTTAACACAAGATGCATACCAAGGATATTTACGTGTTATGTTAGAGACAGCGGATTATTAATATGGCTTTCTTTTTTAGCCAAGCTAGTTTAAATAAATTAGACGGAGTGCACCCAGACCTAGTGTCTGTGGTGCGCAGAGCTCTTGCACTTACTAAGATGGATTTTTGTGTTTTACAAGGACTTAGAACTTTAGCACAGGAAGAAGAATATGTTAAGGAAGGCAAGAGCACCACTATGCATTCAAGGCACCTCACGGGTCACGCAGTTGATTTAGGAGCAACGCCTGACGAGCAATTGTCTTGGGAAAATTCTTACTATTTTATACTCGCCGATACTATGAAGCAAGCTGCTAATGATCTTAATATCCCCATAGAGTGGGGTGGCGACTGGGTCAGCTTTAAAGATTTAGATCACTTTCAGTTACCTTGGGCTGACTATCCCGCTGAACAACCTACCGAATAATCTAATTAGACTAGAACTATTTAAGTGTAAGTTGGTTGTTACCAAGTCTGCTATTTAGTATTGTCGATTGCAAATCTTGTATAGCCTGCCTTAACTCCCTTATGTCTTCCTTTAAATCTAGTTGACTCTGTATGTATGGGTCAAATTTAGAACTCACCATAGCAACAATTTCTAGTTTAGGCACAATATCATCTAATTTCATATCTATGTACTCCTGCCTTTTAAGGTACCTATTTATTACGAATCCCAGAACGGGAATAAGTAGACCTACAACCGCAAATTGTATAATATAAAATATAAATAAGGGACTTTCCATGTTGACTTCCTTGTCGGTGGTGCTATACTTAAATCATAGAAGGGGAGTGCACATCATGATTACATTATTGCTGTTACTGATATTTGGACCGTTGCTGTTCACACTAGCTGCCGAATCCCTTAGAATTTTTTTTCCTATAGCTGTGGCAGTGCTCGCAGCTTTTGTGTTGTGGTTAATA
>Ga0116227_10012392_pt1 | contig 13886 bp, 5 predicted proteins | sample S1TSphgellanicum_FD_89693 | JGI IMG/M metagenome (GOLD analysis project Ga0116227, IMG submission 89693) | Host-associated microbial communities from peat moss isolated from Minnesota, USA - S1T2_Fb - Sphagnum magellanicum MG | ecosystem: Host-associated > Plants > Peat moss > Unclassified...
ACAGATTATGTCATTTTCTTGATCACATTATATGACAGAATCTTCCAGTGACAATCATACACTCATAATACTAACCAATTTCTTTGTTGAATTTCTTAAAGAATTGCTGAAACTGTTCTATCGGAGACCTTAATGTCATGGAATGGTCTCGCCCTTGCCCATTATGTTGGCTGTGTCACCAAGGTCACCATAATGCACCCAACATCTTTTTGGTTGCATTATTGACTAATATTAATTGGTTGAGGGGACTAGCAAGTTTCAATTATTTTTCTTTTGTCATAGGCATCTTTGATAGGCCCATCACAAAAAAAAATAAAAAATCTTTTGACAGTATTGAAATAAATATATTATAATTTCTTCCTTTGGACTAGTTATGTAGATTGCGACAGTAGAACTTAGGGTGAAGGATTTGGAATAAAGTGATGAGATATTGGGAACATGTTGAAAAACACCTTAGGAACTTGATGGGAACATATTGAGAAGAATAAAAATTCAACACCTCACTCTTCATCCTATGTTGTTCCCTATAGTTCATCACACAATTTTGGCATCTTGAGTTATATACCCCATATTCATCTGTCACAACTATGGATGATAATAATAGAGTTGTATGGCTTTAACTGATTTGGCAATAAACCTTTTTGACACTTGAACATTACACATATTACATATGTGTCAATTCACAATAAAAATCATTTATATGTTATCTAAAAATAATGAAATCACAAAGTTTGTCACATAAGTTTCAAATTATAATAAACATCATTTAAATGTTACATAAAAATGAAAGAAATTATAACTCAAAAGTGGGATATTGAAATTATGTATGTTTATTACAAATATATGAAAATTTATTTTGTTGTTTGTCTATTTATAACTAATATGCCACACCATTTTCCTACCATGGACTTCACATAAATCATACCAAAACATTTTAAAACAAAAATTTCAATTCTTTTCACAATTCTATTTCCTGAAATTTTTCATTCATATAACAACTTATTTCTTTCAAGTTAATGTGTTTCTAAATATCACAAACACTCACTTATATACTAATGAAAAGGAAATTAAACAAGAAATTTTCTAAAGTTTACACATCACATGGCTCCCCATGGTTCCCCATGTCATTTCACATGCATAATAAAATGACAAAAAAAAATTCACATAAATTATCATGTGTGAATTAATGCACTTTAATGTGCCAAAAACTTTTCATATGAATTATTATGTAAAAATCAAGTATCATGACCAAATCATAATTAAACTATGAAACCCTACCAATAAATAAATCACCAAACTTACTAAATAAATAATTACATAGGTAAAATTTTAATTACATCAAGTTACAAAAACACAAAGTTTGCCACGTGAATGTGTCATCATTTGGCCAAGGTGAACCAACACCCACATGAGTACTCAATGCTTCAACATTTTTGAATGAGGCTTTTTAATAGCCATATTAGGCCAAAAAAAATTACATTATAAGCAATGCTGGGGATACTCCAACTATTGAATATATTTATTTTTCGCATTTATTTCTTTGAACAAAAATATTATTACCATATTTTCATGCAACCTTTGTAAATATTAGTATCATTTGCTAATCAAAATGTTTACAATGTAATTTTATGACTATTAATTAGTTTCATCCAATTTTATTTAAATTTTTTTACAGATATTAAAATTTTCATATGTTATTTTTGAAATTTCATGATGTTTTCCCCAAAAAGTAGGGAATGTTTGACAAAATATTCAACTTTATATTAAATAGTTTCCTACTTTTTTTTCCCCAGCTTTTACCCTACCCCAAAATGATAAGATAAATTAATAAAACAAGTCCTTACATGTCCAAACATCCATTACATCTCATAACCAATGTTTAAGGATGCACACTACTTGTAGAGAACTTCTAGTAGTGGTGGAGTGGGTTGTAGTGTCGACTCACTAAACATTAGAAAAAAAAACTATTTTTTGCAACTTGTTTTATGCAATTAAACATGTTGTATATAATTAAAAAATGTTGCATACAACTATTTTTTAATTGCATATGACATATATAATTGGGTGAGACAAATTGTAAAAAACAATTTTTCTACCAGTGAGATATTGTTTACCTAATATGGAAAAGCTTCCTCCAAATTTTGTGGTCTAATTGGAGGTCACTTTACCCCAACATATTCTTTCTTCCACTGATTGCAGGGCCTTTTGGAAAATTGAATGCCTACCAAATGGGATGTTCTATGTATCAGAAGGCCTTCCAAAGCACTATGCCCTGGCATTGAGGGTGGAGCCTAACGTCTAAGGTGTCCTGCCCTGAGACCAGGCATTCATCAGCACCAACAATGATTCAATTTGTTCTGTTTTTAAATAGTCAAATAATGGATACCCGTTTTTAATGCCCCCAATTACTGGATTGTAAAGAGGGTTCTTTCACCCAATATTTGGCATGATGCCTTCCATATGGGTGAAAGAACCCTCTTTCTGGAACAGGGTTTGATTACCAAAAATGAGGGATCCCCCCCATGCATTGAAAAAAATCTAGAATGTGTTATCAACATTTGAAAAACCCCCTTTTTTTTCATTTTTCCTCTTGATACCCAATGGGTAGGTGCTAAGTAATATTAGTAATTACCCCACAGTCTTGGGTTTTAACTTGCATAGGAACTAAATTAATGAATTTGTAGCATGTAGTAGTTTTAGGTTTAACATGGTACTAGAACTTGATGTGGTTAAACAATAATCTATGTAATTTTTTAATAATTTACTTATAATAGGATTTCATAATTTAATTTGGTCATGGTGCATTGATTTTCACATATTAATTTATGGGAAAATCATGTGCACCATGTGTTTAGTTTTCTTTCGATTATTTTATGTGAATGTATAAACTTTAAGAAATTTTTTTGATTAGTTTCCTTTTGAATAATATATAAATGAATGTTTGCGACCTTGAAACACACCTTCACTTGATACAAAATTATTGTATGAATGCAAAGTTTGATGAAAATAGAAGTGTGAAAGGAATTAAGGTTTTGATGTTGAAAGGTTTTTGTTTTGAAAAGGTTTGGTGTTTGTGTTTAATTCATGGTAAGAGTATGGTGTGACAATATTAATTATACATAAACAGTAAAATGATGAAAAAATATTTTTGTAATTAAAAACATAAATTTCCATAGCTATGTAATAAACATACATAGTTTCTATCCTAAACTCATTTGTGTTCTACAATACCTTCAGTCCTTGCACCTTAAATTAAAGGCACATTGTGGGTTTTCGTGCAATGGTTAACTACTTTTGAGAAGGGTGTTTTTTCAACAAGGTTTATAACCATGTTGGGTGGGTCTCACTTTTTCCAAGAAAGATCCCCTGGGTAAGGGTTGGTATATGGAACTTGGACCAGTGATTTTTAGCAAATCAAACAATTGATTTTAACCCCAAACTACAGATTTAAAAAATTCAAAGAAACAGTCAAAGAATCTACCGTGAATCTTTGGTTCTTAGTTGGTTCTTTGAGGAAACCAGCCAGTCCTTTGAATTTTTTTCAAATACCCAGAACCTGAAATTACTTTAGTCTGAAGTTTTAATAAAAGCCCAGCACACGGGTTGCTTGCATTTGAAAATTTTGAAAAACATGGACTGAGAGGTTATAACAAATCCAACAACCACCCAACAGTGGTTTATAGGGCAAGGAAAGATGTGGTCTTTCATGGCTCATTATTGAAACAAAATTTGCATCTTGTCAGCTCGTGTGACCCAGCACATAGGACCGCAACACCCATGGTTTCCCATTTTCATGGGTTTACCAGAGTAAGGGCCCAGGACCCACCATGCACCATGAAACATAGATGACAAGTGGCAAGGAAACAATTTTCTGTTGGTTTCCAGTTCTGTAGGTGACCAGGGCGGTTACCTCAGTTGCACCTCAAGTGGGTTGTTTCTAGCTAGGTAGTAAAAAGGTAGTAAAGACATGGTTTATATAGAGCCATTACCTCTATATAAACCATGTCTTTACTTAGAAGTTATCTTTTTTCATACGTATTTACGTATAAATATAGGACCTACTTCTGACAAAATGGGTTCCCAAGGTGAAACCAGATATTAGAGTTATCCATAAAGTAATGTAACGGTCTTCACCCTGTCTTTGGGCCTCTTGTCACTTCCTATCCCCTCTTTCAGTGGTATCTGCAAAGTAAAGACATTTTGTTAAATCTCAGTATGAAATGTTGCAACTCACTATGAAATGCTGAGTTTCACCATTTGATGCACAAATTTCGAAATTACTTATAGTTGTTGTACAGTTCGGAACTGTGAACATACATGTAACAGCAGTGGAGATGCTCATGAAAAAAGAAAGACAGGGTGAAACTCAGTTTACTACCAAAATTGATAGTTTCTGAGTTTCATCCCGCCTTGAATGCTAATGTACTGATTTTGCCGGTTTTTTTTTATGACACCCTGTGTATGACCAAACTCAGGGTTATGGTGGTGTGTTGTTCTTACTTTACGGAGAACTGTATTAATTGAGATTGGGTTCATCTACTACTGAGTCATAATGGGCGTCCAGTGGATGGTGCGCTGGTCGGTGCTGGTTCACTTTCGCCCATCTGTTGTTGTACTCTCTGTGGATCAGCTGGCGCGGGGACCTGAACAGCAAGCTCGATAATCAATAGATAGTCTGGCACACAGCTCGGACTCATTATTTTTCTGCTACACTTACGCGCAATAAATATCTCTTGTGGGAACTTGGAAGCCAGCTATGGCACTGGTCTCAAAAGTCGCCCACTTATTTTGTGTGCGCAATACAGGACCCATATCTGTCTGCCACAACTACACAACATAGCAGCACGTAAACAAGTACACAAATAGTTGGTAGGTTGCATTGAATAAATGCCTACGGATTGTTCAGGACAATCACAACAACAGGCTCATTTTAGTGTCCGTCGGAGAAATGAATAATTTCACGGAAGTATGCAAATTGTCTGACTTTTGTTTATCGGAAAATCGCGTGCACCCAGTGAACATGAAACACGCTTGCCTCTCACGTCGGTCATTTAATTTATCTGCCCTGTATAAAGCTGCAACGCAGCTAGGACCTACATCTTCTTATAAAGAAGCTAGGACCCACATATTTGGTTCTGCTACATTTTCTTACAAGCACTCAATTCATCAACTGCAATCTTTCGTTTTGCCAGTGACGTTGTGTGGGGAGTCTGTCCGAGGACAACAATAAGAGTTTGTTGGAGAAAGGAGTAACGGGTTTCATGGAAGGCTTCAACTTGACAATTTGACAACTATTTGTGCACTGTGCAGTGCTTCAAATGACAAATCACTAATGGCCCATCATAAAACAATTAATCAATTTTCCAAGATGTAGGTCCTACTGAGTTTTGCAAGTGTTGAACTTAAGGCAAAGCACTTGGGATTAAGTGAGGAGCTATTGGGAACACATTACGAGCTTGAGGAACATGTTGAGAACTTGATGGGAACACACTAACAACAACAAAAATCCACACCCTCACTCTCCCCAAAAAATAACATTTGCCCCTTTAGTGCATGCTACCTCACCTCATTGGCAAGCGTCAGCACAAGTCTGCTATCCTTACATAAAGATTTGCCAAAAAATTTCTACTTCCATTTTATGTACAACATCTGAAAAGCAATTTACAACAAGCACTAAACAGGACTTATAAATTAAATGCAGCACCAACCTCAATGCAGTTGCAAGATCGTGTTCAATAAGAAAACTAATCAACTTTTTATTTATTGTTCCTGAACTATGATTAATGCATTAAGTATTTTTCTTGCACAATTCTTTGAAGGAAAAAAAAATGATGCAGTGATTAAAAGTTCTACCTTTACCTCAAAGGTCTAGGATAGAATTTTTTTTCAAAAAAATTTAATTTTATGGACAGATGAAACAGAGGATGTAATCTTTGAGTAATTTCCTCAAGCTAGTTGTCACAAGAAGACAAAGGAGTTACAACTTCCCTGAGGAGGGAGGACTTGGAAGCCCTTTGACCAAGTTGAATAATGAAAAATCTGTAAAAGTGCAGAATACTTCATCCATTTTGTAATGTTTCATCTTTATTATGCACCATTTGACAATGAAAAATTGAAAAAAAATGTTGCAAAAAATGGATGAAACTATATAAAAACGTTTGCATTGTATGCATGATAAGTTGCATATTGAATGAAAAGTTGAAAAAAAAATTGCATCCTACAAATGAAAAATATCCATTTGCCCCAAGGAACCATGCTAAAGTTATCTCATGGCCCCTCAAGTATTTTACATCTTTATCTTATTAAATTATCTAAAATTTCCGGCACCAACAGTTGGGGTTAATGTTTTTTTTATTTATATAAATTATGTTGCATCATAGACTCACTTCTGAGCATCCCAAGAAAGATTTAGCAAATGGTGATAGATTTGTAGAAACTGTCCAACAGGGTCTTTATGGTTCAACTTTGTGAAGTTGGAGGACTGGGTACATCCATAGGAGGACTGAGCGAATTTTGGGTAGCGGTCAGACAAGAGAGTCAATTTTTTAAAGAGTCCTACCTAGTTCTGGCGACCTGAAAGAACTTATTGTCTAAATATGGCGACTTCTAACCTTTTTTTTCTCTCAAAATATGGTGACTTTTGTGTAGTCTTTTTAAAAGACCCCTTTTCTCAATTCACACTGAAGATTATTTTATTCATAATGCGAAATTAGCCAAAAATAAAAAAGCTGCTGTCGAAGATGTAAATAGATGTTGGAAGATACGCTCCCCACTCCTCCCACCCCCGCTCTCCTCTAAAATACAACTGGAAATGCGCCAAAAAAAATTTAAAATTTTATTTTCAGATTTTGATGATGTTTTTTTCAAAAATCAGGGAATATGTGACACAATATTTAGGTTATAATAGACAGGTCGTCTACTACCTTCGTTTTTCCAGTTTTTACCAACCCCAAAAAGATAAGATAAGCCAACAAGACAAATCCTTCACTGTCCAGACAATCAGTTAACCCAGTAACCAGTGTCTTCATCTCTTTCACACACATACCAGCTAGTGAAGCTCCATCACTAGCTCATTTGTGGCAGAGCATGCCCCCTTAGCATTAGGTCTTCTACTTCATTACGACTGTTTTTATTGTTTTGGTTTTCCTCTCTTGTGTTTATATTTCCTTTGACATGCCTTGTACTCATTGTGAATGAATTTTCATCCTTGTTTATATATATTTAAGGGGTTCTCCTTCCAGTAGTGGTGAGGGTGTTGCTACCGGTGGAGCCCATGTCCAGTAGTGGTGATGGCTCCACCAGCACGGGACACCGATTACATGCAGTGGCCACCCCCTAGATACCAGTTTCTGAATATTTAAAAAACCTGCTCCAATTTATGTAGTGTAATTGGGCCAGAGTGAACCTGCCTCCATGATTGCACCAGTTGGCCGTTCTGTCCACAGGATGGGCTATATTTTTCATCCGCCTCTTCACCTTACATTAACCAACATTTTCCCACAGTCAAATTTTCTGCCTGCTGACCTTTGACCTTTCTTTTTGGGGCCAAATTTTTCTCAACGCTTACCCTTCATACTTCTGTCCCACCTAGTTACCCTACTAACCTACCTACTCTACTGACTTACCTCTTAGCCTAAACCCTAAAACGAACCAACTAACAACCAATCCCTTACCTACCCTTTCTATTTTGTCTTGCCAAAACCTATATCTCTTCCTGGCCAAACCTATATCTATTTTTGGTTAGACTTTTATCTTTTGGCAAAACTTATATCTCTTTTTGGGTCAACTTTTTTTTATTGGCAACAATTACATTTTTTCTTGGCTAAATTTTTATCTCTTGGCAACTATATATTTTCTTGGCTAAACATTTCTATCTTGGCAAAACTTATATTTTGTTTTTGGTTAAACTTTTGTCTATTGGCGAAACTTATATTTTTTTTGGGTTAAACTTTGTCTATTGGCAAAACTTGTTCTTTTTGGGTAAACTTTTTTCTATTGGCAAAACCTATATTTTTTCTTGGTTAAAATTTTTTTTTTTTGCAAAACCTATATCTATTCTTGGTTAAATTTTTTCTCTTTTGAAAAAACCCTATATTTTTTCTTAACTAAACTTTTCTCTCTTTGCAAAACTTATGTATCTTTTTGGTTAAATTTTTCTCTTTTAACAAACCTATATCCCCTCTTGGTTAAACTTTTATTTCTTGGTAAAAACTATATATGTTTTTCACTAAACTTTTATCTCTTGACAAAATATCTTCTTGGCTAAATTTTTTTCTCTTGGCAAAACCTATATCTCTTCATGGTTAAACTTTTTTTTCTTGGCAAAACCTATATCCCTTCTTGGTTAAACTTTTCTTTTTTAGCAAAACCTATTTCTATTCTTGGCTAAACTTGTAACTTTTGGCAAAACTTATAAGTCTTCCTAGTTAAACTTTTTTCTCTTGGCAACATTTATATTTCTTCTAAGCTATGTTTTTCTCTCTTGGTAAAACTTATATCTCTGTTTCGTTAAACTTTGAATTCTTGGCAAAACCTATATATTTTTTTTGCTAAACTTTTTCAGCAAAACATTTTTATTTGTTGGTTAAATTTTTACTTCCCAAGAATTCCTTTATATCTTTTAAGCTAAACCTACACCTTTCAACAAAACCTTTCTATATTTTGGGTAAACCTTTTTGTTTCATATTTAAACCTCTACTTTTTTAGAGGGAAATAATAATAATGGAATCCACAAGGTGTAAAATGAAATTCAATGTATTTTTTTATAGAAATCAATGAGGGACATAAAAAATAATGTTGATTTTAGTTAGAACAAAGAATTAAAGAGGTAAGGGAAAAAAAAAAATTTAATGATTATTTTATTCAATCACTTAAATCATAAGAAAATTAATGTAAAAAATATGGTTTTTGAAAGAGGGTTAAATTTACATATAAGGGTTGAGGGTTTAAGTTTTGGGCATTACAATATTCGTGTTAACTTTAAGTTTTAACACCATGTTTGTAATGGGTTGGAGTTCCCAAAACTAACACCTACAATATGGGTAACATGCAAATATTGCCTATTATGGCAAATATTAATAAAAGTTGAAGATTTGATACCAACATGCAATACCCTCATATAAAAACAATGCCATCTGTGATTGGAATGAAAAAAAGAAATTTTGAATTTTTTTTTTAAAGATTATTTAAAAAATTTCTTGTACTTTATTTCCGGTTTTAAAATTTTCTTTCTTCTAGTTCTTCTTCATAATCAATTTGTAATTTTTTTTAATTTTTTAAATTTAAAACATATTCAAAACTATTTTTGTTAATTTTTGTTTATCATTAAGTATGCATATTTTATGCCCAACATTTGGGTATTATGTAAAACATAAAAAAATCTAGCCAACATTCTATGCCTCAAATGCGATTATTACAATTTTTATTTTATTTAGTCTTTTAAATATTTCTCATTACAACGTCAAAAATGAAAAATGAAAGAATTGCATATAATGGACTAATCACATTATGATGGAGCTTGAATGAAAATGGACCTAGATTGTGCAATACTTTCAGAATAAAATTAGGATCCCATTGGAATTAAAATGCAAAACAACCAAGTCCATGTAATTCCCATATAATTTATACCACCAATTATATTTCATTTATGTAAAGGGGTAAAAACGATCTAATAAGAGCCAACGGCAAGCTCTTGAATCACTATGATTAGTGTTAAAAAGATGATGTCACAGCACAAGATTGGATGAAATGTCTTGAAGTAGTGTTAAACAACAGTGTTCAAACAATGTTTTTACACTTTTTCATGGTGTTGAAAAGCATTAGTTACAAGCTTTAAAATGTGCTAAAAGATATTCTATATTTATTGGATTACTTTCAATTTTAACTAGATGCTAAATTAGTATATTGAAAAGGGCTTCACATAAATACAACATATATTCTCAACATTAATTTATTGTGTGAGACTTACGAACATTAAAACCAAGGATTGGTTACGCCAAAATTGGCTACTATTAACTTGGTTTTACCCAAAGGTTTTAATATGTTGTATTTACAAATACTTGCCTTTCCATCATTTAGGTTAGGGTTACTAAAAAGTCCAAAAAACTATAATACTTACATTGTTAATATCCAATACAAATGTCGAAATATGGGTGAATGTAATTTTCACCCACTCAATTGTGATTATTCATTGTGTACATGAACAAAACAAATATTCTCATCATATTTTGAAATATGTTGATATTGCATTATTTTCATCCAAAAATGCACTTCTTTATTGTGAAAATTAATTCATTGGCAATATTAGAATCTATAACCTTATGCTACATTACTATATCCACTAAAGCAAATCTTCACTATGAGAACAGCAAAAAAGACAAGACCTACATCAAAATGGCAAATCCCCCACTAGAAAGGTTATGTCATGGGAAACATTGTCAAATATCACAACAAAAAATAATTGTGTCCCATGTAATATGTGAAATTCCATGCAATATGAAAAAGATTGTTCACTAACCCTAAACTATTATACGTTAATTGTTTGAACTACTATGGTGTTACTAGTACACAAAGAGTCCAAAACCACTAATGAATTCATTAGGCTTTGTAATGAATTAGGTGAATTTTAGTTCTAGTGAATTCCTAGCCAATTCATCAATTGCTTAGTGATTGATGATGAGTTAATATGGAGAAGTAAATTCACTAACATGTGAACAATTAGATTTTTTGAATATTTTAATTAATTTTAATAATTTAATATTAATTATTTCATTCATAATTTTTTTTAAAAATTGAAAGTTTGAAGAAGATTCGAAACCATCTACCTAGGTAGGTAGAAAACTAGCACCTACTTACTTGTGTAGGTAAGCAAATAGGTAGGAAAGGGAAAATGTAGATGGAATGAATAGCCGAAAAATATTTCATTCATATCGCAATTTCAATTTAAGGTCAAACATTTTTTCACTCGTACCAAATTGACATATGCATTTTTCTGTGAGTAATAAAAAGAAAACATGTTTTTTATATAGGTTGTGAAATGAGATTCAAAGGCAAAATATATGGGTTAAACCTTTTACTTGCACTTTAATTTTAAATTGAGATGCAATTAAAACTTTTCCAAAAGCTAACTTTAATTAGTAATATCTTTATCATATTATGTCCAAATGAAATGATTTAAACTTCATTCTGATTTTTTTCCCAAAATCTACACATGAAAATTATAAAAATAATTTAAAAATACTTGAATTGAAGAAAATTGCATGTAAATCTTGCATTTCAATATATCTCAAGAAGACATTTTTTCTCTTTAACCATCATTATCTTTTTCATACTTTGTCCAAATGGAGGAAAATATTAAAAATATGAATTTTTTTTGTATTACATAATACATTTTAATTATGAAATTTAATAAAAATAGTTCATAAAATATGATGTATGAATATATAGTAACGTTATTCTCAAAACCATTCAATGTTACATATTGTATTTAAGAAATAGAATACATTTAAATATGGTATATTAAATAAATACAAGATAAGTTTTATATTATAAAATGAATTAGATTATATAATTATAAAATATAAATTAATTTGAAAATATAAATAATTTAAAAATGAGTAAATAATTATAAGTTATAAATAACTTTTATATTATATGCATTTTATTCACAAATAGTTTTATTATTATGTTATAGAATAAATAACTATTCTCATATATCAAATATAAATGATCTTATATGATAAAACTATTGGATTAAAAAAATAAGACTTTCATGGATGAATATTATGTTTTATATTTTATCAAGTGAGGCCCAAAATAAAATACTCTTTAGTTAAAACATATATATATATAATATGTTATGCATTTTATGTCTTATATACATATGATATATAATAAACTTTTTATAATATATTTCTATGTTAAAAAATATTGAATTTTAATTTTTTTGTTATAAACATATTTGAACATATTATTAAATAAAGGCATAAAATAATATCAGACTCTTTTTTCGGAATTAAAGTAATTTTTTATTAAAATAATATATATAGAATTTGAAAAGTTTAATCAAGAAGATTTTCCCAATAATTATAAGTTTAGTTGAGAAGAGATATAGGTTTTGCCATTGCAAAATGAGTGATTTAAAAATATTCAAACAGATTTGGTCAAGTTGGCGACATTATTTCAAGCAACACTTAAAACTACAGCCAATAGGCATAAATGTGATGACACCCTCAACGCCCCCTCCCCCCAGAAAAAAACTTGCTGTCGGTTTTTGGAGATTTTAAATGACAACCGCCACCCCCCCTTGTATTGGTAGCCAGGGTTTTTTTTAAGTAGAAAAATGGCGATAAATCGCCAGAAGGAAAAACACTGTTTCCCCATCCATGGGCATTAAATAGCGTAATGCACCAGCCAAATGAACCATTTACTTTCCTACGTGACTACCTCTTAGATCCTACTTAGTAGGAATAAATAGGGGATCTACTTCTTACAAAATGGGTAACCACGATGAAACTAGATACTAACTCTGTTGAGGTTCAGCTACAGCAGAGTCATAATGGGCATCCAGTGGACAGTGCGATGCTCGATGCTGCTTTACTTAGAAGGAAGTGTCATACCACTGAACGTCATCATGGGCGTCCACTGGATGGTACGCTGGTGGGTGCTGGTTGAGTTGGCCATCTGATGTGCCACACAGAGTCATAATTGGAATCCAGTGGATGGCGGTCTGCACTGGTGGCTGCTTGTTCCCATTTGCCCATCTGTTGTACCCTCTCTGGATCGATGGCACGCAGTCCTGTTCAGGAAGCTCCATAATTGAATACGGACTTTTCTTGTAGCTAGAAAGTATGATGCATGACTGCGACCCATCATCTTTCTGCTACAAACCCGCGCAAACATTTCTCTGGTGGCAAGTACTACTGCACTTGCCTCAACAGTCGCCCACTTGGTTTGTGTGCCGGATACAGGACCCGGATGTTTCTCCCACAACCACACAACACAACAGCACGTAAAGATGTACAAGAATGGTAGGTAGGTGCCAGTGATAAAATGTCCTATGGATTGTTCAGGACGATCACAACAGTTGGCCACTTTTAGTGTCCGTCGGAGAAATGAATAAGTTCACGGAAATCTCCAAATCGCCTCACTTTTCTTCGTCGGCAAAACGCGTGCGCTAAGTGAACACGAGAGCAGACTTTCATCGCACTTCGCCCATTCAATTCATTTGCCTTGTACAAAGCTGTAACGCAGCTAGCAGCTGCACCTCTCTATAAAGTAGGCAAGATCCACATACATCTTTCTGCTACATCTTCTTACACCCACTCAATTCAGCAAGTGCAATCTTTTAGTTTTGCCAGCGATTCTGTGGTGGGAGGATCAAGGTGCGGGTTCGTCCAAGGAGAAATTAGGATTGTGAGTTTCACGGAAGGCTTCAAATCGGCAATTAACTATTGTCTAACCGTGGCCATTTTGCAATGGTTCACAAGAGAACAGGCACCTACCTGCATCAACAATCAAATAATGGCTGCCGGTTTTCAATGCTCCCAATTACTCAATTGTACCCAGGCTTCTTCCGCCAATATTTTGCATAATCCCCTCCGTATGGGTGATCGAACCCTCTCTCTGGGATGGGGTCTCATGTGGTAGTTCAGGTTTGACATTGTACCTTTGGTCCTTGCGCCTTAAACTGGAGGCTCAATGTGGGTTTTTGTGGAGTAGTTAGTAGTTTTGGGATAGGTGTTTTTTCAGCAAGGTTTACAACCATGTTGGGTGGGTGTCACTTTTTCCAAGAATGATATGGTGGGTAAGGGTTGGGTGTATGGAACTCCAACCAGTGATTCTTAGCAAATCAAACAATTGATTTTAACACCAAACTACACTTTAAA
>Ga0116227_10012394_pt1 | contig 13880 bp, 11 predicted proteins | sample S1TSphgellanicum_FD_89693 | JGI IMG/M metagenome (GOLD analysis project Ga0116227, IMG submission 89693) | Host-associated microbial communities from peat moss isolated from Minnesota, USA - S1T2_Fb - Sphagnum magellanicum MG | ecosystem: Host-associated > Plants > Peat moss > Unclassified...
ATGCGCCGCTCAGCTGCCGTAGACCGGCTTGGCGGGGTGCCGCGCCGCGAGCAGCTTGCGCACGACCGGGCCCAGCTCCGCGGCCTCCCAGCGTGCGCCCTTGTCCTCGGCGGGGCTATCGGTCCAGCCTTCGGAGAGGAAGATTCTGCCGCCCTTCAGCTCGAACACCTGCCCGGTCACGTCGCCGGACTCGGCGCTGCTCAACCAGGCCACCAAGGGCGCCATGTTCTCCGGCGCAAACACGTCGAACTCGCCCTCTTTAACGGCCATGTCGAAGGCGCCGGTGGCGGTCATGCGGGTGCGCGCATTCGGCGCCAGCGCGTTGGCGGTGATGCCGTAGCGCGCCAGCTCGGCCGCCTGCACCAAGGTAAGGGCGGCAATGCCGCCTTTGGCCGTGGAATAGGCGCTTTGGCCGACCGAGCCCTGCAGCCCGGCGCCGGAGGTGGTGTTGATGATGCGCGCATCCACCGGATTGCCGGATTTTTGCTGGGCGCGCCAGTATTCCACCGCATGCCGGCTGGTGCAGAAATGGCCGCGCAGATGCACGCGGATCACGGCATCCCATTCCTCCGGCGAACAGGTGGCGAACATCCGGTCGCGCACGAAGCCGGCATTGTTGACCACGGCATGCAGGTCGCCGAACGTCTCCAAGGCGGTCTGCACCATCCGCTTGCCGGCTTCCCAATCGGCCACGTCATCGGTATTCGCAATCGCTTGCCCGCCCGCCGCGCGGATTTCGTCCACCACCAACTCGGCCGCGCCCTTGGTTGCACCGGCCTCGCCATGGGTGCCGACGCCGAGATCGTTCACCACGACTTTTGCACCTTCGGCGGCGAGGCCAAGGGCGTAGGCCCGGCCCAGCCCGTTCCCGGCGCCGGTTACGATGGCGACACGCCCCTCACAAAGTCCTGACATCACTTCTCCTCGCTCGAAATTCGCAACGCGGTACGCCGCTCCCGTTCACGCGCCGCTGGCCCGTGCAGGCGAACCGGAATGGCGGTGGATTCGATCCGGCGACGATTTGGCTCCGGCGCTGTAAGCGGTGCGCACTCGATGCAACTGGCCAGCATCGCTTTTGCCAAGCGTTGATACTCGCCGTCGCCGTCATTGCGCCAAGTGACCTGTTGAGCTGTGAAACTTTTTATTACCCGCGCCGGATTGCCCGCGACCAAGCTGCGTGGTGGCACCTGGACGTCGTTCTTTACAAGAGCAAGTGCAGCGACCAAGGATTCCGACCCGATCACGGAATGGTCCAGCACCACCGCACCGATGCCGATTAGCGCGTTGCTCTGCACCACGCAGCCATGCAGTACCGCGGAATGACCCACCGTCGCGCCGCGGCCGACGATGCAATCCGCGCCAGGGGAAGAATGAAGTGCACAATTATCCTGGATCGAGCTGTCCCCTTCAATAACGATACGCCCGAAATCGCCGCGAAGACTTGCGCCTGGAGCTATGAAGCAGCCCGGCCCGACGATCACATCGCCGATCAGCGATGCCAACGGATGAACGTAGCTGGTTGGGTCGACCACAGGTACCAGGCCTTGAAGACTATAAAAGGGCATTTTGCTCATTCTCCAGGCGCTTATGCGCAAACGTATGTTCAGGGCCAAGCGGCTGCTCTGTCATGCGAGCCATCACGCGGCCGCGGTGAAAAGCCGGGCCGCCCCAGGCGGCACTTAACGCCAGCCCCCGTTTCAGCAGAAAATGCACATCTACTTCCCAGGAATAGCCCATGGCGCCGTGCACCTGCAGAGAGGTGCGCGCAGCCAGGTCTGCCGCCTCTGCCGCAACCAGCTTCGCGTGGCTGATCCGGGCCCGACTGTAAGCGTCACGCTGTGGTAACGTGAACGCTCCTGCATAGATCACCGGCCTCGCGAATTCCACTTTCACCTGCGCATTGGCGATTAGATGTTTCACGGCCTGGTAGGAACCGATCGGCTTGCCGAACTGCTCGCGCGTCTTGGCATATTCAACCGCGATATCGATCGACCGCTGGGCCAACCCCACGCATTGAGCGGCGGCGAACAGCGCACCACGGTCGAGAGCATCCTCCCACAGGCTAGCATCCGCCGATATCTGTGTTCCGACGTTCCAATCGACACTGAACAACCGACGAAAGGGATCGATGCTTTCCTGACGGGTCAGCTGCACTTCACCTGGACGTAGCAGGTAGGTCGTGCCATTTCGCTGCAGCAGCAGGGCCGTCGCCGTGTCGGCATCGGCAACAAACGGGTTGATGGCGTGCCCGATCGCGACGCTATGAGAATGCCCGGCCAGCAATTCATGTCCGGGATCGGCGGCCGCGAGCAAAGGCATGGCGATAGCGGCGCTTTCCACCAGAGGCTCCGGCAGTGCCGCGTAGCCTGCTGCTTCGGCGACAAGCACAAAATCCACTTCAGCCAACCCAAGGCCTCCGGCGTTTTCAGGCACCATGATGGCGGTAAGTCCGGTCTTCACAAGCGTCGCCCAGCGCCCCGAATCCCGTGCCATGCCCTTCGATAGCTGGCACCGCAACTGCGCCGTGCTGCAGCTATCTGCAAACACCTTCCGCGCCATCTCTGCGACCATGAGTTGCTCTTTGGAAAAGCTGAAATCCATTTTTTGCTGACCCTAGCGTGGCAGGCCGAGCATGCGCTCGGCGATGATGTTGCGCTGGATCTCGTTGGAACCTGCATAAATCGGGCCAGAAAGGGAGAAGATAAAACCTTCCAGCCAATCTCCAGCGCCTGTCGCGCCCGGCGCCTCGGGCAGTAGTTCTGCCTCCGGGCCCAGCAAAGCGAGCCCCGTCTGGTTGAGATGGATATCCATTTCCGACCAGAAGATTTTGTTGGTGCTGGCCTCGGCGCCGATTTTGCCGCCGGAAAGCAGACGGCTGCTCATCGCATATATGGTGAGCGCATAGGCTTCCGCATTCATCCATGCCCGCGCCACTTCTGGCCCTAATGCGGGGTCCGCCTCGTTGCCGCGTGTGTTGTACAAAGCTGCAAGTTTTGCCGCTGCCGCCTGGTAGCGAGCTGGCGAGCGCAGCAGAAGCCCGCGTTCAAAGCCGGCCGTCGCCATACAAATATGCCAACCCTGACCGTCCGATCCCAGCCGGTTGAATACGGGAACGCGAACATTTTCGAGGAACAGTTCCGCAAAGCCGACATGCCCGTCCATTTTGCGGATCGGATTGATCGTCACGCCAGGCGCGTTGAGGGAGAAGAACACCAGGGACATGCCTTTATGGCGTTCGCTGCCGGGCTGCCGGAACAGGCCGAAGGCCCAATCCGCGAACACGGCGCGGGAGGACCAGATCTTGTGGCCGTTCAGCACCAGCGCATCGCCATCTTGCGTCACCGTGGCGCGGATATTCGCAAGATCGCTGCCGGCCTGCGGCTCCGACCAGGCCTGCGCCCAGATTTCCTCGCCTGCCGCCATCGGCGGTAAAAACCGCGCTTTCTGCTCTGGCGTGCCAAATTCCATCATGGTCGGGGCCAGAAGGCAGATGCCGTTCTGGTTCACACGCCCGGGCGCGCCAGCACGATAATATTCCTCTTCGAAAACCAGCCATTCTATGAGATCAAGTCCCCGACCTCCAAATTCTCTGGGCCAACTCACCGCACTCCAGCCGCCATCATACATTGTACGCTCCCACGCACGGTGCGCCTCAAAGCCCTCGCGAGACCCATCGAAATGCGGCAGCCTTGCGGAGGGCACATGGGCGGCAAGCCAACGGCGCGCCTCTAGTCGGAACTCATGCTGGGCGTTGGTGTAATTCAAATCCATGGCTCTGCCGCCAGTGCTCCCATTCAACCCGCAGCCCACATGCCGGCCTGCAAGGTGCTAAAACCTAACCTTCTTGATGTGACCAGACATGTCCCCAGTCGGAAACCGACATTGAGGTAGTCGGCACCCATTTCGCCGGATCGATCAGCATGCCCTGGCAGCCATATTCGATGTCGAACCCGCTGGGCGTGCATACGTAGAAGGAAATCATCTTGTCGTTCACGTGCTTGCCGAGCGTCGCCGAAAGATGTGCCCCATGCTTTATTACGCGATCATAAGCGCGGCCGACATCATCGACACTGGCAACCTCGAGCATGATATGCACGGCGCCGTGAGGGCTCTCGGGCAATTCGCCGAGCGCCACGCTATGATGCCGCTGATTGCGCGCATGCAGGAACGCAAAACCGACCCCTTTGTCTTCTGGGCCGCCGCCTTGCAGGTAGAAGCGCCCAAAATCGGTGTCGCCAAAACCAAGAATATTCTTATAAAATTCGTATGTTGAAGCAAAATTCGGTGCGGTCAGCACGACATGTCCAAGCCCCATCTCGCCGCTTTCCCCGGTCACGAAGCCACTGACGCCGGCGGGCGAAGCGAACGGAATATAATCCAGGTGCCTCCCGAAAAAAACTTCGAACGGATGACCTTCGGGATCAGAGGAACTTGCGAGCTTGGTGGTAGCACGGGATCTGGTCAGCATCACGTCGGCAATTTCGACTGGCCTACCGGCCTCACGAATCCGTTGAAGTGCAGCGTCAAAGTCAGCCTCCGATGCATATTCCCATCCGGGCATTACGAAGGAGTCGCGGTCACCTTTTTGTACACGGATCCGAAACGGCCGATCGTCCAGTCGGAACAACAACACATCGCTTTCAGACGACGGGCCGATCATAAGGCCCAGAACATCGGCGCCAAAGGCTTCCCAGTCGCTAAGATCCTTTGCTTCGGCAATGACATAGCCCAACGATGCGACGGCCATCTTACACTCCCACGCCCTGCTGCTCTGACCACCGTCCTTGGCAGGATGTTATCCCTTAAGGATCCATAATTGCGTTGTCAATAGAGTAACATATGACGCAAATCGAAGTTAAAAGACGCCAAAATTCGCGTGATTGCGTTTTATATAGGGGATCCTTTGTGCCTTGGTACGATGCGAAAAAGGTCGCTTAGCGACGCCTTGCCCAGGTAGTTGGGCCACGAATGTCGGTTAAGAAACGGCCGTTACAAAAGCATGACGATATGGGGTTAAGCTGTAAACTATCCTAATATAAACGGTGGAAAAACAACATAAAAATACGATTATCATTGAATAACTATCATATTTTCTATGAAATGCGTTGACTATCATCTTAAAATTGTCGTAAATAATAAAATCCAAGGACGACATTATAGTCGGCATAAAAAGTAATGCGTAACGACAGGAGGGAAATATGAATTGTAACCGGCGGGCGTATAAATCGCTCAAGCAAGATTTGTTGTGTGGAGGCGCCGCGCTGCGTCGGTCCGTCGTTCTGGGTGCCGCGGCTGGCATGTGCATGGCCTGGGCGCCCGTCGCTAAGGCGTTTAGTCTCTACGATGGGAATTATGCAGGTCAAAGTCTCGAAATTAACCTAGACACGACGGTTGAGTATTCGAACATCTTCCGTGTAAATAGCCCATCAAAAGTATTAACGAGCGACGTTAACGCGAATGACGGCGATCTCGATTTCCAGCACGGTCTCGTTGATAACACATTCGACGTATTGCCGGTGTTTGATGTAAAGTATGGCAATTACGGCGCCCATGTCAGCGGCGAATTTTTTCTTGATACGCCATATTTAGGCACGACTCAGAATGACTCTCCTTCGACGTACAATCCCTATAGCGTGGCTAAGCCAAACGATTTTACGAGTGCCACTCGAAACGTGAACGGCGAGAACGCCATCCTTCTCGACGCCTTCGTTTATGGGACGCATTATTTTGATGATGGCCAGCAAACGGCAACGCTGAAGGTCGGACGGCAGACCCTGCTTTGGGGGCAAAGCCTCTTCTTCCCTACGAATGGCATAGCTGCCGGCCAGGCGCCGGATGACGTAATCAAGGCAGAGACTTTGCCCAACGCTCAGGTGCAGCAGATTGTGTTGCCGGTCGGACAGGTGGTGGCAACCTATAGTCCTTCCCCGAACCTCAGCTTCCAAGCCTATTACCAGTTCGAATGGAAGCCGGATTCTCTTCAGGGCGTTGGATCCTATTTCAGTACGTCTGACCTTCTTGATAAGGGCGGTCAGCGTATTATCGCCGCCCCGGGGATCTACGTGTATCGTGTTAAGGATCTGCGGCCACCCGTTGATAACGGACAGTTTGGTGCGTCGGTGCAGGGTACTGTCGGTCAGTTTGATTTAGGCCTTTACGCACTGCGGTATGATTCCAAGGCGCCTGAAGGCATTTATACCGGTGCGGCTGTACCGGACCGCGGTCCCGGCAATGTTGCCAGTTATTGGTTGATTTATCCACGTGACATTCAGATTTACGGCGCGGCCGTCTCAACGGTCACCAACTGGGGTGCCCAGATCGGCGCCGAAATATCGGGGCGGCGCAACATGCCGCTCGTCTCCGTGGCGGCGCCGGCTTCGGCTTATCCGGGTAGCGCTAATGCGGGCGCGCTGTATCCGGTCGGCAGCACGGTCGCCGCGCAAGTTTCGACCATCTATGTTTCGCCTGGCATTCCGCTTGATCCTGGTGGTATCACGTTTGATGGCGAATACGCGATGAACCATGTGGTTTCTGTCGCTATGAACCAAGCGCTGCTGGAGGCTCATCGAAACGAGACCGCAGGCGCGTTCCAATTTACCATTTCGCCGACCTATGATAATCTCATTCCAAGCCTCGACCTGTCGTTTCCTGTCGGAATACATTATAATCTCTTCGGTCGCTCACAGGTTGATTCAACCATGAATCACGGTACGGGTTACGTGAACTTTGGAGTCGCTGCGACCTACCGAACCGTTTGGTCCGGCTCCCTGACCTATCAGGATTATTTCGGGGCGCCCGATCCTGTATTGAATCCGGACGCGGATCGCGGCTTCGTAGAATTCAGCGTCCAACGTACATTCTAATACCAGTCCTATAAAGGGAACATAGATATGAATCGACGTAAATTTGGCTTGTTGGGGGCAAGCAGTCTGGCGCTTACAACAGGTTTGGGCAGATTACGCCCAGCTAGTGCAGCGCCTGACGCAACCTTGCTGACGACGACATTAACGCCATTTGGCGCAATCCGCGCAGGAAATGCCGATGGCAGCATTCCGGCCTGGACTGGCGGTTTGACTGAAATTCCCTCCGGCTGGACCCCAGGTGGGCTGATGCCGGATTTTTTTGCTAGCGATGCCAAGGTGGTCAGCATCGATGCCAGCAACATGGACCAATACAAGGACCGCTTGGCTGAGGGCACTATGGAGATGATGCAAAAATGGGGTTTCCGCATCGACGTATACCCGACACACCGGACCTTCTCCGCCCCGCAATACGTGTATGACAATGCGGTCAAGAATGTCGCGACCGCAGGCCCGGCACCGCAAGGCTATAGATACGGCTTCGTGGGCGCCTACGGTGCTATTCCGTTCCCGATCCTTGACTCTGACCCTGAGACCGCCGGGGCGCAGGCGATGCTGAATCACGGTGTGGTGTATGAGGGCGTGGGCTGGACTCGCAGTTTCGGCCAGTACACCGTGGACGAGAGCGGGCACGTAACGCTCGGTGTCGATGAAAGGGAATCCACCTGGTATTCCTATTACAGCCCGGACGGTTCGCTCGCAGATTTTGACGGGACCTACCAGCATGGTTTCTTCAAGAATACCGCGCCGGCGTCTCTCGTTGGTCAGGAATTAGTTTACCTGTACCCAACCAACACCTACCATAATCCAGAGCGTATCTGGCAGTATCTGCCAGGTCAGGGCCGTGTGCGTGAAGACCCGAACCTGCTTTACGATACGCCCGCTCCCGCTCTGAACGATTACGCAAACCAGGACGAATACGGTGTATTCGCCGGGGCTATCGACCGCTATATCTGGAAGCATCTTGGCGTCAAGGAAGTGTACGTGCCGTACAACAATAACAAGGCAGTTCTAACAACGCCGGAAGCAGCGCATCTCAGGCACTTTATTGATCCCGATGTGGTTAGGTGGGAGCTACATCGCGTTCATGTGGTTGAGGGCACTGTGGCACCGGGGTCTCGCAACGTGATCGCCCGTCGGCGTTATTATTTGGATGAGGATAGCTGGGTCGCATGTCTTGCCGATACCTATGATGGACAAGGTAACTATTGGCGCCATGATCATTTGATCATTGAAAACCGCCCGGACTTTCCTGCAGGGGTGGTCCCTTCGACTGCGCTGCTTTACGACCTGCAGGCTAATCGCTACGCGTCGCTGGACGGCATTTGGAATAAAGCGCCTTACAATGAGAATATCGTGGTTGGCGTGCCGCCTTTGGAGTTGTTTAATCCCCAAGCCATGGCTGCTCAGGCACAGTTCTGAGCCGCTACTTGTTCATCTCAAAGTGGGACGATGCGAGCTTGAGATTCGCATTGTCCCCGAGTTTTTGGAGGGTATTTTATGGCTATAGGTCAGCGATGACGCCGACCAGATCCTTCTGTTCGACAACGATTTGCGCGCTAGCTCTTGGCATTATCCTGACACTGGGCCTGCCAGCTCCCTTGCGCGCCCAGACTGACCAGACTGACCTTAATCAGCCTGCAATCCCCGTGAAAGCGCCCGACCAGACATTTTTGAATGCCGTTACTTTGGCCGGCACCCGTCTGGTCGCTGTCGGAGAGCATGGCGTAATCATTTATTCGGACGACCAGGGTGTAAGCTGGCATCAGGCCAATGTGCCAGTTGATGTTTTGCTCAATGGAGTTTCCTTTGGCAATGCGCAGGACGGTTGGGCGGCTGGGCATTTTGGAGTAATCCTGCATTCTGAAGATGGCGGCAAGACTTGGCAGAAGCAGCTCGACGGCAATCAGGTGAACCAACTCGCTCTGCAGGCTGCACAGGCCGCCACCGCTAAGAACAGCAACTTGGTAACGACGCCCTTGGCGTTGCGGCGTGCATCTCTGTTTCTGCAAACCGGGCCTGATAAGCCATTTCTGTCAGTCGATGCATTGGGCCCGGACAGCGCCATCGTGGTCGGCGCATATAGGATGGCTGATCGCACAACAGATGGCGGCAAGACCTGGCAGGATACGAGTCTGAGCATCGAGGATCGGTTAAGCCATAATCTATATGGAATCGCAACAGTAGGGCGGGATCTTTATATTGCCGCCGAAACCGGCCCCGTTTTCCGTTCCACGGATGGAGGCGCAAGTTTTTCGGCTGTGACTGCCCCCAGCGCCACCACCCTATTTGGCGTACTTGGCACCAAGGATGGCAGCGTACTCGTGTATGGCGTCGCCGGGGCTGCATATCTGAGCCATGACAGCGGAACGAACTGGCAAACCGTATCTATAAATACATCGACCAATATCACGGCTGGCCTGTTGCTGAATTCGGGCACGCTGCTGCTGGCAAGTGAGTCCGGGGTACTGTATGTTAGCCTGGACAATGGCCAGACGTTCAAGCAGTTGCCGGGCCAGTTGCCGATGGCAGTGACTGGCCTCGCGGAAACGCCGAATGGCAGCGTTGCCGTCGTGGGTTCCGGGGGCGTGGATATTATCCCTGCGATTAACTTTCCGCAGGGCCAGTAAACCGGAGAAACTTCTTGGATATTCCAAACGCACCAGAAGCTATGAACACGACGACGCTTTCTGATTTTGATCGTCAGTCTGGTTCCATCGTCGAGAGATTATTGTTCAACAATCGTCCGATCATTCTTTTGCTCTGTTTCGTCTTAACGCTGTTCTTCGGGTTTTCCGCATTGCACGTACGGATCAGTGCCAGCTACAATAAGATGCTGCCGCTGCATCAGCCTTTCGTCGTAAATTATTTCAAGCATTACGACGATCTGCAATCACAAGGCAACGCCGTCAGTATCGATGTTGAGGCCAATCAGGGCACGATCATCGACCCGCATTACCTATCTGTGTTGCAGCATATCAGTGACCAGGTTTACCTCTTGCCGGGCGTCGACCGTCCTTACATGACGTCGCTGTGGACCCCCTCGGTTCGCTGGCTCGCGGTGACGCCGGACGGGATTTCGGGTGGTCCGGTGATCGATTCGACCTATGACGGCAGTCAGCAGCAATTATCGCTCGTGCGTCAAAACATCCAGCAGGCTAATATCGTTGGCAGTGTCGTTGCGGATAATTTTCGATCCAGCATGATATATGTTCCTTTAATGGAACAGAGTAACCTAACGGGCAAACCTCTTGATTATGGAGATCTGGCGCGGCAGCTGAACCTGATTAGGGCGCGATACGCGTCGCAAGGTGTTACCCTTCACATCATCGGCTTTGCAATGCTGGTGGGTGATTTGATCAATGGCATAGATCGTATTCTAGCGTTTTTTGCGGTTTCCGTCGGCATCGCCGTCGCCATGCTGTATTGGTATACGCGTTGCATCCGCAGCACCTCGCTTGTTGTCATTGCTTCTCTAACGGCCGTAACTTGGCAGGTTGGGCTGCTGACCTTCATCGGCGAAGACTTGAATCCTTACTCTGTATTGGTGCCGTTTCTGATTTTTGCGATTGGCATGAGCCATGGGGCGCAGAAGATGAACGGAGTCATGCAGGATATCGGACGTGGTCTGCACCCGCTCATCGCCGCGCGTTTTACGTTTCGAAGGTTGTTCCTCGCCGGTTTTGCCGCGCTTACTTGCGATGCGGTCAGTTTTGCGGTCTTAATGACCATTCGTATCCAGGCGATTCATGACCTGGCGCTCATTGCATCTATAGGCGTGGCGATTTTGATTTTCACAAATCTAATCATGTTGCCCATGCTGCTAAGCTATACGGGGGTTAGTAAGAGTGCAGCGTTGCGCAGCCTGCGCGAGGAAGGCGATAACGGCGGTGTCCGTCGATACCATCCGGTCTGGAGTACCCTGGATCTCGTGACGCGGCGTAATTACGCCTCTGCAATCATTATAATATCTCTGTTTATCGCGGTTGGTGGTTGGTTTGTAGGCCGGAATGTGCAGGTTGGCGATCTGAACCCAGGTGCACCTGAGTTGCGCCAGAGCTCGCAATATAATCACGACAACGCATACATTGTAGGTCATTATGGAATCGGCAGCGACAAGCTGGTGGTTCTTGTCGATTCCGTCCCGGGCCATTGTAGTGACGTCAAGAACCTTGTGGTGATGGAGAATCTGGAGTGGGAACTTTCCCAGATGCCGCAGGTTCTTTCTACCTATTCTCTGGGGTCATTTAACAAGACGTTGAATATGTTGATGACTGAGGATTCGCCAAAATGGTACGCGGTTATTCCAAATCAGATCGTCATTGATTCCTACGGCGGTTCGTCGGTGCCGGCGATTTTACATAATCCCGACTGTTCCTTTGCACCGATCGATGTATCACTCACCGATCACAAGGCGACGACTTTGTCGGCGGTCGTGGATAAGATACAGGCGTTCGCCGCAAAGCCGCAGAACCAAGGACCAGATTTCAAAGTTGAACTGGCAGGGGGAAACGCAGGTATTGCCGCCGCGACAAATATTGCCATTGCGGCGGCCAATCGGCAGATTCTGATCCTGGTCTACGCCTGTGTCACAGTTTTCTGTCTCATTACGTTTCGGAGCTGGCGTGCCGTTGTCTGTACCCTCATCCCGCTGGCCATTACCTCAATTCTGTGCCAGGCCCTGATGGTCATGCTCGGCATCGGCATCAAGGTTGCAACGCTCCCGGTAATTGCGCTGGGGGTCGGTATCGGTGTCGACTATGCGCTCTACGTCTTGAGCATCGTCCTGAAACATCTGAAACAGGGCGCCACCTTGTCGGAGGCTTATTATCGGACGTTGCTTTTCACTGGCAAGGTGGTCCTGCTAACCGGTTTTACACTGGCGACCGGCGTGGCGACTTGGATTTTCGCGCCGATCAAATTCCAGGCGGATATGGGTGTGTTGCTGGCCTTCATGTTCTTATGGAACATGGTCGGTGCATTGGTCCTCCTTCCGGCGTTGGCATACTTTCTACTGCCGCACGCTAGAAAGCGGCGAGTTGTTGAAGGCTGAAGTGCTGATGCCGCAGCCTTTATCTCAAACCAAAAGGTTTCCTAGTTACTGCGGAGTTGCGATCAAGCGTGGCGTCACGAGCGGCGCCTGCCAGCAATCGGTGTTGCAATGCAGCGCATCTTAAGATTATACATCCTATATTATGGACGACTACAGGTTGTAAGATTTATTTCGAAAATGGCTGCTGGACGATTGAGAAAGACTTCAGTAACACTATTCCTCTGAAAGTCAGTTCAGAATTTAAAGGTATCGATTATTGAGGCCTAGTCTAGAAGATCGTCGAGAATGAAACTCCGAAAAGGTAAGCGAATAGCCGGCGTGACGGTTGATGCTATCGATAAGGGTATTATCGAAATTCTCACTGCGAACGGGCGTGCAACCAATCAGGATATTGCCGCAAAACTCTCGATAGTCCCTGCCACGGTAACCAGTCGGTTGAGCCGTTTGGAAGAGGAAAGGATCATGAGGGTAGTCGCGGTGACAGATTTCGCCGCGCACGGTTATAATATACTTATTGCTATAGGTGTCCGCGTGAAGGGTCGTCCTGTCAAGGACGTAGCAAACGACCTCGCGGCACTCCCCGAAGTTTTCAGTGTTAATATCATGCACGGCCGGCACAATCTCGAAATTCTTGTGGTACTACATGAATTCGATGAAGTGCGCTTGTTCCTCGTCGAGCATGTTAGCAGGATTCCTGGAATTGAGGAGCTGGATCCCGCAATTGCCGCCGAGATAATTAAATTCGAATTTAATGTCGCGCCCCTATGACCAACATTTTACTCGATGAACTCGATCACAGAATTATCGAGGCGTTTAGTCAGGATGGACGCGCTTCGAACAGGCAGATCGCCCAAGAGCTGAATATCACCGAGGGCACCGTACGCACCAGGATCAAGCGGCTGCAAAACCGGCGGCTAATCCATTTTACGACGGTTACGAGTTTTCGGTTCAACGGTTCGCCGAATCTCGTGATGCTGCGCATTCGTGCTGATCAAAGCCGGTTGCAGGAACTGGCGGCCTCTCTCGCATCCATGGCAGAAATCGGGTGTGTTGTCATAATGCTTGGACGCTATAATCTGCTAGCAATGGGATTATTCACGTCTATTGAGCGTGTCGATGACCTCATCAACTTACGCATTCTCCCGCTTGAAGGTATCAAACAGATCGAGACCTCGATCGCCATACATAACGTAAAATATCGTAGTGCCATCGCCCGTATTACAAAAGGCGATAAAGTTGAACCGGATGCCGACGTTGAGGAGATCAGTGCCAAAACCGAGGAGTAATATTGGGCACATCCATAAGGTATCATTAGCTTGGGATATAATTCTGCAGCCAGTTCGATAGCCAGTACGTTCTTCGTGGAAATGCATCAGGATTCGACCCTATTTAATTCGTATTATATTAGATAAATCTGTACGCTAGGTGCGAATTGTGTTTGTCAATGTTCGTCAGGATGTCTGAATTTAGCTCCCTGCTAAATACTTTTGCGGATGCTGAGACACGAAGGCCAGCCGAGGGAGGTCGATCGTCGAGTATAGGCACCGTGCACGATACGTCTTTGGCTAAACCTTGTCCGTTTGCGGAGTTATTTTCTTAGAATGCCTCTTTTATGAATTGTTTCGACGCATTTGCTATCAGGACGCTGCATGAAGGTTAGAAAAGGCAGGCGACTTGCCAGCGCCGAAATCGACGCCGTTGATAAAGGCATTATCGACATCCTTACTGTTAATGGTCGCGCCTCGAACCTGGAAATCGCGGCGCGGCTTTCGATAACGCCGGCGACCGTCGCCTCCCGGCTCAACCGGATGGAAGAACAGCAGATCATGAAGGTGGTGGCGGTTACCGATTTCGCCGCGCATGGCTACAAGATACTGATCGCGATCGGCGTGATCGTGAAAGACCGGCTGGTTGCGGACGTGGCGCGCGAACTGGCAAACCTGCCGGAAGTATTCAGCGTCAATATC
>Ga0116227_10012395_pt1 | contig 13878 bp, 4 predicted proteins | sample S1TSphgellanicum_FD_89693 | JGI IMG/M metagenome (GOLD analysis project Ga0116227, IMG submission 89693) | Host-associated microbial communities from peat moss isolated from Minnesota, USA - S1T2_Fb - Sphagnum magellanicum MG | ecosystem: Host-associated > Plants > Peat moss > Unclassified...
GGTTTGAAAGCCTAAGGTAGAACGATTTCAAGGCCTAGGCCTTGATGATTTTCCAATCTTAAGACAATAAGGCCTAGGATATGAATAACATATTGGGCCTAGGACTTAAAATGATAACTGCATAGGTATTGTGCAAGGTAAAAGACCCATTAATTTACAAGTTTATGGTATAATAGCAAATTTCCTAATAGTAATTATATTTTTGTGAAATTCTATTTTTAATTAGACAAGACCAGCTCATGGAACTTGTTGAGCTTGTCACCACCTACACCCATATTTTCCCCAACTAGATTACCAAAGAAACCTCTAGATGGTTGCACAACAAGCTCCAATTGCAACCTTTTGTTATTTTGTTTCTTACCGTTGCAAATGGTACTCTAGCATTCAAATTGTAGTTTATAAAACTCTTTTGTGGAACACATCAAGGTCAAAATTCTACTAGGAGGATCGCACACAATCAAGTGTTGTGTTTCATTAATATCATAAACAAATGATGGGTTTTTGTGTAAAACACCCCATGCAAGGATTAGAAATCCCAACATCTTATAGAGAAACAACAAGAGAAAAAATGTACATAGTTTTGCATTTCTCCATCCCACCATGAAACAACAATTTATGAATTTCATAGATTTGAGAACTATTAATGCAAAAACCTCAAGTTGAGAATTTTGAAAAAAAGAATTCAAAGGTGTATGTGATGATCTTTTATCTTTTGATGATTTTTGTCTCTTTACTTCAAGGTGGGTGCAAGCTTGATTGAAAGTTTTTTGGTTCTTGGGCCTCATTGCGACAATGTCATAGGAGCAAAGAATAAGATTTGCAACATTGAGTGCAGCTACCTACACCATATCTTTGACTACCATTGTGATTCTAGTGAATTGTTTAAAAGGCTTAGTTGTTGGACCTTGAGCAACTTCCTATGGAATTTTTTAGCTTTTGTTACTTTAGGTGTAGTAGCCATCACAAATGTAAGCTCTAGCAACTTGATTTTAGATTGATCAAAGTCAACCATGATCCATGTGAACATGTGGTTTGTTGCAACTCCCATGTAACTCAATTATTTAGTGTGATCAGCATCATTTCCATCTTCATCTAATCTTCCACTCCTTCAAACCCTAAGCTTAAATCATTAAACATTATTTCTCCCAAAAATTTTGGATCTTTCTTTCTTTCTCTTAACTTTTTATATGTATGTTGTTTGCATCATCATTGAAGAGCAACAACCATGTGCAATTGTGGCAATGATAGGATGGTAATAATAGTAGAAGGGTGGCAACTCCTTTTGTTGTGTTCCTCCCAACTACCACATTCATCTCCAAAATTGGTCTTCCTCACTGACTTCTCCTTCTTTCCAGAATATAAAAACCATTTCTTCTTCTTCTTCTTCTTCTTCAAGGCTAAGGTTGGTTTCTTCACTACTATTCCATCCTTCTCTCTTTCTCCCTTGGTTTGTGTTTTTTATTTCATGTTGTGAAGTGCTTGATTTTTGTTGCATCATTTTTATCCCATCCTCACACACTTAGGTGACTCTAAGTTATTTGTCTTATGCCCTAAATTTGTATTAGGCCCTAGGCTAGTTGTCCTAAGACAAAAGGCCCATGAGCACCCTAAGCCAAACATCTTAGGCAAGAGACCCAAAGTCCTATGAACACCCTAAACCAAATGTTTTGTAAAAACACAAAGCCCAAATGTCCTTAGGCATACTTTGACATCACCTTAAGCCACAAACCCAAAAACATGGGTTCAAAAATAATTGAATTTTGGCCTAGGTGTTAGACCTTGAGCCACAAAATTTGAGCACAAGCCAAATCATGTTTTGGCATGAGCATTTTGGCGTAACTTTAAAATATTCTTGAAAATTTTGACCTAGGGTTAGAATATTGTTGACCAATTTTGGTGTAGAGTTGGAATCCTTTTTGACATCTTGGCTTGAAAGTAGGATCTTTTTTGGCATTTTGGCCTCGGGTTGACCACTTTGGCCTAGTCCTAGGGTTAAAACCAATACAATTTTTTTTGTATTCCCTAGGTGGGAGTTGAGCACAAGACCTGAATTGCCAATACCACCCCTTTAGAGATCCTTACCAAACAAAAAGATTTAGTAAAAACTATATGGAAGGAGAGGAGGCAACTTACATTGTGCGAGGTTGAAATATTAATGATGGTAAGGTTCACTCCATGTAATGTACAAAAACATTATATCAGTTTTTTTATGTACAAGTGGAAATCCACATCCCATGAGCCAAGAATGGAATTATGGCTATATTAATAAAATAGCCAATGAAAGGGAATTCATAATTTAAAAATAACATTAAAACCTAGCTATGTTATGGCTTTTGGGGTCTTACTTTTGATAAGTTATTTTTGTAAATTTTTCCTAGGGTCTAATTAGTGGTGGTTTGCCGATTTCACTATTCACAAACTTAACTCATGGCTAAAAGTAAAATACATCACAAACGCCAATAATACATGAATCCTAAATGAAGTATGTATTAAGGAATAGATTGGGTAAATCCAATCCCACCTAGGAAGTTGGGCAAGCCTAGTAAGGTGAGTTGCCATTCAATAACACCTTAATGGGTACAAAATACCATAAAAGCCATATTGGTACATGACTCCAACCTAAAACGAAATTGTTAAAAAAAGTTTCAACTATAGGATAAAGTGTTAAAACAAATTTTAATATTAGGTCAAAGTGCGCAAAAAGTTTCTAACCTTAGGCAATATTTCAAAAATGTATCCTAGCCTTAAGCCAATATGCATATGCAAAATTAATTTTGTCTTGGGATAAACCCTCTTGGCCTAAAGTCTAACATTAAATTAATATATGTGTTTTTTTTTTAATGTGTATTTGCATGAATTACACATAAATTCTTGGTCCAATGGCTTGAAACTATTACAATTTAACCCGAGGTCAATGTCTTAAAGGTGTATGACATTTGTCTAATGGGTGTGAAACATTTTTCTTGGGAGTGCATGACATTTGGCTTAACCCATAGAAACCTAAGCCTTTTGAAGGTGATGTTCATTATCAAAAGAATATCATTTCTATTTTTTCATGGATCAAAACAAAAATTGAGAATTAACGAAAATGCACTATTGTTTTTGAAAAACATAACATGAATAACAAGTTATAAAAAATTCAAATTTTTTAGTAAATATATGAATAAGATCGGGCACCTTGTATGCACCAATATAAAGTGGGGTAGCTTTTGCCTGAAACTATGGCAAACTTTTGAAGGCTCAAAAAAAAATTAAAATTAAACACCACCCATGCGATGAAGTTTCATGATATATATGTATGTGTTAATTATCTTATGCTTAATTTTCAAAAGATCTAGGCTGCATATGAATTGGATCCAATGGTTTGAACAAATGAATGTTGATAAAATTTTGTGTTTGAAAAAAAAAATTGTCGAGCAACTAGCCTTTTATTGGGAAAAAATAACTATAGTTATAATAAAATTATCCATAAAGTTAGAAAACACAAGGTTCCAATATTGGGTTTAAGGAAAAGAAACGATGAACACAAAAAGGCATGATGTGCATTTCCTAAAGGCAAAAAAAACATGAACAAATTCAAAATTGCTCCTTAATTCAAGATCAAAGGAGTTTCCTCTTGTATCATGTGTTTTTTTTTTAACGATGCAAATGTGATTAAAGCGAATGTTTTTTGCAAAGAACGTCCGAAGCCCAACGAATTTGTGAGGAAGGTCTGAAACGAAACCAATTTGTGAGAAAGGTCTGGAATACAAGTAGTTTGTGAAGAAGTCTTAAAATTTAGCAATTTGTGAAGAAAGGTTTGCTTTAAGCTTTGAACAGGTCATGAGCTTTGATTTTCATAGGTGTTGTGGTCTTCATGGTGAGCTTTCAGCATTATGGTTTGTGGTTCAAATAGTGAATTGCAACTTTATCAATGAACAGCTTTGACAACAATTGCAACTTTGACAACGAAGAACTTCGATAAGGACCCTTAAAGCAACAACATGGAGCTTTGTCTAAGGTTTCTATACCTAAATTTCTTTCCTCTTGCTCACAACCAAATGGTCTTCATTTCTACATCATGGGAAGGTGATGATGTTTTTTTCAATGTTTTAAATTGTGACCTAACTCTATGGGAGGCATTCTTCTTATCTTGTTGGACTTTTTTAATATTCTACCACAAGTTTTGTGAATTAATCACATCTATAATTGCATCCCTTTTGTTGCAATCTTTGAAGCTCATACTATAATCTAGGGTTCCAAATTCTTCTACTCTTAGTTCTCAAAACTTTTAGCAACTTTTCATAACACCAATTATTGATGATGCTTGCCATCTTCTACCACCTCTCACATACAATGTTGCGGTTGCATACATTCTTCCATGCTTACCCATGACCTCGTCCACGTTTTGGCATTTTCACTGAGTAAACAAGGGGTGGTGTAAGGGAATGGGGGAAACAATTGCATGGAATGTTTTGGAACTTGTCAAAATCAATAATTAGGCTTACGAGAAATTTATATCCATGCACGGTCTTAAGAGACATTCTCTTCATGAATAATTTCAAATTGAAATAGATTACTTACAAGATTTTTTTAAATGTTATAATACATTTGAATCCTTTGAAAAATGTGGAATCAGATGCAAATACAAATTTTTCTTCTTCTTCATTAAGGTTGTTAGTTTAACTTGTGTTATGCACATTTTGTAATTTGATTGAATTGGAATCTATAAAAATTTTTACTTCTATGACTTGTTGGAATTGTTTTTCCTATTGAGGTCATGTTCATCAATTGTGGTTGTTTGCTTCAACCCACTTAGCCCAAGGAACTAGTTGTTCAACATATAAACCTAAATAGTCCAAAGATGTTGATCAAGGTGGGGTTTAAGGTTTTTTTTATTATCAAGGTCTAGGAGATCTAGCTAGTTGTTCACTTCCATCCAATCGGGTCATCATTTCATTTACCTACTTGCTTAAACACAATGCACCCAATGACTTAGTTTTTGCTCATAAATTCAGCCTAGAAGCCATCTTATGTTTTTGTAGCAATGTTCTTTTGTCGACTAATGGCAAGTATATGGTTTTGTTTGATCAAGGTTATTGAAATCTAGTTGGTTATTCACTTGAACCTCTTGAAGCCATCATGTCATCTAATTGTTGATTTGAGCCTTGGGAGTTGGTTGTTCAACATATATCTTGGACACTCATCAAATGTTATGATAAAATAAATAGAGTTGAATATGCATGTAAGAGAGTGCCACATATTTATGTTTTAGGGTATCAAAACTGAGTGCATCTTTTTCTACTCAAACTGCTAATTTTTTCAACTTGATAAAATGTAAATTTTTGTAATTTAATATACAAGGCATCCTTCCTAGCTCTAAAATAGGTGGAAATTATTGCTTAGCATGTGGGTTTCCAGCAGCTTCAAAACACATGATAGGTAAAATTGTTAAGTACTTTTATAATCAAGGTTCTTGTAAAAGCCCATTCTATTTCAAAGTTTGAATGATTTCTTTTTGTGCAAGAGAAATAATCACAAACAAACTTAGGCCTATCTATAATTTGCTTAAGTAAGATTATGCCCTTCACCCACCCTAAGGATGTTAAGGCCAACCATGCTTTTAATTGTCACAAAGGACAACATGAGGTCTAATAGGCACACACATTGCTAACAAGTGGCAAACTCTCTCTTGAATACCAATTATAGCTAGATAATGGGCATTAGTTAGGCTTCAGTTATCGTTTGGAACAGACCTTGATAAAAATCATATTTCCATGATAACAAAATGATGATTGCCCAGGTGGAATAGGACCTATGGGCAAATGGCTATGCATTGATGGGTTGTGTTTATGGATGTGGGGATTAGGGTTTTGTTTGATCAATGTCCAGGATATTGAAAGCGTTGTTCACTTCAACTTAATGAATTAACTATTTCATATTATTCACTTGAATCCAATGAATTAAAGGAGCTAGTTGTTCAACATATAAATCCAAACCTCCAATAGTCATCAAATGGATATGTCATGATGGGTTTTTTTAACGAATGTGGGGACTAAGGTTTTGTTTGATCGATATCCAAGAAATCCAACTAGTTGTTCACATCAACTCACCTAGGTCATCATTTCATCTACTTGTTATCTTGAACACAATGAACCCCATAAGCTAGCTATTGCTCATGAATTCAACTTGGACATTTATATCATGTTCTTCCAATGATGTTATTATGTTGACCACTATGTTTAATTTATCTTATTTTATCAAGGTTTAGGAGATCCATAACATTTATCATTTGAACTTAGTGAACCCACCATTTCATATAGTTGTTGCTTTGAACCCAGTGAACCAAGGAGCTAGTTGTTTTACATACAAACTTAGACAGTCATCAACATAATCAGGTCATCATTTCATCTACTTACTTATTTGAACATAATACACATAGTGAATTAGCTAGTATTCATCTAGCTAGATCTTGAACACAATGAGTTAGCGAGCTTAATGAGCTATTTGATATTCATTAATTCAAGTTGGAAGGCCATTTCATGTTCTTTCATTAACATTTTTTTTATGACCAATGGTGGGTTTAGGGACTTGGTGTCAAAACAACCATAATGTAGCTAAAGAAAGAAAAAATTTGTAGATTTACGGGAATTTGAATCAAATACATCTACACTACAAGTATTGTGGTAGGTTTTAATCCAAGGTTAGTCATCTTTCATCTAACTCTAACAATCATTTTTGACTTCATACATCTATTGCCATTGTTTGTTTAGGAATATTTAACATCACCTAGGTTGGGCAAATTTTTAAAAAGGCACAAAAATAGAGACAAAGACATAGAAGCAAATAGAAATAAAGAAAGAAAAAAAACGATGGAAAGAAACATAGGCACATAGAGAAAAAGAAAAAGAAAAAAAAAATGGAGAGACTCAAAGGCGAAGAGATAGAGAAATGGAAAAACTCAAAGGCATAGAAAGAGAGATAAAAATCTTTTTGATCAATTTCTATTGACCATTCAAATTAGTTTTTGCAAAAAGTCACAAAAGAAACTTTTTACAATAAATGTCATGCTTACTCTCCAAAAATCTAGATACCATTTTTGAGGATCCAAAAAAGGTCATTGCTAAAACCAACCTTGCATTTTCACACAATACATATTGTGTAAAAATTAAACTTACAACATATCTTTTTATGAGGTATTTGTCCAACATGCAAGCTGTTTGGCTACACAGAATCAACCTCGCGTCTTCTTCCAAAACATGTATTTGAACATTTTTTAATAAAATAGAAAGTAGACCAGACATAATTTGTGGTAATCCTTGGTTACCACCAAATCCATGCCTTACAACAATACCATCTGTAAGGTTGATGTTGAGTCATGATATTGCCAAAATATAAAAGATTTATGAAAAAATTATAATGGAATAAAGGAGGGAAAGGGGATGTAATCAACTATGCTCCAAACCCAATTTTCTTTTGCATGTAGCAACATTTTTATAAGACTTGTAAATAAAGTTGACTTCACCTAGTCCTATCCCACTAGAGCCACAAACATGGAGTTAGTAAATAATGAGGAATACCAAGTGTTTATAGTCACTTTAACTTGTTATCGATGTCCTATAAACCTGCAAAAAATGTGCATCAATAGCTAATCATAGAAAAACCACCGCACAATAAAATGATCCATTCACCTATTCCATTTTTTAGTCCCTCAGGTTTACACAAAGATTATACATCTAGCCTTTTACAATGTTGCCTGTTCACTGTTAGACATCTTGGCCAATAGCAATATGTGAAACTTAGTAGGAGCTCACTGATCTCTAGACCTTTGGATCCATAATCTTTTGTTGCAAAAACCAAAGTTTGTAAGACCAAGAGTGCACATTGTCCCTTTGTTTTACAAAGACCTTGTTTCAAGTTGCATAAACCAATGCCCTTAATCAAATCCCTCCACCAAATGTAGAAGCTTACAAAGCCTTGAATAAATTGTTTTCATGTGACTACTTGAGCACATGTTCTGGTAAATGTAAATGTCTAAGGTTTTTTGGTAGACCCAAATGAAAAATGATAACTAGCTATAATAAATAGTCATAAAAATTAATTGATTCTACCCTACACATCCTTTTGTCGCAACCTTAACATTGGGTTCACAACAAAGTGTGAAGTGCAAGGGCCCATGAGGCTGAGAGTGTGTTTAGGTGTGAAACACACTCTCACAAATGGGAAAGAATGCAAGGGATGAAGCCCAATGACTCCCAAGTCTACTCCCACTTTGGGAGTTGCACTTGTGCATGAGTTTTGAATGTTTGGAACCTTGGTTGGAAAGTCAAACAAGCACCAAATTGGGCCCCCATGATACCATTAAAAAGTTCTTGAATTGTAGATGCTTAGAGTGCCCTCATATTGTTCATTTAGACTTGATTTTCATGAATTATGATCAAAAAAAGGGGCAAGAGTCAAATTGGAAATTTGACTCCCAACCACAAATCGCTTGAAAGTAGGGGTCAAATGAAGCCCAATTGGAGCTTGATATACACCATTGGAAAGATATTTTCAAGGGCTATAAGATATTTTGTTCTTACTTTCAAAAAAAACGTTATTTGGGAAATATATGAACGTCCAAAGTTTTGGGACAACAAGAGAACGAATTTTGGGACTCCCACTTGGAAGTCTAAGGGAAAAGTGACATTTGGATGTAGTCCCCACAAAGAGGCACATAATACATTATAGGGAAGGGAGTGGTGCCTTCTCCCAAAGGTTGTAGGTCGTGTGAAGTTTGTGCTTGAGGTTATCCCTACTAAATCCGTCACACTACATCCATTCAACTTGCATTAACCGCCTTCTTTTCTTAGTTGTGCAGGTTGATATCATCTTGAAATCTCGCTTGTAAGTTCGTCCTAGTCCCATCCCAGAACTCCAACACACCCTCCTACCCCCAAAATGCTACGAATTAAGGAACGTGCCCCAACTCTATTCTTTTTCCATTGTTTCACACTGGGACTCACTTTTGGGTTCCTTGAAGAGTTTGGGGGCGTGTCACAAACAATACATAAATAATATCCTCAATAGTTCCAATTTGTAAGGTTACAAAAATTATTGGAAAAATTTCTCCCTATGTAAAAATCCCATATGGAAATGTATCTAAATTAGGGATATCAATTTGCCTGATTTTGTACCCTTGGCTATTTTTAAAAAAAATACAAGCCATGTTAGGCTTATATTATAGGGACCGGATCGAATGTAATATGGTGTTGGTTGCTTTCTTTAAAAAAACCCCATGTTTGGTGACCAATATTCTTACCAAACATCCATACTAACACTATACATAAACATTTGGGATATGTTACCCAAAGTTTACCAAAGTATGGTCTAGTTTTGAATGTCCATTATTGATATATGCAAAAAGTTTGATAGGCTTGTGTATTTTCTTTTTTAAAAATTTGCCCCTCTAGGTGCATCTAATTTATTTTTTAAAATTGTGTCGTTAAAGCCTTGAGGGGTGACCGGAAAACATATTCAATGATTCCTAATATGCACCCTTCTTCTTGCGCATAAAAGCCTTTGCAGGTTTCATAATTTAACTAGTCATTTCTTAAAAAACCAAGGATTGTTTTATGTGCCATTATATTTCCGTTTCTCCGAGGTTTAGCCCCCAAAAAATAAACTAGAAATACCAATAATTACAAATTGGAAGCCTTTTTGTGAATAATGGTGTCTTCATAACTTTCATCCAATCCATCAAACATGTCTGTCACTCCAATCCATCAAACCTTTTTATGGTAATTAAAATTTTTGAAGGGAAATATACATACACAAATTTGATAAAAATATGTATAAGTGCAACTATGTTGCACATGTATACATATATGTACACATTTGTATGTGCGTATACATACACATATTTGTATGAAAGCCATTGTACAAGTAGAAAGAGGGGGGGGAAAAAAAGATGGAAATAAAGAAAGACAAAAACAAATATAGAGAAACAAATAGAGAGACAAGCAAAGATGGTAATAAACAAATATATATAATCTTTTTTGGTCATTAAGTTTGACCTTTTGTGATTTCATCGAAGTTTATTAACTTTGAGAAAAAAATTAACCGTTTGTCCAAAGGTTTTGGAAATCGTTTGCAAGGTATGTCCTCACTTTATTCTTGCATATGGTATGTTGTCCCATGTTTAACATACCATCTAGTTACGTTTTTTGGCATTTACTTTTGATTTCTATGTAAAAAGGCCTGACATAAACAATTTTTTTCTCATAAGACCCAAGCATGACCCTACCCTAGACTATGTTTCAAGCAAGGAAACTTCAAGAATATCTTATGTCTTTAGCAAGAAAAATGCTGAAACTTGCTATTGACACCAAAGTAATGTTATTTATCCATAAGCAATTTTCAAGTTGCCTACATCCATACAAGGTCGTTTAGCAAAAATAAATTTTCCTTTCTACAAACTTATCCATGTTGGCATTAAAGGTCAATCCTTTCATTGCAACTTTTTCTTTTCTTTTTTGAGGTATGTTGAAGCATCTTGCAAACAGGTCCTACTTCGTTTGGCCCCATCCCACTAGAGCCATAAACATTTTGTTAATGGGGAAATGAAGAAAACCAGGCTTCTTAAATAATCCCAACTTGTTATTGATGTCATACAAGATGCAAAAATAGACCCAAAATATTTTACATAAATTATTATGGAACTAATGTTCAAACCAAAATACTGTTCAAAAAAAGAAAACATTGATTTTTGCTACAATACCCCCTTGACATATCTTTTTTGAAACTGCCATAGCTACACAACAAAACAACTACACCTTAACTCTGCCTTTGAACTTACACCATCGTATGCCGAACTATTTTTGTTTTTCAATGTTTTGTAATTATGCTTTGCAACTTGCTTGTGCACTACACTATCTAACACAAAATTTTGAAAAGACATAATTTTATTGGTAGGCAATTTGCATATTGTTATTTGTAGAATTCTCCCTTACCTGTGCTTTCAAAACATTTGTTGTTCCTCTTTTTCCTAAACCTTGTGGCAATAGTAATTAATGTCTACCCTTATTTTATGTGTATATAATTCATATTGAGAAATTACGGTGTCATCATTTTCCTCAAATTATATAATATATATGATTGAATTTTCAAAATGTAACCACTTCCCTGTTTATTTTCTTCCCAAAATTTACTACCTCATGTCGCCATTCTTAAGTTTTATCTTGAGTCTCAAACAATCATTGTCTTGAATCTCTAGTCATCCAAGTTTGGACTGGATGGATAAGTTTTGATGGTCCATGAGTGGAAGATTTTTTTTTTTCATCCCACTCATTCTATATGTTATTTTTGTGCAATAGCATATCCAACCCCTTTTGGATGTTTGTTTTGATGGGCATTCACCAAATTTTTGTCTCTAAAATATGAAACCCCTGCTTCCATATTTTATTTTATTTTTTTTCATCTAGAAATTTTTATTAAGTGTATGATTAGTTCATTAAATGTTTGTATATTAAACATTCAATGAAAAGATCATTTAATGTGATCTTTTGAGAGGTATAAATATCATGTTATGGTGAACATATGACGTGTTTGTATATGTGTGCACTAGATGTTTAATACTTCATATTGTATTTTTTGGGCCTTTATATATACCATATGGTATACATTGTCAAGTGTATCCATTTCCTTCCTTTGTTAAAGAGGGAATTTTATGTTTTGTTGTTAGCCATGTTTTGAGAGAGAAAGATGGAAAGAAAATAGATAGACTGAAAGAGGTGTAAAGAGAGAAAGAGAGATAGATAGAGAGAGAGAGAGAAATGGAGAGAAATAAATCTAGATTCAAAGAGAGGAAAAAATAGACAGAGAGATAGAGAGGAAAAAATAGAGACTCAAAGAGAGGTAGAAATAGAGATAAAAAGGTAGAGAGAGACAGAAGCACAAAGAGAAAAAAACAGAGACATGGAGGCACATAGAGAAAAAGATATAAACAGATGCAAAGAAAGAAACATAAATAAAATGATGTGGAGGTTTCAAGGTTTTTCAAGTATGGATGGGCCTATTTATGTTGGGATTTAAGGTTCTCAACACAAAGAGAACTTCCTGAGTATGCATGTGTCAAAGGCACCACGGCGAAAGAAAGGAAACCGTGTCCTTGTGGAGTCCACTCACTTGAACAACATGTGTGTTGCCTATAACCATCACTTTGCTATCTATAGCAATGCCAAGTCAAAAATACATAATTCATTCCTAATGTAGTGTGGAAGGTTGTTTATGCTTCATATAAGTTGGACTATCCAAAATTAGATTTCCAAGAAGAAACCTTGAAAAAAAAGGTTGAAAACTTAGATTTGAGGATGAAGAGGTAGAACTATTTGAATCAAAAGTACTAGAACTATTTCCTATAGAACTAGAACCATGGTTTGAAAATGAAGCCATGATCTCCAAAGGAAAAATCCTTCAACTTGAGTGAAAAGTGAAAAAGAAAAAAAATGAGCGTGAGATGCTCCCACTTATCTAGTTCTCACCCATAAGACAAAACATATGGGTTTGAAGCAATGGTTTTGGAAACCCTTTTTGCACAAGGTTGAAGACTTAGATTTTGGATGGCACTCTTGGTTGAGTGGCTTAATTATGAGTGGGGATAAGGATTAGGGGTTTTGATTATGATGTTAAACTAAGATTTTAATAACCATTATGATAAGTCCTATGTAAAACCCTAAGTACCTTTTCATGTAAGTCAAATTTGCTTAAGTAATTCCCTATGTAATCCTTAAATGTAAGTCTATAAATAGCCCCCTAGATATCCCTTTACTTACAAAGTCCGTAGGCATCCCAACCAATGTAAGCCATTAGGTAGTCTCTAAGTATCCCCTAAGACTCCACTATGGAACCCCATAAATATTCTTAAGCTCTTAAAAAACCCTAAGGTAGTACCCTAAATAAGCCCTATGTCAGCCCCCATATATAGTCCTTAGGTATCTCCTAAGATTAAAAAAATCACTAGTTAGCCCCTAAATAGTTCCTTAGGTAACTCCTGATAACTCCTTAGGTAAACCGTACTCAAACCCATTTCTAAGCAGGTTGGTATCCCATATATAATTAAATAGATACACCTATCCTATTTCACCCCATAGTAGCCCTGGCCTGTGGCACAAAGGTAAACTGTTATGTGGTAAAAAAAGTGACCAGAGTAATAACTTTTGAAAACTATATCCTGTGTTTAGAGGGTTGGTCCTGATTTTTATGCACTTTCCGGATAGCTAAAAAAACGCATGATGAGAGGGATAGGCAAGATCAAAGGCAGGCTGAAACGTAGGATTACTTTACGGATAACTTTAATACATAGGATCATTTCCTCTTTTATTTTTTGCCCCCTCCTCCATACTTTCTTTTATCCCCCACCCCCACCCTCCTTCCTTTATTTCCCTTTCTCTCATTTATTGCCATTCACTTCCCCTCCCTCACGTTCCCCTACCCTCATTCCCTTTGTTTTTTTCTTCCCTCACTCCCCTTCCCCAACGAACAAGCAGCACGAGGATTACAATTTTTATTTTATTTTAAACTTTGTTTGGTTGTTTGTTTTCTTTTCCCCAAATTTTCGAATTTTCGCCACTTAATCAATTTTTTAAAAGTTGGAAAATTTGGAGATTTTTTTTTTCCCAGTGTAAAGTCACAGAAAATTGAAAAAAAAAAAATTGCCAAAAGGAAAGGGCCACCCTCATCCCCCACCATTTTTTGAGGGATGGATTGGATACTTTGGGACCATTTGCAAATAAAGATTCACATTATTAGGGCATGGGAGAGAAGGGTTGAGGGGGTATAGAACTTCATAATTGTGTCATCTAAATAAATTTTCCACAACCCCCCTACCCCACCTCTTTTTTTTTTCTTTTTTATTTTTTA
>Ga0116227_10012398_pt1 | contig 13874 bp, 11 predicted proteins | sample S1TSphgellanicum_FD_89693 | JGI IMG/M metagenome (GOLD analysis project Ga0116227, IMG submission 89693) | Host-associated microbial communities from peat moss isolated from Minnesota, USA - S1T2_Fb - Sphagnum magellanicum MG | ecosystem: Host-associated > Plants > Peat moss > Unclassified...
GCTTCTTCGTGCAGGCCATCGTCACCGGCAAGGGCCCACTTGAGAATCTGAGCGACCACTTGGCGGACCCCGTGACCAACAACGCCTGGGCCTATGCTACCAACTTCACCCCCGGGTCTTAGATTTTGAGTTTTACTGGAACATGCACCCCCGCCCCCCGGGGCCGGCTCATAGAACCGGCGGATCCTATATCACCTTGAGGAGGAGCTTTTTGTATAATCTACCCTTTCTGCGATAATTTATGCATTTTGAAATGTATCGAGAATTGAACTCAGTTTTGTGAAACAGACGCAGTTATTTGCATAAATTTTCCGTCTTTGCTACATTTTGCACCTTTGCTTTTCATTGTGTCCAAACTAACTTCCCTCTTCACTTGAAACTCAAAGGAATTAATTGATTAATTCCACATCTCATGGGAATTATTTTTGCAGACATTGAAATCATTCTAATCTTCTGTAACCCCCCTATGAATCTTATCTTCTAAAAAGATAAAATCAATTATTATAGATGAAATTGAAATTCAATAATATAATCTTTAAAAATTCATACAAACCATGTAACTTGTAAGCTCTTTTTTTTAAAGATGTCATTAACCACAGCAACCATTATAAAATGGAATTCTAAATGGACCCATGAACCTTTTTAATGTAAAATGTAAAAATGGGTGAAAATTGTGACAAATGTAAAATTAAAAATAACCTATCACGCATTCATTTTCATGTTTTTTTTGGGAAAATTTTCACCAATTTTGAAGAAGATTTGAACATATTCTTGCCACAATAAATTTTTGTGTGTGTAGGTGTAGGTTAGTTCACAAGTAGAATTTTGTGTTGGTATGTCACAAAGTTATAACATCAAATCCTCAACTTCAGGTTTGGAAAATTAGATTTGCATGATAGAGAATGAGACTAGGAAAATGTTTAAAACCTTGATTTTTATTTGATTAAAAGTATATTCAATCTTCAAAAAAAAAAATTCAATGTGCCAAGTTTTACAAATCCCAAGAGAATGTTCATACACACTTTACTTTTATTTGTACTCCCCATAGGGAAGAAACTACTCGTTGGTATTGGATTTGGGCTTGAAGTTCACCCAATAAAGATTTTCATACATTTCAAGGGATGAGCACCCCATGTTCATGAAAAACACACACAAGTTGAAGACAATATAAAGGAAAAAAAAGACAAGGTGAAACCACATTTTTAAATTTGTTGGCAATGCTTGAAGTGAGTGACAACTCTCAAAGGTGTTTAAACGCCATAAGTTCAGTGGATTGAAACATGAAAGAGAAAGGAATGAGGTTGCACACTTGAAGTAGGTTGTTGCAAACAATTTTTTTGGTGAGCTCCCAAATAATGTAAAAAGAAAGGTCACACAATAGAAAAGGAGACATAAGGGTTGGGTTCTAAGTACCCTAACTACATCAAAAGAAAGGTTGCACACTTGAAAGGAAAATTATGATTTTTAGAGTGAGCACTTAAAAAAACAAGAATGAGAGAAGGCTTTTTCAATAAATGGCAAGAGAGCATTGAGAGAAAAGGTTTATTTGTGGGTGCTAAGAGAGGTCATGCACCAACTACCAAGCCAAAAGCTTGAAGGAGGTCGCACGGTTGTGGGGAGTTTTGGAGGTTGTTCATTTTAAAGAAGGTTAATAGAGTCTTGAAGGTATAAAATTCAATTTGGGTGCATTTTTGTAAGCGATGAACTTTTGGAGCTATGGTCATAGTAACAAATTTACCTTCTTGTCAAGATGATGACATATTCTATGATTGTCTGGAAATTTCACAATTTGAAATAAATCTATTGTTGTGTGTGCGGTCTTTCTCCACCTTTTTGCAATTTTTTTCTATTACAGACCTTTATAAGTTTTTAATAACCTTCACAAACCTTTAAACTAGATAAACCTTTAATAGATATTTATAGATTTTTAATTTAAACAAACCATCTATTTTATTCTTAAACATATCAAAACAAACACTTACTAGCCATGACATACCTACTAACCATGGATTAGGTTCACTAAACAAACCTATACATATCTCTAATAGACTTATAATGATAACTAATGACCTTTAATATACCTACTTAGACTTCTAATGATTTGCTCCTTCTTATATGACCTTGTATAAACCTATTCAAACCTTTAATGACCTCTACAAGCTTGGAACAAAGTTCTAACAAACCTACTTAGACCTTTAACAACCTCTATAGACCTAGAACAAAGCTTTAATGTACCTTTGATGACCTTTAAAAATTTGCAACCAACTTAGAAGAAAATTCTAATAGACCTCTAGCAACCTCTAAACATCTACAACAAACTTGATGCTCATTAGATTAGTCATTGGTTTTGAAGGATTAAAATTGCTCATTGGATTATTCATTACATAATCACCCCATTTACTCACTAGATTATTAACTAGAAATGGTTCATTGGATTATTCATTAATTAATCATTGGATTTGCTTCATTGCATTAATCATGAGATTTCTTTCACTAAAATATCAAGCTTCTTTTAAATTTTGCATCATTTCTTCTTTGCATTCCTGATTTGCAAACCAAATTAATGATTAGATCTTGACCTACAACCCCCTATACTTGCTTAAATGATTTTCTCTTTGGATTATTGTTGAAGTACATATGGAAGGTTTTGATATTGACCCATTCATGATGTAAGAAAGTGAATGTGAATTGTTGGTTAATGAGAGGCCCACCAAGCAACTTCAAAATAAAAAGTAGGTATGGAAGGCTTTGATATTGATTAAGGACCCATTCATGATGTAAAAGAATGAATGTGAGTTGCTAGTTAACAAGAGGCCCACTAAGATGTCTTGGAAAAAGAAAGGCTCAAAGAGCATTGTGGACTCCTTACATTTGAATTGCATGGTTACCTCTTACCATCACCATTTTATGCTTTGTAGTCGAAACAAAAAGAATATGACACAATTTATCCCTAATTCAATCTAGAAAATTTTTACCAATATTACAAGCTACAATTCTTAGATTCATCATTTAAGGAGGAAAGCTTCAAGGATAGGTTGCAAAAAACTTAAATTGAAGGAATTGAAACAAATGAAGAGGGTGTAGAAAATGTTGTGTTGCAAATTGATCAAATTTTGGCACAAATCAAGACAATAGATGGTCATGCAACATGAAAGGCAACAATTTTTGATAAATAGTACAACAAATCCCTCATCCCATTCCTATTCTAGGTTTAGCCCTAACCTTATGTCCAATAAGACATTAAGGCCATCATTAGAACCTATTGTTACATCTATAGGTAAATCAATGGATAGGCGAATGACTAAGACAAATGATGTATCACAATCCAAAAACCTCACCATATTGCCAACAAATTGGAGGCCAATGTGGAAGATCAAATGTTTATATTAAAGGCAAAGGTGGATGTTGCATTAAAAAAAATGCCTTTAAGATAGGCAATTTGAAGGTAGCTAAAATTATGAAATGATTACATATGCATAATTCAAGGCTAGGGTTAAGGAATTGTTAAACTGATAACAAGTAATTACTATCCCATCCATGTTCTACTAGTTTATCTAAGTACTTGCGAATAATTTCAAATGTGAAGTCCTGATGACACTTGTGTAGGAAGTTAATCATTAATGCAACTACTTTGAATAGATGACTATATTTCTCTTTTGTGGAATCAAAATGTTTCATTAGCCTTTTCCATTTGTGTTTGAATCTTACAATGTCCCATTTCACTTTAATGTTAAAACTTGCATGCATTTTGTTGTATACCTTAATTGCATCGAAATCAATTATAGATGTTAGCTCATGCTTCTTAGTGTAGCACATCACAAACATCTCCTTGCCCATGTAACTAAAGTTGCCCAACAAATACTCAAAATATTCATATGTGTGCACAAAATATTTTTGCTAGTTCTTTTGGATGTTTGATTATTACAAGATGTTCACATCATGACATGATCATAGGTATTTGAGGTTTAGATAAATGAAAAACCTCATGATGGTTCATCATCACCATGTTGTTGATGGTACACAATTTGTTTTTGCCTATTAAACCAACTTTTATGGAAGGGATTGTTCTAAGGCTTGTGGATTTTGACGAAAGTCCCATCAATAAATATAATGCAACCTTAAAATTGTGGAATTTGTATAACCAATATCTATTGTTCTTCAATTATGGGCCACTAAATCTTGCTAGCAATGGTAAAATTAATTGATGCAAGATGCATAAATATGTTGTTATCATTTATTATTCTTCCTCCAATTCCAAATGAAGGGGTCATACTTAGTAACAATATTGTGCTTCATATACAAGATGAAACTAAACAAACACTATTCTAGGGACAACTTGGATAGTTGCTCATAAATGCAATGTGGCTCCCTTCTGGGCCTTGCATGGTTAATGATGGTTGGGGCCATAAGTTACATTAACTCCTCAAACTTTCACAAAGTGAAATTGATGAGAGTTTTAAATAAAATTAGCATAACTTGCATTATTTTAAGGTCAACCAATTGCCCATCTTCCTCCTTCAATTCTATTGGCGTGAAATATTTTCAAATATCAATGCATGCAATTGTAGCCTATATTGTTATTTGATCCTTTGCCTCAATCTTATCAAACAATTTTTTGTTGTTGCTCGAGGAACTTGAATCAAGACTCAAAAAAACAAATTTGATAGGTCTCCCCCCCAAAAAGAAAACAAATGAAATGATCTTAAAAAACCCTTCAATAAATTGTAGTGAAATGAGTTACAAACTCTAAAAAAGTGAAGTGAAAGGGGAGTCACAATGCCCTAGACCAACCTAAAGGCAAATGAGATGGTATTACCTTTGAAAAAAGAAAAAAGAAATGAAGTCTTGAACCTCATATATTCCTAGGAATCCTAAAGTAAGTCCTAGGTTGAAAGGAATCCTAAAGCAAGTCCTAGGTTGAAAAATATCCAAAGTGATTAGGGGTTTCTTAGTCAGCTAGTTTTGAACTTTTTAATAACAATAAGTTATTTACAACTAGTTTAGTATATCAAAATTTTAAATAATTAAGTAATGTAATTATTCACTTTTTAATTCTTAAAAATAACAATGAACTTGACTATCATTTAAAGGTAACATTAGGATAAATTATCAACAAATGGCAAATGTTCACAAACCCATTTGTTTGAAACTTACCTCATCCACTTATGTACTTTTACTCAATTATGTTCAAAACAAGTGAGGGTAGCAAACCAAAAGCACACAAAGACACATAACAAAGTAAGAGTGCACACTAGAAAAACAATTTAAAAAAATCAAAGCACAAGGAAGGAAATGGTCTCACAACATGCATGGTAGTGAAAAAGAAAAGACAACAAAATGTGGGTAATCACCGATTTGATTAACTAATATATTATTGCCATTGTTGTCCTATGGGTTTTAAAGCATGCATTTCATGGTTCACACATAAACCTTAAACCTTTTGCTAATGTTTTCATTTTTAACAATAATCATACTACAATCTTTAGCTACCTCAATCCCAAAAATTTGGGAGGGCAAAATGAACCAACATTTACATTGGTACCTTTCTTTGGTGAGGCCTTGAAAAAGGCTATATTTCATCAAAGACATGTTGAATTTGGAGGACTTGAGACCTTGATTTAGTCTAATGATGCTCCATACCTCTATAATGTTTAGAAATAATTTTTAAAAATTCAGGTTTTTTACCAAGGTAATTAGTGTAATGTTTATTCGCCCAAGGAAAGTTTTGGCATAATACCTACACCCTAAATCCTTTATTATTATTCTAATTATTCAAAATCAGCTTATTGTTGGTTTTTTATTTCAACTTAGCTATTACATTTTCAAGTTGACTCCAATTATTCTTGCCTAAACTTTATTCATTCAGCCTACCTACATTACTCTCACCTTATACTACGGCACTTAAACCCTAAACCTTTTATTATTGTTTTCCCTTTTTACAATGATCTTAGTGCTATGTTTTAATTACCTCTATCTCAAGTTTAGGATAGAACACCTAAACCCTTATTATCCCTTTTTAAAATTATTTTCATTAAATTTAAAAATCAATTTACTACTATCTTTGATTTCAAGTAAATTGTTATATTTTCATCTTGACTCCATCACCTATTCTAGCTTAAACCTTATCCATTCGGTCCTACCTCCGGTACTTTGATCCTATACCCACTCAAAAGGAGTTCCCACAATGCCTCTATTCCAATCCCTAGCTTGGGATAGGGTCAATAAACATCTCACCAAACCAAAGGTTGGGTGGGATCCATTCAATGCGCATTGTGTAGAGTAATATAAGGATACTAACATGACTTGGCATACAAAAACTGGTTTGTTGGCCTTGCCTACCAAGGCAAGGATATTGTGTTTAGATTCATTGTAGAGTATGGTAGCTTAATGGATTTTGGCCCCTAGGTAGTAGTAGGTCTATTTTGATATGGGGATTTTGGCTTGTGTTGAAACTTGAGATTAGTTATAGAGTTATGATATCTTGAAGGATTTTGGTTTTTTTTAGAATATTTTTTGAAGATTATATTTTTGCATGGTGAAATATTTGAATTTTCATAATTCTTCTTTTGCCTTAAGATACTTTTTACTGTAAATGGCAAGGCCAAAGTGTGACACACCCCTGTGTTTGTTTGGATATTTGGGCAATATTATATCATTGGGGCAAAATATTGTGAAGTTTGGTTCTATTCAATCAGAAATAGTACAGGGGAAAGGAGGAAAAAAATTTAAAAAATTAAAAAAATATTTTATTTAAATTAAAAATAAATTTAAATTATTAATTAAAAATTAAAAATAAATAAATAAATATTTTAAAAATTAAAAAAAAAAACTGCCTGGAGAATGTGGAGATGTGTTGAGTGGGCAGCCAAGAAAAGTTATAGAAAATTTCACAAACTTTCAATTTCCAATATATAATTATTCACACATGCAAAAAGAGCCTACTTACCCTACACGCCCTAGCCTTGAGAAATCTAACCTGGGGTTAACTCTTCTTTACCACATACCTGGGCCAGTTTAAACTTTCAGCTTGGCAGTTCTGACAAAGAGGTGATGACTTAATGGCCCTCCAGTAAACCCTCCTTTTTATCATTAGCCTTCAAATTTGACTCTCTTGGGGGTGGAATGTATGTCATTTGTGTGCAGCCTTGAGTTTACTTACATGATGTCATAAACTTCACATGGGATAGCATCATGGGTTACCTTATTGCCTCTAGGGTTGTTGCATGCAATTCATGGTTGCATGGGATCTTGGTACGTGATGATCGACGATTTATGTGGTCCCATGGGACATATACATAATATTATTGTATTGATTTGGTTTCACTAATTAGGTATTATTGTTGCTAGTTTGGAATGCCCCATGGTTTTATTTTGCTTTTGGTTAATCTTTTTAGTTTTAGAGATTTCATCCATATGAATTAATTTAAATACCATTGTGATCAATTTCACTTTTTTGAGAATTAATTTTATCCATGCCATTTTATTCATTTCACCCATAATTGCATTTGTGTGCTCAATTCATCCATGAAATACAATTTCATTCGTCATGAAACTTTCTCCATATGTAGCCAATTACATGTCCATTGTCTAGTCAGATTTGTACATGAACAAAATTTCACTTTGAGTGCACTATAGAATTCATTTTTGTTGAAAATTGCATCATTAAAACTAGTCTCATTGTTGTGGTCATATTTCATTCATCTACGATAATTACATCTTTATGGTCAATTCCATCCATGAACAATGCTCATCGACCCATTTCATGTACTCCGAGGATTGAACTTGGTTTAAGATTTTGTTTCTTCTTTCTTATCAAATGCCATTCTCCCTTCAACCCTACTTCCATATGCAGTAATTTTACCAAGTTTCCAATCAATTTTTGAGTCTTCAAAAGTTCAATTTTTCCCATATTGTCAAAGTTCATCCACATAATTCATTTCATCCATACAACCAATGGCCATTTTTGCTTGTTCAATTTCAATTGTGAACACAATCTCATCCTTCAAATTGGATTTCGATATGGTCAATTACACATGCAGTACACGTTCTCCATGCATGATATAATCCATCTATATTGGACGTTTTGTCCAAAAAGATTAATTTCATTGATGTGTGTTCACATTTCATCCAATTGTTGATAATCGTGTCTTTATGGTCAATTTCATCCATTTGTTATATACTTCAATTGTTAAGAATTATAGGAGGTTCTACTTCATCCATGTTGTTAGCTTTGCTTCATTTGCCAATCATTATTCATTTTTTCACACCCTCCCCTTTTCCAACTTCTTTTTTGCCCTTTACCACCTCCCCTTTCCCCTTCCTCACATATTTTCCGTTGTTCCTTTTATCTATCCTTTCCTCGAAAATTTTCCTTATCCATCCATAGCACCCAACCATCGCCCCCTCTTGTGATTGGTTTTCTTCATTGTTGCTCAAACTCCTTATTTTCCATTTGAAAAACTAAAGAGTTGTGTTGTTTTAGTCATCTTGAGCCTTCAAATGATGCACACCAACTCAGAGTTTTAAAATAATTAATTAATTAAAAAATATTATTTAAAAATTTATTAAAAAAAAGAAAAAAGAAAAAAACACTTGCAAGGATATCCAACCACTGGAAAGGAAGGTTGGTGTGGAGGCCAAAAACAAATTGGCTGAAAATTTTGCCAAAAAAAAGAATGTGGAGATTGATTAGCCAAGAGGAATTAGCCGAATTTGGCTACAGGTCAGTAGAGGAAAGTAGAATTTTTTTTAGAATCCTCCTATATTTCACTGGCTTGCTGGAACTTATTGTCTAATTATTGGCAATTTCAGAATTATTTTTTTTGTTGTCAAGTGGCAAAAAATTCACGAAAAGAAAAGAATGTTGTGTTTCATTATACTTAACTACAATTTTATTTTATTGTTCCTTTTTATCTAATTTAAAAAAGTGATACTATTACTTTTGTCTAGCAAAAATTCATTTCTCAAAAAAGTTTTCATGTCAAAATCACTTTACAACAACATTGATGGATATTTCTTTTAAACATGGAAATTCCTATTGCAATTATGCATGCATGTTAATCCAACCATTAAAAATTAGGTCTTTAAATTTGTAGTGAAATAAGTTTATTGCATGAGAGGCAAACCACCAATGTTGGTTTCTATTCATATAATTTTCTTCATTGGAAGGAGACTCATTGGACATTCCGTTAAATATTTGATAGTTCAATAATTGAGTGTCATGTTTTTGATGATATCCAAAAATCGTTCCAACTAGATTTTAACATTTTAATAGTCTTTTATTAGTTGCGTAATATGTTGCACCATATTCACTTTAGAACTAGACATGGTGTAATTATGTTATCATAATTTATGATTTAGACCAATCAACCAACTTTCATGGTAAAAAAACACCCAATTCGTGTCATTTGTTTTAATATTTATACATTAGTCACATTGCAAAGCACATCAACTTTTGTTTAGACATTTGGTTCAAATCTCCAACCTTTCATCGGACATAGCAATTGATCCAATACTTGAATCTTTTGTTCATAAATCACCATTTTGGCCATTTCGATTGAGTTTTTTACACAAAATCTTTTTGTTCGATTTTTCTTGGCAAACAAGGCACCAAATCAAAGGTCATGAATTTTACTCACAAGATTCTACCAAAAAAGTTCATGATGACTAACAACGTGTTGCCTATTAGCCATTTGGCTTTGAACCCGCAATTTAGGAAAACTCAAATGGAATGACAAAAGTCTTCACATGAATGTGTAGTTTGAAGTTTACATGTGAGAAATTCGCAAACGACAAATTTGTTGGATAGACTCAAGATGAACCTCATGTCCACATGTTGGGATGGGGTCCCTAAATTCGACAAGTAACAATATTTTTCCCTTCCTCTTTCTTGGCCCGTGAGTGTGCATATTCATAGCATGTGGCACGTGTGTGTACACATAAATGTGTTTCAAAGGGCCTCAAAAGGTGGAGAAGGGTATGGCCTAGTTGTACCTGTTATACAAGAAAAATTTCCTCAAGGTTTTTTAATTGGGGAGTTGCACCCTCACAAGAGCTAACCTAATATGAATGAAGCATGTAATTGACATGCAATTGTGGAATAGTCTTAAAGTTACAAGTCAGTATATGAATTGGGATGGATGAAAGATTGAAAAAATCTTGATTAGTACCAAAATGACATTGGAAATGTGAACATTGATAAATTAGTTGATGAAAATGTAATTACATATGGTCCAAATTGGGTTTTTTTTGTTAATTGTTGGAAATGTGTTGCATATTGTATGTTCACATTGGGGTTGCATTTTCAATTTGAAAATATGAAACATAAGTTATGATTAATTGAATGGTTTTGGAATCAAATTAATAGTTTGAATACTGATCATTCAAATGTTTGATAGAATGGTTGAATCATCTTTGTTTGTAGCTTGCGACATGTCATTGAAAAGGTTTTGTTTTCAAGAGTTACAACTTTTTTTGGAATAGTTTTTGAAGAAGAGTTCCTATGAAAGAGTTAAAGAGATTCCTCATGTAATTTGCTGTTTTGCTAATTGGCATAATCTTCCAATAGTCTACCCCCACCTAGTCCTTGTTTTGTAATCACCAATTCCTTTCAAGCTACTTGGCATGCATTTTGAATGATCATTTGTTGAATTCGTTGTGGTGGCCAAAATTGCTATAGATATGATTGGATATTCCCCTTGGAAAATGAAGATTTTAATCACAGATGCTTCAATTTTAAAATCTTGGTTTTCATCCAAGCTAACTTTTTTTTTACATTGTTGAACTAATGACTTCCAACTCATTTGAAAAAATATATATACCCATTTGATCATCTACTAGGCTTAACTTCTAATATAATGTCATGAAACATATCTAATAAAGGTTTAATGGATTAAACAAAGTATTGAGAAAAAGAAGAAAACACTCACACACAATTTTTTTAATATTTTAAATGGTTCAATTTATTTTTTTGGATATTTACACCATATGGCCACCCACCTGAAGTATTGATCCTAATTATGATTGTAAGGGTGGACACACTAAATCCCATATGAACATTGAAAATAAACACCTTAAGATTGAAAATAATTTTCATATGGGTGACCTCAAAAGATAATATTTGCTACTTGAAGATGCTTTTGATTTCCTCTTTCCAAAAAGGACAATGCCTCTATAATGTAAGAAAACAAGCTTTTCATCATACCATCTCTATCTAGAATCAATAGTCTTTTGAGTGGTTGGTATGAAAAAAAAGAAGAGTAATGAATGGTACATACTACGGACCTGTGACCACTTTGCAATGTGATCATGTGTCATGAGTTTTTAACCATGAGGCTATTATTGATATGTGCCATTTTGGTGTTTCTAGTATGACAAAATGAAAAGTTTGGATGCCCATAAGGACAACAAGAACAAGGGACATACATGGAGCCCATATGCATATATACCTACTATACAAAATGCACAAAATAGCCAATTAGCTAGAGAAACAATACTTGATGGTTAGAAACATCATTTTTCAATAGTCTACATGGTGTCACTTAATCAATCACAATTTCCAATTTTAAAAGGGGTTTAAACTAATAAATTGGGGATGAACTTGGCATAGGGTTGGCCCAAAGGTTCGTCATTTGGACATGAAATGAGTTCCATCTTCAATCTCCCTTTGTTGGATGTTTTTTGGTAAGTGGATTATTGATTCTAACAATTGATATACATACCTCTTTGATCTATTTAAAACTTTGCACTCCATCCTTGAGCAAGGTAGCAAATCATTCTACTTTGTTGCAAAAATCTAAACACCAAATTCATCAACTACTTTGACATTCCACCACCTTCAAACAATCCAATCTCCCCAAAATCCCACATACACATTCCTATTATTATTTTAACCTAAATATTATGAGGCCAGAATGAACCAGCACCTACCAAGCTCACCACGTAGGATGGATGGATGGACGGATGGACGGTGGATGGGAAACAAAGTTTTCATTGTATTTCTTGTTCTGTAGCTAATCATGGTGGTTATATTATATAAGTACCAACCATCCACATGCGTGTCTCGTGGTGTACGCAATAGCCACCAATTGCCAACTTACATTCCCTTCTTACTTACCTATGATACTTATTTTCCCATTTTATGTACCTAGATACCAGTGTTGGGTGGTTATTTTATTTTATTTTTTTTAATAACTGCCCCCAATTCCAGTATTTTCAAAAAATAAAATAAAATAAAAATTCAAATAACCGCTGGTTTTTGTTTTTTTCAAACACACTCTAGAGACCAACATCTTTGGTGAATTAACTAGCAAAGAACCGGAGTTTTCCATGGTTTAACTAGAAAAGAAACCCGCAAGTTTATAGAAGGTTAATTAACTGCCTCCTCACGGTCTTTCAAGAAGAACTATGGTTATATATAACATCATACTCTCTTATGTTTTTGGGAACCAGGGGTTTAATATAGATTGAAAATTTTTCTTTAATATTTTTTTAAATAAAAAAACCATAACTATATGACCTAAAGAGCCACCCTGATGACCTCCGGTTATTTGATGCCCGATTCTAATACCCGCCCAACACTGGTGGTGCCAAGGGGGGGGAAGTAGGAGGAGGATTGTTGTAAGTAGCCTAGTTTTACAATGAGGCTAAAACTATATGACCTTATAAGGGTGATCATTGACAAGAGGAATTAGCCAAATTTGGCTACAAGTTAGAGAGGAAAGTAGAAAAGAAAAGAAGGCCCCACCCCCCAATTCTCCCCATTATGGGACGTGTGTCCTATGCTTAATAATTAGTGGCCATTTCGTACCACCATCCATAGCCACAAAAATCACCCAAAAGCGTCCAAAAATGCCCTGCCCCCCCCGACCCCAAAAAAAATAAAAATTGATCCAACAAAAAAGCCCAACCGTAAGAAAAAATTGATTTGCTTTTGTGGGCAGGCCTTTTTTTTCCTCTTGATTTTGTTTTTGGGGGAGACCCAGGGGGGCGGGCAGGAGGAAAACTTTCCAGTCCCTTCCTTATCCTGAATCGGCTTCTGTGATTGGTTGTGACGATTCCTCCAATCTTTCTAGGCGACTCTATTCGTCAGCTCTCTCATCCTCTCGCCGTCTCTCTCCCTTTCTTAAGGTCCCGGGTTCGAATTCCGTTGCAGTTGTGAGAGTTCTCGTTCGCTTGCACTCCATCGCTGCTCCCCACCAAGTTTTCCTCAGTTCCTCTCTGCTCTGCTCTGCTCTCCTCTCCTCAACAGAGAAATCGATTTTTCTTTTGTTGTTGTTGCAGATCGTTTTGGGGCGTAATGGCAACGGCTACAGCATGTGCCTCCACGGCGTTTGCGGGACAGACGGTCTTGAAACAGGTGTCGGAATTGGCCAGCAAGGTCGGCAGCAGTGAAGCTCGCGTGCAGATGCGCGGCAGCAAATCCAAGAGCTCCGGCAGCATTTGGTCAGTGATTGAAAGAATCTTTAGGAAGATTGCGGGGTTTTTTTTTCCTTGGGTTTTTGATCGTGTGTGTCGTTTTTTTTACCTTCATTGACCTTAGGACGTTGTTGTTGTTGCTGACTTTGTTGATGATATTGTGTTTGGTACTTGGGTTTGACTCTTGCTCTTCTTTGTTGCTGGGGACAGCTTCTTTGCTTTGCTGTGCTTTGGATTTGTGGTCTTCAACTGATTGGTTTCTTGTTCTGTGGATTTGTAGGTATGGACCCGACCGTCCCAAGTATTTGGGGCCATTCTCCGGCGAGACCCCATCGTACTTAACCGGGGAGTTCGCTGGTGACTACGGCTGGGACACTGCAGGACTATCAGCAGACCCCGAGACTTTCTCCAAGAACAGGGAGCTGGAAGTCATCCATTCCCGTTGGGCCATGCTCGGA
>Ga0116227_10012400_pt1 | contig 13872 bp, 13 predicted proteins | sample S1TSphgellanicum_FD_89693 | JGI IMG/M metagenome (GOLD analysis project Ga0116227, IMG submission 89693) | Host-associated microbial communities from peat moss isolated from Minnesota, USA - S1T2_Fb - Sphagnum magellanicum MG | ecosystem: Host-associated > Plants > Peat moss > Unclassified...
AAACAAAAAAAAGGAAAAAAAAAAAAAAACCAAAAAAAACAAAAAAAAAAAAAAAAAAAACTAATCCTTCTCATGGTGGGAAGTTATTTCACCCATGGCCCCTTTAATGTTGCCTACATGCAAATCATGAGACTTAATAATAATGGGGGGTCTAGAACAAGCATCGCCTGCCAATGGAATCTTCCTTTCTATAGCAAAGGCTAAAACACGCTAAAAAGCAATATTAACATGATGCCTGAAAAATTGAATGTAAAAAGACAAAGATAAATGATTTCCAAATTGCCTACTATGGAAAAGACGAGCACATTCCCTGATGAAACGATCCATATTACGCTAGGGTGTGCCATGCACCTCCATGGCCATTGGAATAAAATGATGCCCCTCATGAAGCCCTCTATACTTGTGGATCTTAACAATGGCACTAAAGTCCACAACTGCATCTGTTGTTGACTAATGACACTCAAAGCCACCATCTCCCACATTGGGTCAGTAACCACCACATTTGTAATGAAGACTTGGTCCTCTTGGGTCATGTAAAGATCAGTTCGTAATGAAATTCTTGACATAAGGGCATACCATTGCTCTTTCCATACAATATGCCCATTTTTTCAAATGAGGGCATACATGATATCTCGAATGGCATCATGTATGGCTATTTACTAACCTCCAAGCGAGTAACAAGCTAAATACATGCTAGATGTGTCCAACTTGTGTCCACACTCCCACATGAGAAGACTAGAAGCCAAAGGCTAAATCAAACCAAAACAAAAACATAACGTTGAAGTGAAAGTAGAATGTGCGATGCGAAACAAATGAATAGATGGCCTAACAACTAACCATAACCTTACCCCCTTGCCTGAACAAGAACGAATGTGGGCTTTGGATGTTGAGGAAATGGAACCATCCTCCAAAATAAACCTAAGGGATGTGTCGTGGTGGATGTCCACCAAAGACGCATGTAAACATAAGGCACCGATAATTACCAATTTTTCAAAAGAAGGGTGCATCTCCCTAACTAAAATAAAAAGGTCATCTTACGTTACACATAAGCATGAATAAAGCAAACATGGGCCCTATGACGCGCTCCTAAGTCCCTTGTTGAACCCACTTGAAGGTCCAACTATGTAGAATTGTGGAAAGTTGGGACTTGGGGGTCGCTCCCGACTTCCAGCATTAAAAAGGGGTAGAGGGGCGTGCTAGAAGTCCCCGTATTAGACTAGGAAGAGGGACTAGATTATCAAGCTTGAATCTGCATCCAAAAACCAACCACAAAGAGTTAGTTAACATTCGAGAACACCCTTAGGTGATGGGACAAGCCACGGGCACTTTGACACACAAGACTCACCACGGCACGGACCCAGGGGAAGCCACCAGCTTCCCCCATATAGTATTCTATGCGTCTCACCGCGGAGGCTACATCCAAATGGCTCTTTTTCCCGGGACTTCCAAGTTGGAGTCCCGAAACTGTCCCGAGTTGGAGCCCCGTGACTTTGGACACTCATAGCTCCTTGTTACAAACTCAGATCAGGACGAGGTCTAAACCAAAGTTGTAGCTCTTGTCGAGAGCTTTCCAACGCCGTGTCGCACTCCTTGAGACAACGTCGGGAAGAGGTCGATTCTTGACTTTTAGTGGTCGGGAGTCAAACTGGCAGTTTGACTCCCGACCTTTCTTTTGCCCATAACTTAGGCTGTAGATGTCCAAATGGCCCATGCGAGGCCATTTTGAGCATCTACACTTCAAGACCTTTCCATTGCCATAGAGAACACACCAATGCAAGGAGATTTGACCCCTCAAATCGTCTTCTGAGTTTTCGGGAGTCCCGGAGGACTCCATTTTCCCACTTTTGGGAGTGTGAATTGCATTTTCACACTTGACCCCAAAGTGGGGTTGTGACACCCTGCCCCACTTAAAAAACATATTCCTCCAAAATGGGTCTATTGAAAATACAAAACCTAGAGCACAAATTCGAAACCACCAAAACCCAAATCCCCAGATAAACAGATGGGGCACAATCCTCCATGGAGAAAAGAATTATACCACCAAAGGATATCAATAGTCAAGCCTAACACCTTGCTAAGGGGCCTTGAAAAAAACTCTCATGATCCTGGACCCATAATGTCCCCACATAGTTGCATAATTTTCTTGTTGAAACTTGCTAAAAAAGACAAGACAGAAGGAGGAGATATTATCCATGAGAGATAAAAAGGTTGACGAGTTATGCATGAGGACAAAATGCTCAAAGCAACCTTAGCGTTTCCCAAGAAAGGAAAATCATCAATATGCACCACATTTTGAGATAAAGTCTCATCCAAAAAATGCGTGACAAAGTCTTGAGAATCCATTAACACACCCAAAATGTGTAAGCCATCTGTGACCAAAATGCAAACCTAAAACACAACTTTGTCAAAACTCATATTCAAAAGGTTGAGAAATTAGTGATTCCTATTTAAAGCAAAATTTGATGGATTTTAATGAATTTGGCAAACACTATGGCTTTATCTTTTCTTGGGGAGTTACCTAATGAAATTTTATTAAGAACAAATAATGAAAATTTCTTTCCATCGTTTATTCACATTAATAAGCATTACATACATTGTATTCTTGGTAATTTTGCTATAATTCAGTTTTCAACATGAGCAACATTCCTAAATTGATAGTGGAACTTGCATGCTGCCACCAATCCCATTAGAAAAAACCTTACAAAAAGTATAGGATTAAGACCCCAAAACCACCTTATAGCTTTGACTAAAGAATGGAGACTAGTTGTGAAAATTGCACAATTTTTTATTATTAAGCCAGGCTTGAAATGCATTCTGAAAACACCTACGGTAAGCATGAGTTTTTTTGGATATTTTTGCCATAGCCATACTTCCAATCATCTGCAAGAGGAATTAGCTAAAATTCCAATAGATGCCTATAGGCCACAAAATTCAAATAGACCTATACAAATTCACTTTTTAAAACTCAACTTTCCATAGACACCAAGCTATGATCTTGGGAGCTACATGTAACACAAATTACTAATAGCCACTAAGAGATGTAAGAGAAAGCCTGATTTTGTTACATAGAGAATTGAACACCTTGTGAAACATAAGACTCCAAAATTTTAACCCACGTCCATTTTTGAGGTCAACATCATGTGTTTAGTGATTACACAGAAAGGCACAGAAAGTCTTCCAAGTTTCATTTATGCATGTATAGCTCACTAGAAATTATTGAATCTCATCCTTGAATCTGTTCACACATTCCCATCATCTAAGTCTTGAACCCTTTTATCACAACTCGTGTTTTAGCATACAAAGTTTACAATTTGGAAAAGAGTGTAGTAGGCTGTACTTTTGCAACATACTACTAAATATTCCAAGTATTGCATCTTGGTCCATTTCAAGCCCTCTTGCAGTTGGATCGATGCATCCTTCAATGTTTAAGTATGGAGTTGTATGTTGATTAGAAGTCCTGACCTCCCTTCCTTCCCGAATCACCTTGCTCCTTAAGCTGGATTAGCACTGCAATTCAGAGGGAAACCCATCAACAATGCAGACCATGCATGACAAACAAAATGAAATTGACTCTCATCTCCCTAAGGAGAAATTTTTAAAAGTTTGCTAAAGACTATTAAACAAAATCCACTGCTTCAGAAGGCTGTTCACAACAGTAAGCAACAGATTTGAACTTGTCAATGTTGGAAACAGATGTGCGATTAGTCTCAATATTTCCATTTGTGAAAAGTATGTGATGATTACTTTGCCAAACACAGAATCTCTGGCTGACCAGCTGCAACCTCAATCCTTAAAGAGTCAGGCATCTCCTTGATCAAGTTGCTCAGTTTGGAGGCATTGTAGTCACATAAATAGAGAGGCCGTCCAAAGTGTCTGTCATATTCAGCAGGGACTTGGGAAAGAACCATTTCTCTATTTTTCAGGAGCTCCACAAATTGTTGCTTCAATCCTGAAAGATCACTTAGCTGTACTGAGGCCAAATGCAAGATCTTATGACCTTCACAGTTAATACTCAGAGGAGATCCCATCTTTCTGATCAAGTCGACAAGTTTCGAGGTTTGGTAATCCGATAGAACAAGTGGGTGATAAAACTGTTTCTGATATTCACCTGGGATGCGCCTAAGGGCTATCCTTCCCCCGTTCAGATTCAGTAGTTCCAGAAATTGCTGCTTTAGTCCTGAAAGGTCCACTGGTTGTATCCAAGAAAAGCTTGGGGAACTACCTTGGGGGCTAGTAACGTTTGTTGCGTTGCGTGAAGCTCCATTCATTACCTGAAGGGGTTGCTGTAAGTTTTCCTGATGTTTCGTTGAGGAGCTTGATTTTGGCTCTTTCTCTTCAAAACTAGGCTCCTGATCCAGATGATCAACCATCAGAAGCTCACTCTTTAAACTCTTCAGCCTTTCAAATATCTCCAGAAATCTGGGCCTTTGTGTTGCATCCCATGCCCAACACTCTTTTATCAAGGATGTCAGACCAGCACAATTGGTGGGTAACTTTGGTCGTAAGTCTTCCTCCTTTAATCTGTTGTCCAAGTCACACCTAGGCACCCTGTCAAAAGGAAGCTTCCCGGACAAAATCTCTGAGCACATGATGCCAAAGCTGTAGACATCAGCTTTGGGAAATGAAATATACGAGCCCTTTGAGGCCATCTCAGGTGCTCTGTACACTGTTGTACCGACTTTATCTTGTGACAAAACTGATGGGACCGAATTGTCAACAACCTTGGAGAGACCAAAATCAGCAATTTTGATACACATGTATCTGCCAACATCTGAGCTTTCCAAACTGCTTGCACTAACCAACACATTGCTAGGTTTCAAATCCCGATGAGCAAGCTCTTGCATATGCACATAGTGCATGGCTTTGGCCACCTGCAACATTATATCTATGGCTTCACAGTACCTGAAAGGAACTTGTCTTCCTCTATCGGAGAACTCTTCAATGACATCATGAAGGTTCCTCTCCATCAGCTCCATCACAATGAAACGCTCCCATTTGCTCTTTTCCATACATTTTCCATGAGCCAAGAATTTTACAATGTTGGGATGATTCAACCTTGCCAGCATGCTCACCTCTTGCTTGAACTCTCCTTCAAGGTCTACAAAAGATTTGGGACTCCCAGAATCTTCAGTGTCTATGCTAAATACTTTCTTAGCACACTTGATACCCAACCATGTGCCTTTGGAGACTGATGCAAATGCGCCTCGCCCACAAGACCTCAAACATTTCAAGGACCGTTCCTCCACATTGAAGATATCTGGTAGGGCATCAGCATCTTGTTTGGTTCGGATCCAATGCAATCTTGCCATCAATTGTGGCATTATCAGTTCACGATTCCAGTCACCCTGCCACCAGATTGCAAGAAGGCGGAAAATTGAAACTCCAGAAGAAGGTTTTACTTGTAGCCTTTCCTCTAGTAGCTTCCAATCTTGCTCCAGCTCATGTTCGGTTATTGTTTCAACTTTGAAGCTCTCACCAACACCACCCTGAAGACCACCCTTGGCTGCATAGAATGCAGACACCACATCAATACAACCCTGGAGATCCACAAGGATGTCTGCAAATGCGGCTGCATTGTCCATCTGAAATACAGCTTCCAGCCACCACTGTTCGCTGCAGCAGGCCTTGACCAAATCCTTGCCCTTGAGCACCACTCGATACAGGTCATTTGCCATAAGCATCACTAACTTGCTGCTTTGAAGTGATGTGGGAAGAGATTGTATCATCCTCTTGATTGTGTCTGTGGTTGCTTGAAGCATCTTTAGTAGAATTTCACATTTTTTCTGGTTCAGTACAGGTTTATTGGCACTGAATTGTTGATGAATCTCCTGGACTCTATCTGAGCACTTGCTGATAACAAGGTCAGCCATGGGAGTCAAAAAGCTGTTGTCCAAAAGAGAAGATATTGCAAAGGAGGGGACCTGGACTAGAGTCGCAAATCTTCACAGCTCCCTCTTTACAACTAATGAGATTACAGATTTGAGATGCTCTCTTGATTCTTGGTCTCAGATATAATGATGTTGGAAGATGGAATGCTATTGTGCCAGTCGTGGTCCCAAAAAGCCCCAGATGATGTTGCTGCTACAAACAAAGATGGGACATGTGTTGCAGATGTCGACAACCTTGAAACAGTAGCAGGGCAAGGAGAAACCTTGTATAATTTTGCCTTTTCTTGAGTTGTTGTGCCTGCCTCAAACTTCACATGGGTTGTTCAAACCTTATCAAGTACTGTAAACATCCATCAGTATTCCCAGTTATGTCAGGATTAGTTTTGTCAGGTCTAGAGGTTGAAGGTGTGTCGATGTCACTTGATTTCAAAACATAGGACTGCCACTTTTCACAAACTTTGTCTGTTCATCTTGACATGGACCTAGGCTCATTCACATCATCCAGTGTCATATTAGCACCAGTTTTTACATAGAAAGCAAAAAAAAGGCACATTTCCTTTGACAAAGTACATATGAGTAGGGTCCTATTGTACATAAGAGTGCAAACAAGGAAATATATGAATGAATCACATGATCAAGGATGCCTCGAAATTCTTGAGTGCAGCCTGAATCCTTTATCTTAGCAGTACATCCTTAAGGTATGCAAACTTCAGAACAAATTATCATTGTTGTTACAGGGTTACAGTGATGTCTACATAATAGTGAGAACCGTCTGCATGTATATACTTCTTCCAAGTAGGAATGCAAAGGATTATAATTATTCACGGAGTTACTCTGCAGATGACTCAGATTTTTTCAAAACCTCAAAGAGTTCACATCAACCATGCAATGCTGCAACAGAAACACAAACTGTACATGAATGTGCACGTTGTGCACACTTGTTCTTCAGGCCCTGACTAAAGTTCAAGCAGACTCTCATTCCATGCAATTACTGTTCTCACATTGACAATTCAGTGAATGAGAAGTGCTGTCATCAATTTTCTCTCATAAGCAAGAAGAAAGAAAGCCAATGCAACCTTCAGAAAGAGATATATTTATGGTAACACTGTGTTAGTGATGGGCAAGAGCATCTCCACCCACATACTCACACCCTCAATCTAGGCCTCAATCAGGATTTATCACATCCTAAATATAAATCAAATGTCCCTCATAAACAAGAAAAAGTAGACAGAATAAAGTGAAAGGCAGTTTAAATCTCACCACTTGGGACAATCGTTAAGGTCAGCCAATCAAGAACAATGAATAACAATCATTTCTTATTTATTGCATTTTTCCAATTGCACCACTTGGGCAAATCATTACAATTGGTCAATTATAAACGTCAACATCAATCATTTCTTATTTATTACACTCTTCCAGGGCTCTTCAAGGCCCCAAAAAATGTGCCTTTTTTCATGTCCAAAGAAAATTTTCAAGGAACCCACGACATTCGACTGCTGTACTGGTTGTGTTTTACAACTACCTCTGGAGATGCTCTAAAAGTATCCCCGGCGGTGCTCAGTATGTGCAAAAATATTTCTCGCATCCAAGTTCATAATTATTTACTTTTTTCCAACCCCACCGATAAAACTAAAATCAAGACTCCAAACAGGTGGGAGACTACTAATAGCCATCCTCCTGGATTGGTCAATCAGGAAGCAGTTGATAATCATATTTATTATACTCTTCTCTGGCAGGTGTTTGCTATGCCTTTCACCAGCCTCAGCAAACTGAGCAAATTTTTTGAGCCAAACCAAAGTGTTTCGACTTTTCTTCATCAAATTATTTTTTGTGTAGGGTCACATACTGAACGCCGCTGTGATGCTCTAAGAGAGCTAGAGAAGGCAGCTAGTAAATGCAATTGATCAAATTGAGTTTAGAGAGGTATATGGTGGATCTATCATCAAATGAAGACTGACTTGGCACGGGATTATACCTCGACTTGTGTTGAAGATCCTCTCCGCTCCTTGATCGAAATTTCTATCATCAGCTTCAAGAGCGCCGTTGCCGCCTGACATGCCACACAGGTGCAAAAAAAGTGTTACACAGCTCACACTCACCGGAAGTACGTTAGGATGGCAACCCCTACAACGCAAGCGTGTAATAATTCAGAGCTATCAAAAGGAATCTCCCCAACTCTTTGTAATTTCAAATTGAAAAACTCATCGCAATTTAGTATCCAAAATTCAAACACGCATCACCAGCTAACGAATTTCTTCTCAAAGCAACGGAAACAAAACTGGGAAAACAGACAAACAAACAAACAAAGTCAGAGTCCAGCAGAGATGTAACTCGACACCCAAAGTAAAGTATCAAATCAAACGATTCACGATGCGCAGATGCAAACGTTTCAATCAGTCAATGTCATGACTCCGACATAAATCGGCCATCGTAAAAAAAACCATACCTTTTGCCTTTCGTCGATCGTTACAAAACTGGGGATCAATAACAGAGGAGACTGAGCTTTGAGACACGATCCGAGAAAGAGACAGCGATCATCGGCAAGTAGTGCAATCCTCAATACCGTCACAAAAGTGGGGTTCAATAACAGAGGAGACTGAGATTTGAGACACGATCCGAGAAAGAGACAGCGATCATCGGTAATTAGTGCAATCCTCAATACGGTCGAAAGCCACCAAAAAGAAGAGTACCTAATTTTTTTAACAAAATTTTCTAACTTCAAAGTACCCATAATGCCTAGCCTGCTGGTTAGGCATCAGGGTGCCTAAGTTATTTTATTTTATTTTTGTCGTCTATGTTCAGCACTAGAAATAATGATGTTTTACAATTCAGCATTATACTAAATAATTAAGCTAGTGCACTTGAAAGTTTCTTTCAGATTTTTGGCACTGTAGGCGAGGAGGGATTCGAACCCCCAACACCGTGGTTAGTAGCCACGTGCTCTAATCCTCTGAACTACAGGTATCACTTTCAAAAAATAATTCCAAATGATGACAATTTATTAAAATTTGTTCATCTAGCATAACTTTGGGTTTTATAAGTCATCCTTTGGATAGTTCCAAGATGATTCATTAAAGTTAATTTATGCAATGCAACTTTAAGTTTCATAAGTCATCCTTTGGATAGTTCCGAGATGATTCATTAAAACTAGTTTATGTAGCATAACTTTAGGTTTCGTATGTCATTTTTGGATAGTTCCAAGATGATTCATCAAAGCTAATTTATACAATACAACTTTAAGTTTATAAGTTATCCTTTGGATAGTTCCTAGATGATTCATTAGAACTAGTTTATGTAGCACAACTTTAGATTTCATAAGTTATCCTTTGGACATTTCTCAAGCTAAAATATATTTCTTGAATTCCCAAGTAAAGAGGAATGAAAACATGTTTTTTGGATCTTAGTTTTTTCAAAGTTTTTCTTTTCAACATCATAGTCACAAGCAGATTTTTAATATCTTTTGTACCAATTTGTATTTCATTTCCCTTCAATTGAATTTGAACTCAATTGAATTTGAATTCCATTCATTGTATTTGAATTTAACTTGTTCTAATTTGAATTCAATTCAAATTGCATGTAATGTCATTCAATATTTTCATTTGAATGGAACTTAATTTGCACAAAATCAATTAATTTTTTCAATGAATTGATTATCATTGGTAATGCATAGCCACATGAATCCCAAATTAATTATTGCCTAATTTGGTTAGATACTATGCTACCACATGCATGACATCATCTTTATTTATGTCTAGGGCAAATTCATAACGTGTGGTGTGACCTCAAGTGATGGAAAAGTGTGAAAACACTAAAGGTAAATTAACTTTTTGTGGGAACAAGGTTATCAATTTAATTTTTGTGAAAGGAGTTTTGACCTTTCTAACAAAAGTGGAAGAAAGCTCTAAAAGAATGTGAATAGTTGACACTCTCTAAAAATCCTTCTATTCTTATTGAAGGTGTTAATTTTTTTAAGAATTTGTTATTCTTTATTTGCTCTTGGTTTTTGCAAGTATTTATGTTTTAAACAATTCACCAATATTATGAAGCGTGTGGTGAAATCAAGGAAAAATGCCAATTGTGTTTTGTTGACATGTAAATTGAAAAAAGAAGCCATTTTTTTTGCTACGTTATTTTCGTAGACGTAGATACACGCCAAATTATTTTCATACATTTGCAATGGAACTTAATGTGTTACATCTTCACAAACCTACTACATGATGGGTTTAGTAAAAGATGAAACAATTAAATTACTATCAAATTGATGTAAAAATGTCATTTTTAAATCTACACTTGTTATTTTAGGTTAATTGTTTAGTGAAATGATGTTATTGCCAATATTGCAACAATTGGACCTACGATTATAGGTATAGATTAACATGCTCTCAATTTTACCCATGCCTATGAACTTATCTTACTTTGAATGTGTTTATCTAACATTTTTTTGGTCAAAAGCTAAATTGGCACAATTTGGGCCAAGGGTTTTGATATTGAAATGATGTTTTATATTCCCAAAACATCACAATTTACCCACCTTAGAGCATTTAAGCATATATAAGTTTGAAAGTAAATATAAACATGGGTGTTCAACATAGAGTTTCATTAAAAAACTTCCAACTTGTAAAGGTTTTTGGGCTTGTCAACATATTTGCTTCTAGAATGGTTAGAATGACCTATACATGAAAAGTTCCCAAACCAACATGTTGTATGTTTTCCAAATCCCCTAATTCTAATGTTGCAATGAACAAAATTAGTTAAACAATGTCACCATACACTTGCATGTAAAGAGGATGGCTTGTGCATGAGCGTAAAGCTAGAGCTTTGAGCTTATAATTTAAAGCTTAATGTGATTCTAATCCACCTATATGGAAGAATGTGCCCATACATGAATGATTTCATATGGATGAAATTCATCCATGATTGGAAGATAAATAAATAAAAATTATTTATAGCCATCTTCATTTGTTGTCCAGATATTAATATCTCAAATTTGAATGCCATTTAATAATGATGGGTAATGTGACTATAGGGGAAAATATGATGATGGGACCGAATAATTCAAAAAAATTGTTTAAAAAATCATTTTCATCAACAATGCTAAGCAATTAAAAAATAATTATCATGGGATGAATGTTACCGCCCTACCTGCCCCATTGTTGTCAACAATATTATATACATATGTTGTGAAAATGAGGGCACCTTGAAAATAAATTATTATTGAAAAAAACCCCGTTATCATCTATGATAGTAGGTTGTTTGAATAAAGCTAATTAAAGTGCTTGAAATTGAATTTTAGTTTATTTCAAAAACCCATTGTCATCAATGATTATAGGTAGTTTAAAGATATTTAAGCAATTCAAAACCCATCATTGTCAAAAACACTAGTTAAATTTGACGAAAACTGTGGCACCCTTGAAGAAAAATGAAAAAAAATCCCCCATTCTTGTTCATGACATTTATAAATAGGTTTGAAGGAAGTTATGACACCTTTGGAGATGAAAAAAATACTCATTGTCGTCAATGACATTGGGTCAGTTTGCTCATGATTTTTTTTAATTACCATGTAGTGGATGTTAGCATGATAACAATAATATAATTAAGACATATTGAAAGTAATGTCATTTTAAACCATAGCCATCAAATACATTTATAAGAAATTTACATTATACTATTGACATATGTTATATCATATAGAATTAAATTGTGTTTCATGAAAACTCTAGTTAATCAAAATTAGGGGAAAAAAAGTTTCATTGATAAGAACGTAATGATAAAATAAAACATTCTTCCATAATTTTGATGGAAGTTCTATATATTAAAAACATGTAATTTAAAAAAAAATCATCCATACATTAGATGAATGAAAAATTCATTCATCCATAATGAAGATAAATGCTTACATTCATCCCCATGTTTGTTTTTAGGTTTATATGTATAACATTCATTTTGTGATTAAATTCTAGAGTTTTATTTGCATATGTATAAGGGAAAAAACAATTTACCATCCCAAGTTCTAATTTTGGGCTCTAGGCTCAAGCTTTAGGTTCATGCAATAGCTTGTTTCACACCCAAGTGTAAATTTGCAACAATTTGCATCTACATAGAACAACATGATATAAAAGTGATATGAAAAAGCATGATTTAAAACATCTCATTTAAACTTGTATTAAACATGGTTGTAGATGATGTCATCTACTACAACAAGTGCAACTCCAAAATAAATTAAAGTGTAATCACAATAGTAGGAGCCAAAGTAAATGTAACCAATGTTGTTTTTTTCACAAAGGTGTTTTTTCAAATCTAGGTATTTTGAAAGTTTTTTTTTCCAACACCATGTCCATGAGTACATTTTCAATACCTTTTCCACCAATTTACATTTTTGAGGATTTTAACATGGTGAGACTTCATATATATTGAAATGTAAATCTTGGTAATTCAAATTAAAAAACCATGTGAAAGTCATTAATAACTAGAAGGCCAATTTTTTTTCTACTTAAGATATTATTGCAAGAAACATCTTGAAGACTCCAAAGGTGGAAATACTAAAGAAGATCATTTTTTGTTAAGCAAAACCATTTTTAAATCCACTTTATTATAAAAATTCATTGTGACTTGGATTAGATTAAATTCTTTTTTTTTTTGTTTCAAGGTAGTAAAATAGTTTCCACTATAGATGTAATTTCAACTAGGCATTGAAAATTGGAAAATTAAAATCACAAATTCCCTAATTGTCTCTGATGAAAATAAGGTGGCAAAAACTATAGGATGAATACAACATGTTGATGTGCTTTACAAACAAGTTTCATTTACCTCAATAACACAAAACAAACAAAATTTGTGCATTAATCACAATTGGAGGCAAAACATATGTAGATTCATCACAAATTCACACAAATTTCACCATGGTCCGTAACACAATATAAACATTATTTTCCTTATCATATATATTGTGTACAACTTTCAACGGGAATCACATTGAAAAGGAAAATTTCATGGAATTTTCAAATTTTAATCCCGAAATTGAACAATTTAGTATCTTCTAACTTTGGGGTCTCATATACCTTGTAAAAAAGGCAACAAAATGTGATAGTTGATACTATTTTTTAATAACTTATGTTGAGAGCTTTTCTTGATGCCATGTATTGAAGTTTTTCAATTGGAAACTATTTGGTCCAATCTAAATTACATTTTAATTTTGTAAGATACATTAAAACATAATTTTGTCAAATTTTCAAATGATTTTATAACATCATTTTTGGAATGTGAAAGCACTTATATATGTCTTTTTCTTTGAGTTTTTTTAGATGAATTAAGATCATTCAATTTGAAAAAGATGTCATCCCTTCAAAGTTCACTTTGGACCCAACAATTTTCCTAATTACAATGATGCATTAAAATAAATAAAAAAAGAAAATGACCCAAGCCAACAACAAGGTTTCTTCACATTTAGAAACTAACTTGTATCATTGATACATCACCTCCTTAGTCCTTTGATATTAACCCATGCGTAGACAATTCTTACATTATTCACTGTATCTAAAGTCCTTTTTTGTCAATCTACATGTAACCTCCAATACTGTATTATGGACCGACTACAAACAAGTGAAGAATTACAAGACAAGACAAGCTTTATTGATCCATCAACTAGTGTTGATCTGCTGAAGGGTTGTTCCCTAGACTATCTCCTTTTATAACCCTGAACCATACTAGTCCCAAAATATCCTAAGCCATGATATTGCCAAAAGTATCCCAAAATATCCTAGGCCATGATATTGCCAAAAATATCCCAAAATATCCTAAGCCATGATATTGCCAAAAGTATCCAAAAATATCCTAAGCCATGATATTGCCAAAAGTATCCCAAAATATCCTAGGACATGATATTGCCAAAAGTATCCCAAAATATCCTAGGACATGACATTGCCCAAAGTATCCCAAAATATCCTAGGCCATGACATTATCCTCTCCTCAAGCGACATCTTCCAGA
>Ga0116227_10012401_pt1 | contig 13872 bp, 10 predicted proteins | sample S1TSphgellanicum_FD_89693 | JGI IMG/M metagenome (GOLD analysis project Ga0116227, IMG submission 89693) | Host-associated microbial communities from peat moss isolated from Minnesota, USA - S1T2_Fb - Sphagnum magellanicum MG | ecosystem: Host-associated > Plants > Peat moss > Unclassified...
CGATCCAGCGCCGAAACCAGAAGGTGATCGAAGAGGCGCCAAGCCCGCTGCTGGATGAGGCGACTCGCGCCGCCATGGGCGCCCAGGCCGTCGCCCTGGCCAAGGCCGTGAACTACGACTCCGCCGGCACGGTGGAGTTTGTGGCCGGGCAGGACAAGAGCTTCTACTTCCTGGAGATGAACACCCGGCTCCAGGTCGAGCACCCCGTCACCGAGCTGATTACGGGTCTCGATCTCGTCGAACAGATGATCCGCGTCGCCGCGGGCGAGTCGCTGGCGTTCGAGCAGAAAGACTTGAGCATCAAGGGCTGGGCGGTGGAGAGCCGCATCTACGCCGAGGACCCTTACCGCAACTTCCTGCCCTCCATCGGCCGCCTGGTCCGCTACAGCCCGCCGACCGAAGGGCCGCAGGGCGACGGCCTGATCCGCAACGATGCCGGCGTGCGCGAAGGCGATGAGATCAGCGTCCATTATGATCCCATGATCGCTAAGCTCTGCACCTATGCCCCCACCCGCATCGGCGCCATCGACGCCATGGGCCAGGCGTTGGATAGCTTCCTGATCGAGGGCGTCGGCCACAACATCCCCTTCCTGTCCGCCGTCATGGACCAGGACCGGTTTCGCAGCGGCGCGCTCTCCACCCGCTATATCGCCGACGAATTTGAGGGCGGCTTCCACGGCTCGGAGCCGACGGGCTTCCAGCTCGATCTGATGACGGTCGCCGCCGCCTGGATGCAGCGGCTGCTGACCGCCCGCGCGCGGCGCAACAAGGCTCGCCCCGGCGGGGCGGAAAGCTTCACCTCGCCTGTGCGGGGCGACTGGGTGGTGGTGATCGGCGAGGCGCGCCGCCGTGTCCGCTTGAACGACCTCCGCGACGCCCTAGGCGTAGACCTGCTGGACGAGAGTCGCCGCTTGAGCCTCACCTCGGTCGATTGGCGGCCGGGTAAGGCGCTCTTTAGCGGCGTGCTCGACGGCGCGCCGTTCACGGTCGAGGCGCGCCCGGCGCCGGAAGGGTTCGTGATCCGCCACCGCGCCGCCAAGGCGCGCGTGCTGGTGCTCACGCCGCTCTCGGCGGAGCTGCATGATCGCCTGCCCAAGCGCGCCCCGCCCGACACCTCGCGCCTGATCGCCTCGCCCATGCCGGGTCTGGTGGTCAGCCTGGATGTCGTCACCGGTCAGGCGGTGAAGGCGGGCGAGACGGTGGCGGTGATCGAGGCCATGAAGATGCAGAACATCATCCGCGCCGAACGCGACGGCGTCGTCAAAACCGTCGGCCCCAAGGCCGGCGACACCGTCGCCGCCGACGAGGTGTTGGTGGAGTTTGCATGAGGGAGCATTTTCCCGCGTTCAACTTTTGCGATCCCTTCCCCCTCTTATGGGGGAAGGGGTCGTTAGTCCTAGACCCAGGAGCCGACCATGAAACTGGACTCATCCCTCTCCGCCGTCGTCACGGGCGGCGCGTCGGGCCTGGGCGAAGGGACGGCGCGAGCGCTGGCCAAGCTGGGCGTCAGGGTCGCCTTGTTCGACATGAATTCGGAGCGGGGCGAGGGTGTCGCGGCTGAGATCGGCGGCCTGTTCTGCAAGGTGGATGTGACGTCGGACGCCGACGTGGTCTCAGGGTTTGCGAAGGCTCGCGCCGCGCACGGTCAGGAGCGCATCCTGATCAATTGCGCTGGCATCGTCACCGCCGCCAAGACCGCCGGCCGCAAGAAGGACACGGGCGAGATCACGTCCTTCTCCACCGCGACGTTCGAGCGGACCGTCCTGATCAACCTGGTCGGCAGCTTCCGCTGCGCTTCGCTCTCGGCGGCGGGGATGCTGACGCTTGAGCCCCTGGAGGATGGCGAGCGAGGCGCGATCATCTCCACGGCCTCGGTCGCCGCCGAAGATGGCCAGATCGGCCAAGCCGCCTATTCGGCCTCCAAGGGCGGGGTGCTGGCCATGGCCCTGCCGATGGCGCGAGACCTGGCGTCGGAGGGCGTGCGGGTCAACACCATCCTGCCCGGTATTTTCCAGACGCCGATGATGGCTGGCATGCCCCAGAACGTGCAGGACAGCCTGGCGGCCGGCATTCCCTTCCCCAAGCGGCTCGGCACGCCGGCCGATTACGCCCGCACCGCCATCGACATCTTGGAGAACGTCTATCTGAACGCTGCGGCCATCCGGCTCGACGGCGCCATTCGCCTAGCCCCGCGGTAGGGCCGGCGCCATGGCCGACGATGCACCCTTGTCCCTGGTCGCCGCCTTCCCGCCGGCTCAGCGGGCGGACTGGCTGGCTCTGGTCGAAAAGACGCTGGCCGGCGCCGACTTTGACACCACGCTCACCTCGCGCACCGCCGACGGCCTGATCGTCCAGCCGCTTTACACCGCCGACGATGCGACGCCGAGCCCAGCGCAGCGCCGCGCCGCGTCCGCCGATCCCACCCGGCCCTGGGACCTGCGCACCCTGATCGACCATCCTGATCCCGTCCGCGCTAACGCCGACGCCCTCGCCGATCTCACGGGCGGCGCCGCCTCGGTCGTGGTGAAGCTCGACCCCAGCGGGGTGCAGGGCGTTGCGGTCGGAGGCCAAGATGATCTGGCGCGGGTGCTCGACGGCGTGCTCCTCGACCTGGCGCCGGTCGCGCTCGATGCGGGCCTGATGGGCGGCCCGGCGGCGGCCTGGCTGGCTGCGCTCGCCAAGGGGGCGCCGGCGGCGCCGCTGGCTTTCAACCTTGATCCTTTGAGTGCTTACGCTTTGGTCGGCGCCGCGCCGATGGCGCTCAGCGAGTCCGCGGCCCAGATGGCGAGCCTGGCGCAGACCTATCCCAAGGCGACGCTCTATCTCGCGTCGGGCGTCGTCGTCCATGAGGCTGGCGGCGCTGCGGCGCAGGAGCTGGGGTTCGCCCTGGCCGCCGCCCTGGCCTACGCGAAGGCCTTAGCCGCCGCGGGCCTCGCCTTGCCGTCCGCCTTTCAGGGCGTGGCTCTAAGCCTCGCCGCCGACGCCGACTACTTCCTGACCCTCGCCAAGTTCCGCGCCGCGCGCCACCTTATGACCCGGCTCGCCGAGGCCTGCGATGTCGCGCTCACGCCCCGGATTGAGGCGCGCAGCTCGCGCCGGATGCTGGCCAAGCTCGATCCCTGGGTCAACCTGCTGCGGCTCGCCTCGGCGGCGTTTGGCGCAGCGCTCGGCGGCGCTGACGTGATCCAGCTCGACGCCTTCACCCAGCCGCTGGGTCATCCCTCAAGCCTGGCGCGCCGCCAGGCCCGCAATATCCAGCTCGTCCTGATGGAGGAAAGCGAACTGGGCCGCGTCGCCGATCCGGCGGCGGGCAGCTGGTTCCTGGATCGGCTGACCGACCAGATCGCCCGCGCCGCCTGGACCCAATTCCAGATCATCGAAGGGGAGGGGGGCGCCCTGGCGGCCCTGGCCTCCGGACGCCTGGCCGCCGAGGTCGCAGACGCCCGCAACCGCCTCGCCGCCGATATCGCCGCCGGCAAGCCGCCGCTGATCGGGGTGACGAAGTATCTGAACGCCGACGTGAGCGCTGTTGAGGTCGAGACGGTCGATCCAGCGCCCTTCGCCAAGCCCTACCCGCAAGGGTCCGCCCCGCCACCAGCGGCGTTTACGCCGTTCAGGCCTTGGCGCGCCGCTGAGCCGTTCGAGGTCTGATCGCCATGGCCTTTCCCGATTTCACCACGCTGGATTACGACCAAGGCGCCAGTTTCGGCGAGCCGCTGGATAGCGGGCTTCAGCCCTGGGACACACCGGAGGGTTTCCAGGTCAAGCCGCGCTATACGGCGGCCGACGCCGCCGGGCTCGATCATCTAAATGGCTATCCGGGTTTGGCGCCGTTCGGCCGGGGGCCGTACCCGACCATGTACGTCACCAATCCCTGGACCATTCGCCAGTACGCCGGCTTTTCGACGGCCGAGGAGTCCAACGCCTTTTATCGCCGCAACCTGGCGGCTGGGCAAAAGGGGCTGTCGGTGGCGTTCGATCTGGCCACCCACCGGGGCTACGACAGCGATCACCCGCGGGTCGCGGGCGATGTCGGCATGGCGGGCGTGGCGATCGACTCGATCCTGGATATGCAGACCCTGTTCGGTGGCATTCCACTGGATCAGATGAGCGTATCCATGACCATGAACGGCGCGGTGCTGCCGATCCTGGCCCTCTACATCGTGGCGGCGGAAGAACAGGGCGTTTCGCGCGCCAAGCTGTCTGGCACGATCCAGAACGATATCCTGAAGGAGTTCATGGTCCGCAACACCTACATCTATCCCCCAGACCCCTCGATGCGGATCATCTCCGACATCTTCGCCTACACCGCTACCGAGATGCCGAAGTTCAACAGCATCTCGATCAGCGGCTACCACATGCAGGAGGCGGGGGCCTCGGCCGATCTGGAGCTGGCCTACACCCTCGCTGACGGTGTCGAATACGTGCGCGCCGGCGTGGCGGCGGGGATGAGCGTGGATCGGTTCGCGCCGCGCTTAAGCTTCTTCTGGGCCGTGGGCATGAACTATTTCATGGAGACGGCGAAGCTGCGCGCCGCGCGCCTGCTCTGGGCGCGATTGATGAAGACGTTCGAGCCCAAGGACCCTCGCTCGCTCAGCCTTCGCACCCACTGTCAGACGTCGGGCTGGTCCCTGGCGGCCCAGGACGTGTTCAACAACGTCACCCGCACGGCTGTGGAGGCGATGGCGGCCGCGGCGGGCCAGACCCAGTCGTTGCATACCAATTCGCTCGACGAAGCCCTGGCCTTGCCGACCGACTTCTCCGCCCGGATCGCCCGCAACACCCAGCTCTTCCTTCAAACCGAGGCTGGCGCGACCCGGGTGATCGATCCCTGGGGCGGCAGCTTCTATGTCGAGCGCCTGACCCACGATCTGGCGGCTCGCGCCCTATCCCATATCGAAGAGGTCGAACGGCTGGGCGGCATGGCCAAGGCGATCGAAGCCGGCGTGCCCAAGCTCCGCATCGAAGAAGCCGCCGCCAAGACTCAGGCGCGGATCGACGCGGGCCGTCAGACGGTAGTGGGCGTCAACCGGTATCGCCCCGATCAGCTCGACGACATCCCGGTGCTGAAGGTCGATAACTCCGCCGTGCGCCGCCAGCAGATCGAAAAGCTGGAGCGGCTGCGGCGCGAGCGCGACCCGAGCGCGGTGGAGGCGGCGCTTCAGGCCCTGACCAAGGGCGCAAGCCGCGGCGGCAACCTGCTGGCGCTCAGCGTCGAGGCCGCCCGCGCCCGCGCCACGGTGGGCGAGATCAGCAGCGCCCTTGAGCGGGTGTTCAAACGTCACGTGGCGCCCGTGCGCCTGATTGAGGGCGTGTTCGCCAAGGAAAGCGGCGATCAGCCCCAGATCGCCCGCGCCCGCGCCGGCGTCAAAGCCTTCACGGAGGCTGACGGTCGCGCGCCGTCGATCCTGGTCGCCAAGATGGGGCAGGACGGTCACGACCGGGGTCAGAAGGTGGTGGCCACCGGCTTCAAGGACTTCGGTTTCGAGGTCGAGGTCGGTCCCCTGTTCCAGACGCCGGCCGAGGCCGCGGCGATGGCGGTGGCCAAAAACGTCCACGCCATCGGCGCGTCGTCACTCGCGGGCGCCCACCTCTCGGTCACGCCGGAATTGAAGGCGGAGCTGGAGCGGCTGGGCCGCCGCGACATCATGGTGGTGGTCGGCGGCGTCATCCCCCCCGACGACGTCGCCGCCCTGATCGACGCCGGCGCCACAGCCGTCTACCCGCCCGGCACCGTCCTGGCCGAAGCCGCGCTCGACCTGATCGATAAGCTCAATGAGCAGCTGGGATATGCGCAGGGGGCGACGGGTGGGGCGAATAAACCCCTTCCCCCATAGGAGGGGGAAGGGTTCAAAAAGATCAGAACCCGCCACCTGCTCACCCTCCAACCACCGTCGAGCCCCGAACAATGAGCGGCGGATCCATGACGGCCGACGGCGCCGCTTCGCCTTGGATGCGGCGGAATAGGCGGTCGACCATGAGCTTGGCGCCTTGGGCCAAATCCTGACGGATGGTGGTCAGGCTGGGGGTCGCCAGCGCGGCCGCGGCCACGTCGTCGAAGCCGACCACCGCCACGTCGCCCGGAGTCGATAGGCCCAAGCTTTTCAGGGTGCGAATGGCGGCCAGGGCGATGACGTCGGTGGCGCAGACCAGGGCGTCGACCCCGCGGTCCGATTGCAGCAGCGCTTTCAGCGGCGTGTCCACCTCATGGGCCAAGAGGTGCGTCTCCACCTCCAGCCGCCGACCCGGCTCAAGCCCCTCAGCCTCCAGCGCGCGGCGATAGCCGGCGAGGCGAAGGGCGAGCTCGGGCAGGCTTGAAGCGCCCAGAAAGGCGATCCGCCGCCGGCCGATATCCAGCAGATGGCGTGTGGCTCGCTCGCCGCCCCGCGCATTATCTACGCCGACCGAGCAATAGGTCTGGTCCGCCGTTTGCGCGCCCCAGACCACCAGGGGCAGGTGCGCGGCGCCCGTCTCGTTCAAGGCGTCCTGCTGGTCGCTCTGGCCGATGACGATGACGCCGTCGGCGCGCCCCGACTGCACCAGGCGGCCGAGCCACCCTTGCGAGGGCGCGGGCACGCGCGTCAAAAGCACATCATAGCCGCGGGCGCTGATCTCGTCGGCCAGGTGGCCCACCAGCTCCAGGAAAAAGGGGTCCGAGACCGGCTGTCCCGCCTCGTGGGCCAGGGGGATGACGACGGCGATCACGCCCGTGCGCTGAAGCCGCAGATTACGGGCGCTCTGATTGACGACGTAGCCCTGCTCCGCGGCGATCCTGAAAATGTCCTCGCGCGTCTCCGCGGGAATCAGCCGGCTGTCCGCCAGGGCGCGGGACACGGTGGAGACCGACACCCCCGCCAGCCGCGCAATATCAGCCATCTTCACGCGCGGCGCGGCGACGGACGAGGACGCAGGTGAGGGCGATGGACCGTGATCTGGCATGGTCGGCATTGAAGCCTATCGGACGTCAGGCGGAAACTCCTGATCGGTCATCTGGCGCGTCAGACCGGGAGTTTCATAAGCCGAGGGCGCCAGACAGCCAGAGCGATGTTGGCGATAGACACCGCGAGGAGCAGCCAGAGCGTATTGGCCTCAGACGTCAAAAGGCGCGTCAGCTCGCCGGCGTTCGGGCCGCCCGCCAGCGCGGCGCCGGCGCGTTTGGCCTCGTCCTGGAGCGGCCCGATGACGCGCAAGCCGCCTTCGAGCAGGACGACCCCTGTCGCCGCCTTGGCCCAAACCCAACCGGCTTCATAAAAGGCCGGGTTCGCCACCATCGACAAGAGACCGGTCGCCACCGTCAGCACCAAGGATGGCGCAATGACCCAGCCGGCGACGTTCGCCATAGCCGTCATGATTGGGACGTAGCCCGGCGTGCCGATGGACGCCGGGGCCAGGATCACAACAACCGCCAAGGCGACAATCGCGCCCGTCAGCCCAGCGGCGGCGAGGCTGTGAAGGAATTTGAATAGGCGGCGTAGGGCGATTATCGACATTGGGTCTTTCCAATGTCGATAGTCTATCACAGGCCGATGTGGCGGTAGGTCGCTTCCCCCAATAAAAGTCTACAAAATGATTGACCCATCTCAGCTATTCTCCTCCCCCGCGCTTTCTGCGCAGGGGAGGAGAGGCAGCGTCATTGTTGGCTACTCTACTAGCCGCCCGCCGCTGCGAGTTGCGCTAGGCCTAGACCGCCGATCAGTCCCGAATGCTCCAGCACGGCGGGGACCAAGAGGGCGTCGATGTCGGCCTGGGTTTGATAGCGGTCTATGTAGCCGTTCAGATGCTGGCCCAGATGGCGGCGCGCCGCGTTCAGCATTTCTTGCCGCGCGCCGACCCCGCCCCCCAACACGATTCGCTGCGGCGCCGTGGTCAGCACCAAGGCCATGCACAGTTGCGCCAGATAGTCGCCCGACAGGTCCCAATAGGCGTGGTCGCGCCCAAGGTTCGACGCCGGGGCGCCCAAACGGGCCTCCAGCGCTGGGCCGCTGATCAGCCCTTCGACGCAAGCGCCATGCGCGAAGCAGACGCCGTGGAAGTGGTCGTCGCGCCGCTGGCGAACCAGCATATGTCCCGCCTCGGGGTGGCCCGCGCCATGGACGGGCCGGCCGCGTGTGACAACGCCCACGCCCACGCCCGTGCCCACGGTGATGTAGGCATAGTCGCTGCACCCCGCCGCCCCATACCCGCCTTCGCCCAAGGCCGCGGCGTTGACATCGGTCTCCAGCACGATCGGCACGTCGAAGGCCTCGCGCAGCGGCGCCAGCACATCGGCCCCCGTCCAGCCCGGCTTGGGCGTATTGCCCAGGCGACCGTAGAGCTCGGCTTCCGGATCGAGATGGATCGGGCCAAAACTCGCCACACCGATGGCGTCGAAAGTCTGGCCTTGTTGGCGGAACGATTCCAGGGCGGCGACGATGGCTTGCAGCGTCGCGTCGGGGGCTGAGGTGGTCAGGCGGATGGGTTGGGCGTGGTGTTCTGCGTCGGTCCCGACCGTCACCAGCACCTTGGTCCCGCCGAGCTCGACTGAGGCCGCTCTAATCCGGCGAGCATCGCCGTGCGCCTGAAAGGGGTCAAGGGCGACTGCGTCGCCGCTGACCGTCTCGTCCGTCAACATATCCGTTCCGTTCTAGATACCACTTTGTGCAAAAGCCTTTAGCGGGGCCGATGCGAAGTTGGCTAGGCAAATTACGTTATTATTACATGGCAAACGCGACGCGCGACGCGCGCCGGACGCTTGCGATGTTGCACTACGCGGCTTGGCGAGTTGTTCGCTTCCCGGCGGCGGATGCAGGTTCACCAACCCGAAATTGAGCGATCAGCGCAGATAGGGCGTCTGTCTCCTCGCGTAGAGCATGGGCTGCGGCGGACGCCTCTTCCACCATGGCCGCGTTCTGTTGGGTGATCTGATCCATCTGATTGACCGCCGCATTGACCTGGTGGAGGCCCGTCGCCTGCTCATGGGCGGAGGCGGCGATTTCGCCCACGACGCCGCTGATTTGGGACACTTCGGCGGCTATGAGCTCCAGCGCCTTCCCGGCCTGACTCACACGCTCAACCCCTTGGGCGACCTGATCGCTGGAGGCCGAAATCAGGGCCTTGATCTCTTTGGCCGCCTCTGCGGATCGCTGGGCCAAGCCGCGCACTTCCGACGCCACGACGGCGAAGCCCTTCCCCGCGTCGCCAGCGCGGGCCGCTTCGACCCCGGCGTTCAGCGCCAGAAGGTTGGTTTGGAAAGCGATTTCGTCGATCACGCCGATGATCTGGCTGACCTTGCGGGAGCTGTCCTCAATCTGGGACATGGTGCGCACAGCGTCCTGAACGATTTCCCCGGACCGTTCCGCTTCGGTCTTGGCTCTGGCGACCGTCGTGCGCACTTCGACCGCGCCCTCGGCGGTTCGTTTCACCGTCGCCGTGATCTGGTCCAAGGCGGCCGCCGTTTCCTCCAGGCTCGCGGCCTGCTGTTCGGTACGGCGCGCCATGTCGTCGGACGCGGCTGTGACTTCCGCGGCGCCCGCGCGCAGGCCGTCTGAGCGCTCGATCACCGACACCATCGTGGTCTGGAGCTTGCTTACGGTGGTGTTGAAGTCTACGCGCAGCCTTTCATAGTCCGCCGCGAAGGGGGCGTTGATGAGCGCCGTCAGATCGCCTGCCGAAATTTTTGACAGCCCAGCGCCGATCGCTTCGACAGCATGGGCCTGATCGCGCGCCGCCGTGGCCCGCGACTCCTCGTTTTTCTGCCGTTCCGTCTCGGTCATCTTGCGCTGGCGGTCCGCTTGGGTTTCCGCAGCGCGAAGCTTCAAACCATTGTTCTTAAAGGTTTCGACCGCTTGCGCCATGTGGCCCGTTTCATCCCGCGCGCTGAGGGCCGGAACGGGAACCGAGAGGTCCCCATCGGCGATGGCGCGCATAGCGTCTGTCATTGCATTGATCGGCCGCGTTATACTTAGGCCGACGACAAAGGCCGAGACCGCGCCGATGATGACGCCAACGGTCCCGATTAGGGTGGAAGTTGTTGTTGATGAGTCTATTTGCGCTTTCGCCTGGGAGATCAGGTCTGCATTCCGCTTATTATAATAAGTCGTCTCTTCCAGATTTACCTTCGTCGCTGCCATCTGAGCTGTCTGCATCTGAGTCAAGGCGTCAGTATATCTTACATCGCTTCTCGTTGCGCCGCCCCTCACGACCTCTATTAGGTTTTGACTGGCTAAAAAGGCGCTTTGCATATCGGCGTTGTACGTTTTGGCGAGCGCCTTGGTCTTGGGGCTCCGGGCGGCTCCGTACATCGCGTCGAAATTCTTTTCGTAATCAAGTTTCGCCGTCTTGATCTCATGGAGCGCCTTGGCGTCTTGCGTCGCCACGTAATACCAGGTTAGCGCCCGCGCCTCGCGCCAGGCGAGCATGGAGTCGCGTAGCCTTTGGGCGACCTCAGATGTGCGATGCGTTTCCGACACCGCAAATGCGGTTTGCACGCCATAGACCGCGATGGCGGCCGTGCTGACGATGAAGAGGCCTATCAGGACCCCGAATCCGACCCAGAGTCGCTGTGAAATTAGCATGTTGGGAAACGCATTGGATTGGTTCCATTGCTCGCATGTACAGCTACGCACGCAGCTGTTCGTATGCACAGGCATTGGAAATGAACCGTTAATCCTATTCTAAATGGAAAAATGACAGAGTTATTTGTCTCGCGCCGAGCTGGAACGCGCCATCTTTCTGGCGCCGGCGCCTATTCCTGCGACAACCGATCCACCACCGCCCTGGCCTCTGGGCTGGCCCAGTCCGCCTCGCCGCTCATGATGGCGCGCTCCTGGCCGCTGCGGTCGAAGAGGATCGTGGTCGGAAAGCCGGCGGGCGTGGGCTTCAGGTCGGTGACGAAGTTGTATTTGGCGTCCTGGTAGAAGGCGAGCGGCCGGTATTGGTCGAGGAAAGCCTTGGCCGTGTCGGTCTCGGCGGCGGTGTCGAGGCTGACGGCCACGACGGCGACGGGCTTGCCGGCATAGGCGGCTTGCAGCCGGGCCAGCGTCGGCATCTCCTTGCGACAGGGCGGGCACCAGGTGGCCCAGAGATTCAGCACCACCACCTTGCCCCGGAAGGCCGCCAAGCTCAGCGGCTTGCCGGTTGCGTCGACGAAGGGCGTCGAGGGTAGGGCGCTGGGCGTTTCAACGATTTGCAGCTTCGACATCGCGCCGGACGCCAAGGTCTGTAGACCGTCTGGCGCGCCGGGTTTGGCGACGGCGGCTACCATGACGTATAGGACGGCGGCGACGCCTACCAAGGCTGCGCAGACCAACGCCAACGTCAGGCCGCGCCCCAACCCCGGCGCCCCTTGTTCCGCTTTTGCGGGCGTAGGGGCTTTGGGGGCCGCGCCCCCCGCTAGAGGATCGACTTCGCTCATGATGGACGCGGACTCCCGTTCGCCTGAGGGCGCCCCGGCTCATAACACGGGCGAGCCGCAGGGCCAGAGCATGTGGGGCGGCCGGTTTGATCGTAAGCCGGCCGAGCTGATGCAGGCCATCAACGTCTCGATCAGCTTCGACCGCCGTCTATGGGCCCAAGACCTGGCCGGGTCCAAGGCCCATGCGGCGATGCTGGGCGCTCAGGGGATTATCTCTTCGGAAGACGCCGTCAAAATAGCCGACGGCCTGGCCGAGATCGAACGCGAGATGGCCGAGGGGCGGTTTCCGTTCCGCGACGAGTATGAAGACATCCACATGAATGTGGAGGCGCGTCTGGCCGAACTGATCGGCGAGACGTCGGGGCGCTTGCATACCGCCAGATCCCGCAACGACCAGGTGGCGCTGGATTTCCGCCTGTGGGTCCGAGACGCGTGCGACCGTACGGTCGTTCAGCTCCAGGCCCTGCAACGGGCGCTGCTGGCCAAGGCCGACGCCCATGCCGATATGATCATGCCGGGCTTCACCCACCTCCAGCCGGCCCAGCCTGTGACGTTCGGTCACCACCTGATGGCCTATGTCGAGATGTTCGGTCGCGACGCGGGACGCTTCGCCGACGCCCGCGTACGCATGAACGAAAGCCCGCTGGGCGCCGCCGCCCTGGCCGGCTCGCCCTTTCCCATCGACCGCCATGCGACCGCCAAGGCGCTGGGCTTCGCGCGGCCGACCGCCAATTCGCTGGACAGCGTGTCGGACCGCGACTTCGCGCTGGAATCGCTTTCCGCGGCCTCGATTGCGGCGGTGCATCTGTCGCGGTTGGCGGAGGAGATCGTGCTGTGGGTCACGCCCCAGTTCGGCTTCATCAAGCTGACCGACGCCTTCACCACGGGCTCCTCGATCATGCCCCAGAAGCGCAACCCCGACGCGGCCGAGCTGATTCGCGCCAAGGTCGGCCGCATTTTGGGCTCGCTCACGAGCCTGACGGTGGTGATGAAGGGGCTGCCCTTGGCCTATTCAAAGGACATGCAGGAGGACAAGGTGCCCGTGTTCGAGGCGTTCGACGCCCTGGACCTGTCGCTCGCCGCCATGGCCGGCATGATCGAGGACCTGACGCCGCAACCGGACCGGATGGCGGACGCCGCCAGCCGCGGCTTCCCGACCGCCACCGATCTGGCCGACTGGCTGGTGCGAACGCTAGACATCCCGTTCCGCCAAGCTCACCACATCACCGGCGCTGCGGTGAAACTCGCCGAGCAGCGGGGCGTCGATCTGGCCGATTTGCCGTTGGAGGCGTTGCAGTCCATCGAACCGCGTGCGACCTCGGCCGTTTATGAGGTGCTTTCGACGAGCGCTTCGGCGGCCAGTCGGACGAGTTATGGGGGGACCGCGCCATCGGCGGTCCGAAATCAGATCAAGATCTGGAAGGAACGTCTCGCATGAGCCGCACATCGGTAAGCCCGCTGTCCCGCACCCTTATCGTCCTGGGCGTCGGCCTGGCGGCCTTGAGTGTCGCTGGATGCGGCAAGATCGGGCCTCTGGAGCAGCCCGCTCCCCTGTTTGGCGCGCGCGCCAAGGCGCAGTACAACGCCGATAAGCAGCAGGCCCAGGCCGCCTCGCAAGCGCAATCGGCGACTCCGCGCGACACGACCGGCTCGGCCGAGCGCGAGGTCGATGCGGAGGCCGCCGCCAACGCCACGGGCTTGGAAAACAGCATGGACAACGAGGTCGATGACGCGCCGCGCACGACGCGCGACGTCAAGGACCCCGATACCGAGATGACCTCGCCGCGCAACTCGCCCGTTCCCGGCGAACCCAACCCCGGCGGTCCGACGCCAGACCTGACGCCTCTTAACTGATGAATTTCTTCCACGACCGGCCTGACGGCCGGACCGGCGAGGCGGCCGAACTCTATTGCGAAGACGTGTCCCTGCGAGAGATCGCAGAGGCCGTCGGCACCCCGGTCTATGTCTATTCCAGCGCCACGCTGGAGCGGCACTACACAGTGTTTCGCGACGCCTTTGCGCCGCGCACGCCCCTGATCGCCTATGCGGTGAAGGCGAACGGCAGTCTTTCGGTGTTGAGCACGCTCGCCAAGCTTGGGGCGGGCGCGGACACGGTGTCTGAAGGGGAGATTCGCCGGGCGCTCGCCGCGGGCGTCCCGGCTTCGCGCGTCGTCTTCTCGGGCGTCGGCAAGACTGAAGCCGAGCTAGCCTTTGCGCTTGAGGTCGGCGTCGCCGAGATCAATGTCGAATCCGAACCCGAACTAGCCGCGCTCGCCAAGATCGCCGGCGCCCGCGGCGTGCGGGCCGACATCGCCATCCGGGTCAATCCCGATGTCGGCGCCGGTGGTCATGCCAAGATTTCTACGGGGGGGCGAGACAACAAGTTCGGCGTCAGCCTCGCTGAGACCGAGCGGCTGTATGCTGAGGCGGCGGCCCATCCGGCCCTGAACCCCCTCGGCGTCGCCTGCCATATCGGCAGC
>Ga0116227_10012402_pt1 | contig 13872 bp, 13 predicted proteins | sample S1TSphgellanicum_FD_89693 | JGI IMG/M metagenome (GOLD analysis project Ga0116227, IMG submission 89693) | Host-associated microbial communities from peat moss isolated from Minnesota, USA - S1T2_Fb - Sphagnum magellanicum MG | ecosystem: Host-associated > Plants > Peat moss > Unclassified...
CCAACACCAAAGGGTGTCCTGAATGCTAAACTAACCTCGTGGGGTTGGTTTTTGGATGCAGAATCACACAAGCTAAGCTAGTCCCTCTTCCTAGTCTAATCCCGGGGCTCCCAACTCAACCCTCTACCCCTTTCTAGAGTTAGAAGCCGAAAGCATGCTACCAAGTTCAACTTTCCGCAACTTGACTTTGTGAAACCCTCAAGTGTGTTTCACCCCGTGACTTGGGAGCGCGTCAGTGTTGTAGTTGTAGAATGCACATTTTAATATATCAATTTAATATTTGAATAAATTTGAAAATAATCCAATAAATATAAAAAAACCTTTTAGCACGTTTTTAAGCCTACAACCAATGTTCTTTAACATAGTGAAAGAATGTAATATTAATATTTAAATAATGTCTTAAGATTTTTTCACCAATTTCTACTACCATGTGAACATGTCATGACTAGTCACAACTTATTTGAGAAGTGTCAATAGCTCATATTACCCCAATTATACCCTAAAGGGAATTGAAAGTTTGGGAGAAGGAAGGAATTTTTATTTTTCCATATCTAAAAAATCTCCATACCCAAACATTGAACTAGGAATGCATTGATTGTTTTGTATGTGAAATAATATCAAAAATTCAAAGCCCTTCATTAAATGATTATTTTCCTATAGTATGTTGTTTCAATTTTTATTGGACCTTCTTTAAAATTGTGTTTTATTGTAAATCGGTTGTCATCTTCTTGCTGTGAATTTGAAGTGGTCCTAATGTTACAAAGTAATGGATAGTTTATCTTTTTTGTTGACATTCTCATATGAATTCTTGTGGGTAAATTTTTTTTCAACGTTTTATGTGGTTTTTCTTTCATGGTTTTTTAAAATCATGGGTTCCTTGAGTTTTCAATTCTTTTTTGTCCTTCAATGTAGTTGATAATGGGTCAAAAACTTAGATCAATTTGCCATGCTTTTATGCAAGGTCCACAATTGTATTGATTTTCTTTTGAGAGTTTTTTCATAAAATAATTTGTTCAAATGTAACCTACATGATGGTGCCATTTCAATTTTGCGAAGTTTGTTTTGTTTCTTTCAAATTGAATTTTCATGTTTTCTTTGTTAGCAAATTTGGATTCTTGTTAGCAAATTATTATTTTTTGGTTTAGTATTATGATGATGTTATCCACAAGTTTTCATTGATGGTCTAAGCATCTGCAAAGATTTTTGAAAAGATTCTAAAATTTCCACAATACTTATAAAACTTACCTTTGTTGATTGAATGCCTCTATGTAGATGATAGACAAGCATGGCAATTCACAAGATTTGAAGTAATTGACAAGGGCCCCAAAGGTTTGTAATGGATTAAACATGAATAACCTTGGTTGTTGCAAAAAGGAGATTGAAAAAAACATTGGATGGAACTACATGAGGCATTAATATGGCATTTGATGTTAAACGGGTCACAATTTTTCAATATTGCAAACAATTTCAAGTGGACCAAAATGCAAACCATGCAAACAATGGCATAACATGTACAAAGACTATAAGAAAATCAAGAATTGTGAAAACTTATGTGGAGTTAGTCCTATTAGACCATAAGTGCAAAACTTTGATGGGGGGCACAAATTGGCAACAAGTTGTGTGCATGACATTTTTGAAAGACTTGAAATGTATTATAGGAGAATGATTGTCATTGCACCAAAAGTTGACTTTGATAATCTTCCATCAAGCTAGACAAAAAATTAGTTGAAACTTTAGTGCATTCTTATGTTGTTTTATAAACTAAATTTGTTATAAACACATTTTTCTTCACATTGTGATTTTTGCAAGTAGAAAAATGGATAGATGAAATAAGGGGGAACGTGGTTTTTTTTTTTTTTTTGTGTGTGTGTTGGGTGACTTGTGATAACAATGAACTTCAATCCCCAAAAAAACTAATGAAATATAGTAGGGGTATTTTTCTTCATTTTTAATGTTTTATTAACTCTTCACCCTTAAGTTGATGAACTAGCATATGAATAAATAAAAATAATTTATTTGAGTTGTTTCCTTAGGTTTGGGTGAAACCCCCCATGGTTCCAAGGTGAGAAAAAATTGGATTTTTAACTCCTGGTGCTGTTGTGATTATTGATTTGACAAAGTAAAAATGGGCTACTCCAAAATAAACCAAGTCCCATTGATGTTGTGATTATTGACCAAGTTTGGGGTGGATCCATAACAATAATGAACTCACAAAGGATTTTGCATCCAATAAAACACATGGAAGAAAATTAGTACACCTTTTATCTTCATTTGTTTTGTGGAACCCTATTTTAAACATTTGATAGATTTTGCTCCTCATTCAAAACTATGTGACACCTTTTTTGTTTTAACTTCTTGTTGTTTAACAAACAACGAATTCTATTTGGTTCCATGAAAGGGTTTAGTATTGTGTTTGTTTGATTATGTTTGTTATGAAATGATATTTTGTGTTTTAATTGGTTAGATGAATGATATCCTTGAAGTAGCCAACGTTTTAGCACATGAAAATCGAACATCAAGTATTTTGCCTTAGAATTTGACTTTAGTTCATTTATGAATTGCTTTTCTTTTCATTTATATTACTTATATATTTTCATATAATATTATTGTACTTGATTTCAAGCTAGTGCATGTGGAATGGTTAGAACTTTAGAATATCTTGTTTTATTCTATTCAAAGGTTTACAAAATATGTATAGCAAATCCATGTAAAGTATAGCTTTACTATAAGATTTTCATGCATGGCATCGCTTAGGTCTAGGCCTTAATAGACGCCATGTGACATATGTGATCGAAACATGGGTGCCACTTGGTCTAGCCCAAGTGCCATGTAGGTTACATTAGTTAGTAAGCCATGTTAATTATTAGGTTTAGGTTAGGTTAAATAATAGTTAGTAGGTCTAGTACTTAGGTTAATAAGTTATAAGTTATGTTAGTAGGTAGTAGGTTAGGTTCAATATTAATTGGTAGGTAGTAACTTAAATTGGGCTATGTAGTAGCTAAGTAAATAAGTAGTTTGGTAGTTGTTGGTAGGGAGTAGTTAGTAGTTGTGACTAGGTTACAACTAGGTTGCAACTAGAATGTTTATCCCATATATGGTTTTTTTTTTTTTCAATTTTTTAGAATATGTAAAGAAGTGCACTATAAACATTAGTAAAACACAAAACATTAAATTAAAAGTGTCGTTTGGGGTGAGCTAATAAAAAGGTTTGATCTTACAATCTAAACCCAAAATGAAATAAGGTTTTTTAAATTCTAGGTGTTAATGGCCTAATCTAGGCTTAACTTAGGTGTGACATGGCCTATGTTTAGCTTAGGCACTAGATAGGCTATTGAAGCATTGGAGCTAGTACTATAAATGCCACATGGTTAACTAGTTAGGTGCCTTGTAGGCTACCTAACATTAGGTTGAACCTAACATGACATGTGGCCATTGGCAACATTGATGAGTTCATGTGGATGGCTAAAATATATTGGTGTGCATTTTAAAATTAAAAATATTGACATTCGCATGATAGTTATGTATGAGTTGCAAAGACCATATAAATTACATAAAAATGAAACCATATACATTGACTTTGATTTCATCCTACATTTATTGTCACTTGCAATTAAAAACACATTCGACTTATTTAACACAAGTAAGTCATTTTTAATGCATGTAACACATGCGATTAAAAAGCAGTTGCACATGCCAATTGTAAATATGCATTTTTCTTGTAGATTTACTTGTCAAAATTTAACCATCAAAAGTTGTGGAAAAAATTGGGGTTTTGTAAGTTTCTGATTGACCAAACTCATGCAAGTATTATGTGTAATCGTAACATGTTTTCTTTCACTCCCACTACAAGATATGTGTCAAACTAAATGTTGTTCATAATAACAACAAAGATCAACTTTTTGAATTAAATTTTTTCATTTCTTATATGCATGTGTAAGATGCTTACTAAGGTGACATTTCAATTGAACCATGAAGGCATAAAAGATCTTGACTCACCCATTTGATGAAGTAATTGTCCCAATCATGATTGTTTTTTTTTTTTTTTCATTTTGATTCCCAAGACATACATTAACAAAAGCTTGTTCATATTTGTGATAATTAATAAACTATCCTTGGATATACTATAGGCTTCCTTGCCAAATAATTTCTTTAACTTTGCATGCGTGGTTATTCCCTTATTACAAGCCATGTTCATGAGCACAACAACACATTGTAGATAACATTGGCTGCAAGTCACATCAAACAACCATCACAATTGTTGGTTGTTATAATTTCAAACCACTACACATTATTGCATGCATTGATATGTTGTTGAACTTTACTTTATGAAATGCAATACTTCAAATTTTTATTTCTAAGTGATTTTAGATTTCCCATGAAAGGACATATAAATAATCAGGGTTGTGTAGCTTTAGAATCATCCATCTCATGCAAATATGGTTCACAAGTTTTTTTGCTTTCACTCAACATTGTTGTTGTTTATATTAATTTCAATGTAAAGTATAATCTTGTTTCACACCAAATTAAAAAATTAGTTACATTTTAAAATATTTTAACATTGTACATAAATCTTGTCACATCTACAACATTGAAAGTGTGTTCAATATGTGAATGAAAGAACTTCATATTGAAGTCAAAAATGTCAAGGATGAATTTTTTTGGTGCATGGTTTGTTGTTCAAATTCTTCATCTTCAAAGAAAACTTCATTGTGCAATATGATGAATTTATTGACAACAATGATGAATTGAAACTCTTGTGTGAGAGGGTGAACATTTCACAATTAGATCAATTCCACTTACATTAAACATTCAAAGTGGAGTTGCAAATGATGTGGTGGAGGCTTGGTATTCAAATTGTTGGTGGGTTGGTATCATTAAACGCTTTCATATTCATGACATAACATATTTTATGAATTTCTTGGAAAGCATCAAGAACCATTGGATATTCATGCATTCAACATTCTTACCCCTGAAGATTGGGTGAAACCTTGAAATGTTTATACCTTTTTTGGAAAATGCACATGGTATTAATTTTAAGTTTATAAAAGTTTTCAATAAAGTTTCACTTCTATAACTTAAGTATTTTACATTGACTACAATGAAAAAAAATTCTAAAGAAATAACTTTGAATCTTCAAGGTGTTGTATAGTCTAGGTGCCTTTCTTTACTAATTCTTTAATTGCAACAAAAGGAAATTGACAATACCCAAGCTTGAGATGAAACCATTTTTAGAACTCCTTTTGAGCAATTTGTATTCTTTTATAAACCATGACTATTTTCTTAATAAAGTGCTAGTTTCAACTATTGTCAAATTTTGACTATTCTTCAAATTATTGATTGTGCTTTTCTTGTGTTAAATAAAATTAAGACAAAACTTCCTTGGCAAACCCACTTGTTGGTTTCTTGTCCCATATCTAATACCTATGTACTAGTGATACATATACACGTACTTAGTAGCCACTTAGTGCCCTATTTATTAGTTAGGTAATTGCTAACATTTCTTAGCTACTTCTTATGGTACTTCCTTCAATACTTAATAATTAGGTGGATAGGGGATGGGCACATAAAAATTGCATTTTGGTTTGTGATTTCTCATTGAAATTTGTTTGCTTTCTTGTGTGATTTTTTGGCCTTTTTCAATACACTCATTGTACTTTGTTTGGTGTTAGAAGCAATTAAATGGAACAATCAAATCAAAAAAATCTTGTAGAACACTCAAAGGTTATGATTTCCTTTCCTAGTTGTGTTAATTTTCAATTTTACTACAATTAAATGTAATGGTTATCTTCTTCAAAAATGTTATTCTCAACTCTTTTTCCACAATCTTGGAAATGTGTGAGTAGACATGCTATCACTACAATTAAAATATTGATGATATTAACTTTCTATGGGCAAAGTAATGTTTTCTATAGTATAAAACATTTTTTCTTAATTTTGTTTGAAAATTATCCAAAGCAATTATTGAATACCAATCAATTTTAAACATTGGGTCATGTTACATATTGTTTGTAGTTGGATGACAACATGATTAAGTAATGGAAAAGTTACAATGCCAATGCTTTCACAATATGGTGCAATGCTAATACTTGTGAATGGTGTTAAGCAAAAGATCTCTAATACAAAAGAATAAAAAGACAAGGAAAACTTTGACTTCATTTTGGTGGACATCCAAATGCGGGACAAGACATAATATACCTTTCTTTATGTATGGGATTGTAAGTTGATCTTTCAAGAGGATTAGGAGGATTAGATGAGTAAATAATCCACATGTTGTAACATTGTGTTACAACAACCCAACTTTTGTTCACTTCCTTGGAAACAATGGGGATCTCGTGGATCAAATTACATATGTAATTGGAAAGTCCTAAGGATGGGGTACTTAAAATTAATCAAATTTCAATGTTCTCACCTACATGGCCACCAATGCATCAATCCATGGACATCCCTACTAGAAGATAAGAGGGATATTACATCTACTCCTTAAGAGTGGAAGGGATCTTATACCTACTTATAGACATAAGACTCCTCTCACATAGTTGTAAGAACCCCCACCACTTCTACACAAGGTAAACCCATCATCTTTGTATGTTCAGGTGCATGGTAAAACCTCACCACATGCTTTACCATGGGTAAATACCCATGAGTGGGAACATCCCCAAAAAAATGGCACTAGACTTGGCCAAATGTCTCATCCTAGGTCCCTTATTTGGGGATCGCACCGACAACCATGGGACCTTATCCTCCACCAAATGTAGTCTAGTGATCCAAGTGCCCTAATTAGACACCAACTTTCTCTCAATGGTAAAAGGGAAGGCAAAAAATGAAAAGGTGACCTTTGTGTCAATAGGAACAGCAACTTTTGAGCTTTTGGTCAATAGGACAAATATATACTTAGTACAATGTGCTTGAGCTGATTGCTGGACAAAACCAAACAAGAGTGCTGAAGAGTGTGCATTAAGGTTCAATCAACCAGCAACCAAGAATGTGCCAAAAATTAATGAGGTACATTGAAAACGTAAGAAGGCAACATGATACTTGATATAAGAGGGAGGTCTCATTGCAGTTGGTTATGAGAGTACTTTTGAACTCGTTGTGTGGATGGCTTCAAGCTTTGCATCAGAAAGTATCAAGTGTGGGATTGAAGTACTAATGGCCAATGCAACAGACCTTTAATCCAATTTGATTTTGCAGAAACTGTGAAGTAGTGTGAACTTTAAGTACTGCAGTCTTCTAATGCGCAAAGCTGATGATGAGAGGGCCAGAATTCATATTTCACCCCAGCTCTCTGATTGTTGCACATGGAATGGAAGGTTTGAACACTGACTCCAGACTTTTCACTGCCAAACATTTCAAGCTCTCAAGCCAGTTTGAGTGGTTTCCACACCGCACACACTTTTTCCCCGTCAGTGTGAGAAGAGATTCTCTTTTTCCAAGAATAGTTCCAGATCACATTGTGAAATTATGTTATCCAACTTGAATCAATTAAGGCCTGGAGTGGCAGATTGTGTCATCTTCTTGACGACATCATATGACAAACTCTTCCAATGATGCTCATACACTCACAGTAATGACCAAAATGTGTATGCTGTTCAACTTGAATTTTCTAAAAACGGTTGAATCTGCCACCCTAGACCTTAATGCCATAGAATGGTCAAGCCCCTGCCCATTATGTACTAGAGAGCCTGCACAGCTCCCTTTGGCCGAGGATCGTAGCTACCTACTTGAGAAACAGCAGGTTCTGTAGACTCAATCTGCCCGCACTGGCTGTTTATTTGCTTGGCAGTTTCTGCCATGTAGCAGGGCCTGAAAAAGGTGTGATCCTTTACTTTGGGTGTGTCACCTGGTGAGCCCATTATGGGCTTGCCGGGCACCTTACCCAGCATAATGGGCAGGGCTTGCAAGGGGCTTGACCATTCCATAGAACATAATCATGTGTTTCTTTCATGCTAATGACATGCTTCTGGTGCAGGAAGGTGAACCAAACGTATTTCCATCATCTATTCACATAACTAAAACAATAGTATGTTTTTTTTAACCAATAGAGATGACTTTCGTGTGGAGAGAGAGTGCAATCCGAAAACAGAGAACACGTACAAGAACAGAAGCTTGGGTGTTGTTTGGAGGGAATGAGAGAAGAGTTTTTACTTATGCACCAACGCTCTCCTTTACAAGAGATGGCGATGAAGAAAGCGGAAATTACAGGACACCGACGCCCTTGAGGCCAAGAACGATGCCTACGCCGATGATGTGTCCCACAACGCCACATGCCAAGGTGTCTGTGGCGGTGAAGCCGGCGGGATCTCCGGTCTGTAGGCCTGAGTCTCTGTCCACGAGCTGAAGCCCGGCAAGAGCTTTCCTGTTGGCTGAAGGTGCGAGGCCAAACCTTCCGGCAACCAGCATCAGTGTTGTTGACCCAACTATGATCTGTTTGAGAAGAGCATTGCAGAGCGGATGTCACGGACATGTGAGAAAATAAAACAATGAAGAAAACTGTTGTCGACAAGGTCCTTTCTCATTAGGTAGATATTTCTACAGATGAGCAATGAATGCCAAAATACACCTGACATATTCGAGTCAATTCTCCACGATTGGAAGAAGACTTAAAACGGAACATGCATGCTTCCACAATGTGCAGTCGTCACCATAAAACCATGAATGTTGTTGCTGGAAGACTTACCAGATTCGTGGAGGATCCGATGAAATCACAGCGAGCACCTAAGGCGCCCTTGCCCTTCACGGACCGTGGAAGCATCGCCTGCATCGAGCACAGCTTCTTTTAAGAAATTTTCCAAACAGGACATGGAAAGCGGCATTGGAATACTCACGCCTACTACTCTGGAGGAAGACGAACGAAGCGAGTAATCATCACCTCGATCCACAATCATCCTACGATTTGACATCGCTCCTGACACAAAATTGTCACAGTCTATGCAATTTACCTTCGCAATTCACGCCGCCGTGCTCATAGCAGGCCCGACCGATCTTCGAATCTAAGATGCCTAAGCAACAACAGTTCACACCGAAGCAACACCCAATTGCTATTGCAGGAGAGGTGCAAATACGAAGCGAACCTCGATCCACACACAAAAGGAAGAATACAAGCGCTTTCATTTTTCAGCACAAAAATGCTAAGAACTTGAAAAAGCGCTTGCAAAGTAGGACGGTTGCAAAAAAATTTACCACACTCTGGACCTTGCTGAAACCGGTGCTGGCCTTTAGCCCCTGGAACTCCTTCAAAGGAGCAGCAGCTGTGACATTTGCTGAAACCGCGGCAGAAACTGCCATTGCTGCCATTATATTTTTCTTGCGGGGAAAAGAAAAACAGAAAAAAATCCACAAGAAAAAACACTGTGCAATCGATTCAAATAAACAGCTGCAAGTGCGTCGAAACGTTCAACGGAACACGAAATCGCTGCGAGAATTTGCGAGCGATTGTTCCTCCGCGCGCAGCTGAGAGAGACGAAGAAGACGACGACACTTATTTTACGGGCAGAATAGAGAAAAATCCAATTACACTACTACTGATGTTGTACCAAAGAAGAGAACTTCTCGGGCATCCATGCGTATAAAATTTCCATCCGGGCAGCGTATTTAGATAAGAGTATCCAGTTCACCAATCCCAAACCGAATTTCCCGTTTCCCACCATCCGAAACCCAGGTCCCGATTTGCCACGTACTCAAATTGTGACGTCCCCTGTCGAGGTGCTAGCAGAATCAATGACCACAACCTACAGGCTACGTTTGTTTTTGTCTACTCGAATAGGCACTTCGAATCGGCACCTCAAATTGGCACCTCGAAGCTCTTCGAGGTTTTTGCGTTGTTGTTGCAACGGAGCGGCTGATGAGCGTACGTACTTTGAAGCTCTTCTCTTCGAGGCATCAGAGCTTGTTTCTTCTTCAGCTTGGAATATCATTTGTTGCAACCTTCGCTTCACCCATCGTCTTCTTCTTCCGCAATTAGAATTTCATGCGTTTCTTCAGCATGTGATTGCGATTATGATTGATGGGTAGCTAAAATTTCTTCAAATTTGAGAAAAAGAATTTTGACTGAACATCAAGAGTTTTTTCTTTTTCTTTTTGAACACACTAGCAGAATTGATTGACAAGCTGTTGGCTGGACCTCAAGTCAGGCCTTTTTGATAAAGGACATGACATCAAGTCAAACCTTGTGGAAGAGGACACAACAATGTTTTCTTTCACCTGCTCGCGAGTGGGTTTGAAACTCAAGACTTTTGTGGTACCAAATAGGGATTGTGATATCAACCAACAAAGCCTTGTGACACATGATATAATTATGTTTTCACTTCCTAGGTTTGAATTCAAGACTTTTGTGATATCAAATAGGAATTAGACTTGTGGTACCAACCAGGGATTGGGACAAGGCCTTTCACCTGCTCACTAGTGGGTTTGAACTCAAAACCTTTTCTGGTACTAACTAGGAACTGTAACATTGAGCCATCACCCCAAGTTACTAAATAGAGAATGCATCACTGAGCTATCAGACATGTGGTTTGAGGCCAGGACCTTTGTGATACCAAACATGGATTGTACCATTGAGTCGTCACCCTGGGGCTTCTAAATAGAGACTATATTTAGCTGACAAAAAACATGGGTCATACCACTGAACCATCACCCTTGGGGCAACAGACTCCTTCTGATTGCAAATGTTCCATGACAGTACTTTAGGGGTAAGAGATGATTTACTACTAGCTTTCATGGAACATTGAATACTCTTTTAAGAAGCTTCTTGTAACTAGGAGTTTTGAAAAGAATTTTGTGTGATTCTGCTGCTGCTGCTGCTGGATGCCAAAATCTGGAAGCTTGAATCTGTGGCAGTTTGGCTGTTTTGTGTAAATTTTAGAAGCTCAATATTGGATTCAGCTACTATCTATGTATATCCTGGTAATGTCCAATGAGCAACAGCCTGACTGACAAGAAAACCCACATGAAGACACTCTTCAAAATTCAGATCCAGCTTTTGCAATTTTCTTTCAACGGCAGTTCATGAGTTCAACTGATGGATCTCAAGAGAAAGATACCTATGATCATGGCTCATGAGTTGGTTGAACACTGTGAACATTCTCAGACTGGTGATGAGACTAGAGATCGGCAGACGATAGTGATCAGCTTAGCATATGAGTTATTCCATTTGTAGCAAGAAGGTGCACAACTACATGAGGACAAAAAATACAAGCTGAGCTAGCTCTAGTTTCTTGACAAATTGAGAAAGTGGGTAGGGAGAGAATGGCACTCCCAGGATTTCATTTCAGTGAAAGAATCAAACGGAAATGGTACAAGATGGATCTACCATTCTATGGCGTTCCATGAATTGCAGCTTCTTTGCCTTTCTTGACGCCCAGACTAGAGTAGTATTACGCTGTAAAACAAAAGAAAGCACCAGTTATGGTTGCTACCAAGCTATGTCTTTGTCTTCAGCGTTTGTTGTTTGTCGATCGGTTATCTAAGCTGTGATAATACCACGGGAGAGATGGAAGCTGGACCTGGAAGCCTTGAGGGAGTTGCACGTTTGGAAAGAGAGTCGTTGGCCAAAGAGGCGGTAGCCATCATGAGTCCTAGCGGACGCAATGCATCTTCCACAGTGCCATGACGAGCCCAGTCCTTGAGCTTCTCCTCGCCTGACCAGGTATCGGGAATGACAACGTTGCCGGACATTTGTTGCCTAAACAACTGAATCCTCTCTAATGGGGACATCATGCTTGTTTCCAGCCTGACGGCTTGGCAAGGATCGGTGCAGATTGTTGAGCTGATTTCTGCATCGCCGTCCCCCCCGTACTCGTGACCCGAAGAAGCTTTGGCCATGACAAGCCCGTTGCCATCCTCACAATCTTCTTCCGTGTCGGTTTCATCCTCCTCGTGGTCACAATCTGCAACACCCTCCTCTACGCACCTATTTGTGGTATGCACATGACTCATGAACTGCAAGGCCGACGTCTGACCCATCACCAACCCCGCGTCAAACCCTTGCTCATGAGTAAAACAGGAATTCCACGGCGTTGAATAAGGAGCTTCCACAGGAATGGAAACTAAACTACGCTGCGGGGATGAGTGCGAAGAAGTTAAAGAATTAGAAATACCCTGATGAATTACACCAGTAACCGAATCCCTCGCTCGCCTCTTCTTCATGTCGTGTCGATGCTCTACCGCCGCTGCAACATCAAAGCAGCTTCTCCGCTTCTGATCAGAACGAGAACTCGCCCTAGTCCGATTCTCCGCATGATCATGTTGCATACTCTCACCAGACAGATCACTTGAAGCTGCTGCTGCACACGAACTCGATCTGCTGCGAATGGGTATACTCTTTTCCCTTCACAGAAACTCGGTCTGTCGCAAATGGTTATACTCTTTTTTTCTACACTAGATCAGATCAAAAGTTCTGCAGGACGTCCTCTCCTTTCGAAAGCTAACTTCAACAGCAGCTTCGTCCAAGAAGTACTATACAAATCATCCTCGTCCAGACCCAACTCCCCTCCTCCCCCACAAAAAAAAAATCCACCCTTGTGGCGTTTTTTTTTTCTGGGTGTTACAAATCCCACTGCAGAACAACAAGCTGCTGCACCTGCTGCAGCTTCCTGGATCCGCTGCTGCTTCCACTGCAAGCTGCTAAAACAACGAAACAACAACAGAGTAATATTCAGCAGCAAGTTCTAGTTCTACTCCGTCTTGCGCGGCGCCAACGAAATGAGACAAGCTAGCAGCTGCAAGAAGATGCAGCGGGCACACAAATCGGTTGCTGAGAGAACAAAATTAGGAACACGGCAACAGAAGCCAGAGAAGGGAAGGGGGGCAAGACAAGGGCGATGATATGATGAAACAAAATCTCTTAGTAAGTATTGGTGGAAGGTAGAAATAGCAGCTGCAGCTGAATAATATGGTCCTGTCTGCTGCCTGTTGCTGCTACCTACAACAGGTTGGAGTTCAGCGAATCATACAAGTCATCAAATCAGGAGGAGCAGGGAGGAGGGAAAGCAGAGCAATCAGGAGCGAGCATTTGATTCTGGCGGAATGAGAGAGAAGAGAGAGAGAGAGAGAGAGAGAAGGGGGGGATTTTTGTTTGTTGCGTTGCGCGCTCGCACAGTGAACTTCGCGCGACGCTGCTGGGGTTCGATCAGGGGATGGCCAGGAACGGAAACCCTAAAGTGACCAATAGGAACGCAGCGACTCTTACACCACATACTATTTCTCTGGTGTGGAAATAAGCCACGTATGCAGCCGTGCCTCCCTCTACCCCCCACACTGTCACTGTTGTCCCCTCGCCCGCCCAACCCCACCTACGTTCTCAAGTTCTCCAGTGTCACGTTCTCGCGTTCTCCACTCCACGTTCTCATGCACTGCATGGACCATATCACTTTGTCACGCTCTTCATCTCACGTTCTCAAACAAAGCTCTCACGTTCTTACGTCCCCCGCCTTTGCCTTGCCTTTCCCGAAAAAAAGACTTTACACTTAGTGCACGTGTGACTTTTTACGTACCCTCCTTTCCAAGTTGGCCTTAATAAGTGTAGGGACTGAAGGATTGTTGGAGGGGGTGTAAGGCCATGTTAAGGCCACATTTTAAGGTCCATCAGAGTTTCTTCCATGGCCCTTTGAATTGGATTTTTTTTTTTTTTGAGTTTCCATAAATTTTTTCTTTTGCCTTAAGATACTCTTTAATGTAAATGACAAAGGCGAGAGTGTGAAACACCCCTTGTTACTAAAGTAAAGGGGGGAAAAAAAAAAAAAAGTAGTATTATTTAGCAAGGTTGAAGTACAATTGGCTGACCCCCACCAAAACCCCCCCCCCCCAAAAAAAAAAAAACCCAAAAAAAAAACACATATAATTGGGAAAAAAAAAGGATTATTATTTTTATAAAAG
>Ga0116227_10012403_pt1 | contig 13872 bp, 10 predicted proteins | sample S1TSphgellanicum_FD_89693 | JGI IMG/M metagenome (GOLD analysis project Ga0116227, IMG submission 89693) | Host-associated microbial communities from peat moss isolated from Minnesota, USA - S1T2_Fb - Sphagnum magellanicum MG | ecosystem: Host-associated > Plants > Peat moss > Unclassified...
AAACCATAAGCGCCAACCAACCCCGAGCCTTCAATGCTTTGCTCCTGATACGGCGAACGCTGCAATTGAAAGTTGATTACCCCTCCTGTTCCTGCACCATAAATGCTGGAAGCCGGGCCTTTGATTACCTCTGCCCTGCCAATGCTATTTACATCAAGTGCTTCAATCCGCGTGGTACCATCCGCTTCAGTAACCGGAATCTCATTGAGGTAAACCTTAACATTCCTGATACCATACGCAGCCCGAACGCCATTTCCACGAATAGAAATCCGCGCCTCAGACAAAGTACTCTGTTCCATACGTACCCCCGGAATTCCATTTAAGGCCGGCTGAAGCGACACTGCACTGCCCCGGGCAATGTCCTTTGCCGTAATTACAGCAATGGCCCCTGGCGTTTCCTTGCTACTCTTATTGCCATTATAACTCCCGATTCGGACCTCGTTTAAACTCACCGCATCAGCATCCAGCTGCACATTCAATTCACTTACACCTGCAAGCAATTTAATGGTCTGAATCCTATAGCCAGATAACCTGGCCTTCAATTCAGTGCCCTCTGCTACTCCAGTAAACTCGAAATAACCCTGTGCATTAGATTTAGCCAATTCGGCCTGGCCAGCCGCAATCACAACCCCAGCCAAAGGCTGACGGGTCTGAGAATCATAAATATGGCCTTTAATAGCCTGTGGTTGAGCCTGGCTCTGCAAAAAGCAAAACACCAGACCAATAGATAATAAAATATATCTGTATCGATCCATTAAAAATTAAATAAATGGTATTAAAATTCTAATCAAATAAATCAACAGCCCACAATGCGATACAACGATAAACCTGCTATGCCGCCCTACTGTGCCTGTTGGTAGAAAATTTACCTTCTCCGAAGAGACCTAGGAGGTTTTGCCCTTTTAGCGAAGCGGGCAAAAAACTCCAGTCTCAGAGGAGAACGGTTAATTTTCCCCTTGTGGTGGATGAAATATAGAATTCTTAATACTTTGCGGCATTCCCATAGAACCTGGGATATGAAATTTAATTTCCGCTAATGCATATTGCTTAAACACCTGTGGCGTTACCACCAAGGCATCTTGTATTTGTGTTTTCTGCGACTGACGTTCCTGCTTCTGCTCTTTATCCTGAGCCTGTTTCAGTTTTTTCATCAAATAACACTGGCCATTGCAATGAAGCTCCGGACGGTTTTTATTAACACAAAACTCTGTAACGATATACTTTTGATTGAGCTCAAAACCTGCAAATACAAATAGGTTTGCGAAGTTTGAGCTGATCAAACTGAACAAAAGCAATATGGATATGGGCTTTAGCAACATTTTGCTACAAATGTAAGCATCATTGCTGATGATTCAACAGGAAAGCTAAAAAAAGCTATTCTTTTGTGGAGAATAGCTTTTTTAAATGTCAATAGGATTTGCTACCTGATGATAGAAATCGGTTTTTTATTTTCATCGATCGCCACGAATGAGAACTCGCCTGTTACTGCTTTTTCCCGGCTATCAGAATACATCTGCTCGATATATATTTCAACGCTGACCTTTAAACTGGTGTTACCAATATGACTCACCCGGCCAATTAGTTCTACAATGGTACCTGCCGGAATAGGTTTTTTAAAATCGATCCGGTCACTGCTTACCGTAACCATGATCTGGCGACTAAAACGTGTTGCCGTAATAAATGCAACCTCATCCATCATGTGCATGGCCGTACCGCCAAATAGTGTATCGTAATGATTGGTTGTGTTGGGAAATACCGCTTTAAAAATGCGGGTTTCCGAAGCTTGTATTTTTTCTTCTACTGTCATTCCGTCTAGTTTTTTTTGCGGAGTGTACCCCATTTGAGGTAAGTTGCACCCCAGGAGAAGCCTGCCCCAAAAGCGGTTAACATTAATTTATCTCCGTAATTAAAATCATCTTTAAAGTCCCACAAACACAAAGGAATTGTTGCAGCGGTTGTATTGCCATAACGGTCAATGTTTACCTTAACTTGAGTTTCAGACAAACCCAATTGTTCCCCTACTGCCTGTATAATCCGCAAATTGGCTTGATGCGGGATGAGGTAATCGATCTGGCTTGCCAGCAAATCATTCGACTTTAAAATTTCGTTACAAGTATTCGTCATTCCATTGATCGCCGCTTTGAATACTACACGACCATCCTGACGAACATAATGCAATTTTTCATCTAAACTTTGTTGAGAGGCGGGATGTCTAGATCCACCTGCCGTGACAATTAGATTTTCCTTACCCGTTCCATCTGTTCTAAAAAAGCTATCCATCAAACCTACAGATTCTTCCGTTTGCTCAAGCAGTACGGCACCCGCGCCATCTCCAAAAAGAATACAGGTATTGCGGTCCGTATAATTCACAATAGAACTGTTTTTATCCGCACCGATCACCACCACTTTTTTGCAACGGCCACTTTCAATCATACTTGCGCCAAGCGTAAGTGCATATAAAAATCCGCTGCAGGCTGCGTTGGTATCGATACCCCAGGCATTTTTCAGACCTGCTTTTTCACAAACCATACTTCCTGTTGATACCATCACATAATCAGGCGTTGAAGTAGAAACGATCACACAATCTATTTCATCAGGATCAACATCACCATCTTCCATTAAGCGTTTCAAAGCATAAGTTGCCATATCAGAGGTCGCGATTTGCTCATCGTTGACAATCCGTCGCTCCTTTATTCCGGTTCTGGCTATGATCCACTCATTATTGGTATCCACCATTTTTTCTAGGTCAAGGTTACTTAAAACAGTATCTGGAACATAACCACCTACCGCAGTTATCACTGCGTTTTTACGTATTCTCATTGTGTGTGCTGTATCAATTAAAAACAGGCAAGTATACCACTTGCCTGTTACATTTTTTTTGCGAAGTTACGGGTTCTTGCAGATATTCCCGCAGTACTTTTGCAGCTGTTGCAATTTCTCTTCAAGCTTTTTTAATTTCTTTCTAATGTCGGGACTTTAAACTCCAATCCAGATGGATCAAGCAGAACTACTTTTTCAAGCGTTGGGCCTCCGGATTTATTCAGCAACAACCTCCGGCACTTCTTTCAATCTGATAAATCCGCCATTCAAATGATCTATCTTCATTTCAAACGTCGAATTGGCGTTAGAAGCGATTAATCCACCAAGGATTCCAAAAAATGCACTTGCAGTAATTACAGAAGCCGTACTGGCAGCTACTTGTGCCTTACCTGTAAACAGGAAATCATTATTTTTCTTTTCCAGAGGATAATAATCATACTTGGTGATCACATAAGGCTGCCCTTTGTGCACAATTGAATAAACAGCATCTGACGGAAGTTTTCGCAATTTGCCGTCCGATCCAATCAGTTTTACTGTTCCTTTACTCACGATATCTCCTTCAACCTGTATCTTCTGGTCTGGCTTCTGATCCATAAAAGCTTTATATGTAGTATACGCCCCATCTGTTAGCGTTGTAGTGTTGTAAATTCTCATTTTACTTTTTTCAACACTGTCTATATTTAAAATATCCTGGTAGGCATATAGATCCGTATCTGCAGGTTCGTTTAAAAGGTGATTAGCAAGAATGCTTCCCATAATCGCACTTCCATTTTTCAATAAGCCCCGTGTTACATCAATGGATGATTTCATCAAAATCACCGTATCTAACATACCTAGTTTTTGATACTGATCTCGCTTTTTCGAATAGAGCATGGCCCTAAAATAAAAGTATCCTTTTTCACTCATGCCACTCACTGTTTCAGCAAAACTGCATTGGCGAAGTTGCAAAAGAAGTTCCCCTTGTTGTGCGGTTTGGTCAATTAATGAATTTAACAAACCAGAAAATTGTTTCGATAAGGGGATCGAGGGAATTACTTTCGTCTTCCTATTGAAAGCACCAGTCTGTATAACCCCTAAATTTGTCGTATCCAACCTGGAATCTAATACTTTAACCGTATTGTATAAGCTACCAGGCACTTTAGCATTTGACAAAGCCATTTCAAAATCCTCAGTATGCTGTGCATATAAGCTAAAGCCCATAAATAGGAAAAATACAGTCGAAATAAATCTGAATATCATAAAATATAGTTAAAGAATCAATTTATCTTTAAAGGTATATATTTTTCTCCTGATAAAGACAGACAAAACAAAAAACGGAGTTAAGGCTAAATGACAAGCGGCAATGAAAAGCAGAATTTACTTCCTTCCCCCAATGCGCTTTCTACCCAGATCCGTCCGTTTTCAGCTTCAATAAAGTCTTTTGAAATGGCCAGTCCGAGCCCTGAACCAGTCTTATTATTTCCATCGGTTGGAACCTGAAAATATTTCTCGAATAGTCTATTCTGATACTTCTCTTCTATTCCCTTTCCAAAGTCACGGACAGAAAATTCGATTTCACCATCTTTCTCCAGTACCTGGATCAGTACCTTTGATTTTTCAGGACTGTATCGCAGCGCATTCGATAAAAAATTAACCAGTACCCAGGCCGTTTTTTCTACATCAACATTGACTACGGGCAGGTTTTCCAGAGCAATCAGTTCGAGTTCGATATTTCTTTGCTCGGCCTGGAAACGAACAGCATCCATGGCATACGCCGCAATTTTACGTGGATCGGACTGCACAAAATTAAGCTGTAAATTTCCAGTCTCCACCTGTGCCAGATCAAGCAGTTCGCTCGTAATCTTCAATAAACGACCGCAATCTTCGCTGATGTGTTGCAACAGCTCTTTTTGCTCCGGATTCATGCTACCCACACGTTCGTCGTTCATCAATTTTAAACTCATTTTAATCGACGAAATGGGCGTTTTCAGTTCATGCGAAACCATAGCAATAAAATTGGTTTTGGCCTCATCCAGTTCTTTAAATTGGGTAATGTTTTTTAAAACAAAGACTTCACCGGCCGCCCTTCCAGTTACCACAGTGGCATTCTCGCCATCGTCTTCATAACCCGGAACGATGATCTCCCTACGTTCCAACTGAAAATAAGACTCTTTGTTATCGGCATATATTTTCATGTGCTTTTCGCCTTGATTGCCTTGAAGGATACGTTTTAACAAATCATTTTTCTTACTCAATTCCAAAGCACTATTACCAATTACCTGTTGCTGATTCAGGTTGAGCAATTGCTCAGCAACCTTATTGAAAAACAAAACCTCCTGTTTTTCATTTAAACCAATAATCGCATCCTGCATTTGCTCAATAATGGTCTCAATACGAAGCTTTTCCGATTGTAATTTAGCGAGATTGCTATTCTCCCATTTGTTGAGCTCGCCGACCATGACGTTGAAGGAATCTGCGAGTTCAGAAAATTCATCTGAGCCTTTAAATTCCAACCGTTGTTTATAATTTTTCTTGCCAATCTCGCCAATGGCATCCGCAAATTCCCGCAAAGGGTTAGCCACAAAGCCTGGAAAATTGACGATGAATGAAAACAGGATTAAAAAACAAATTGAGGCTGTAAAAATCACATATATAGCAGCTCTTTCAATAGAATTTTGCGCAAGTCCGTTTTTCCTTACAATGGCATTCATATTGAGCAAATCGATATCCTTAAGCTGTTTTTTCAAATCGACTACAGCCGATTGTTTATCCTGCATCGGTTTCGCCGGATCAATAATCGTGGCATAGGCTTGTTTTACCTGAGCTACCGCTTTACCTTCTCCTGCTTCGGTTACATTCTGAACCTCTAGCCCCAATTGGGCATTAAACTCATCGATCGCTTGAGCAGACAAGGGTAATGGATTTTCATCCAGAACCGCACGCATCTTACTGGTAAAATTCAGGGTCTCATAATTATCCTTCAGAACTACCTTAGAACGGATGGAGATCTCGTTCATATAGTACAAAGAAATACCCCCAAAAAAGAGGATCACCACGAATAGGAATCCGAATCCGAGGCGAAGTTTTGTTTTTATTTTCATCGTTCTTAGGTTATCAGGATAAAATGACCAGGTCAGTTTCTGTTGTTGAAATGCTTTGCAAAAGTTGGTTAAAAATTGCAGTCCTCATGATAATCTGAAATAAATTTAAATGGGGTTTACCCATACAAATGGTGGTGACCTCTTGTTCTCTGGCAATGCTCAATATTGTGTTGGTAATGTCATTATTCTTAATCTTGATCACTTCAGCACCCAACTCTGTAGCCAATTTGAAATTATTGATCAAATGTCGCTGTACATCTAATTTAATCCGATCGCCACGTTCATGTTCATTTTGCACGTATAACACGAGCCATGGGGATCGATAATAGGAGGCCAGCCGGGCAGTCTTACGAATCACAATTTTTGCTGTCGTACTATTTGTCGAAATGCAGGCCATAAACCGCTCCGGACGCAATTTGATTTGCTTAGGAATTTCGATACTGATCTTTCGCTCCACATGATGTGCAACTTCTTTCAATGCCAGTTCCCTGAGCTGTAGAATCCGCTCCGGCTGGAAGAAATTAACCAATGCACGCTCAATTTTAGTTGGATCATAGATTTTACCCGCTTTCAGTCGGTCGATCAGTTCATTAGCGGTTAAATCGATATTGACAATTTCATCTGCAAGTTCCAATATCTTGTCTGGAATCCGCTCGGTAATGGGGATGGTGGTAATCTTTTCAATTTCCTGGTTCAAACTTTCCAGATGCTGGATGTTTACTGCAGAGATCACACTGATGCCTGCCTCCAACAGATCTGCAACATCCTGCCATCTTTTATCATTTTTACTACCTTCTACATTGGTATGTGCCAATTCATCTACAATAACCACTTCGGGGTGTAGATTCAAAATCGCACTCAGATTCATTTCTTCGAGTTCTTTACCTTTATAGAATATCCTTCTGCGCGAAATTAGAGGTAAACCTGCAAGTAAAGCATGTGTTTCTGCCCGGTTATGGGTCTCAATATAGCCAATCCGGACATCGATTCCGTTTTTCAGTAAAGCATGAGCTTCCTGCAGCATCCGGTAGGTTTTACCAACACCCGGACTCATGCCAATGTATACTTTAAATTTCCCTCGTCTCGATTTCTTTACGAGATCAAGGAATTTCCTAACCGAACTTTCTTTACGTTTTTCTTCCATTATTGCTTACCATTTGATAATGATGTAGGATTTAGTGATTAACCTATGCTAAAAAGACACTGCAATACTTGCCGTTATGGCGGCGTTATTATGTACTGCACTTAAATCCCTAACAAAGACTTTATCCTTACTATCGTACAATTTACCTTCTAATCGGACAACAGCATTGCTGATTGGGGCATAATCCAGGTTCAGGGAATAACCCTTTGTTTTAAATCCATCCGGAGTTCCTGTATTTATAAAAATACCATTTTTATCCTGATAATATTCAAATCTTCCGGCTACTTTCCATTGATCAGAGATTTTATACTGCGCAATGGCTACTGGCGATAATACTTCATTTCTGGGCTTACCTCCTTTGCTGCGTTGTTGCGTGCCGTAGTCAAACCCGAATGTTAAACCAAATTTCTCTGTGAGCTGAAAAACCCCATACACATCATGGTAAAAGCGGTTTACACGGACAGAATCAGCCCCCTCTGTTCCTAAGTAATTGCTGTAATTGACCGTAATTTTATCCGTCGGTTTCCAGGTTAACTGTAGACCACCTGCTGGCTTGCTATTTCCGTTTAAGCGGGTAATGCGCTGCCCACCGTTTAAATACAAAAGTACCGCAGAGAATTTACCATCATCGGTGGCGTAACTCAATTTGGCACCGGACTCAAAATAGGGCGTATTCTCTGAAGAAATATTTCTGGTCAATACCCAGCAATCTTTAGACACTGCGCCCTCAAAACCGATGTGCGAGGAAAAGATCCCGGCATCGGCCCACAAATTGATCATTTTGGAGAGTTTTACACCTGCGTTGGCCTCATATATGTTTTTCAAAACTCCGGGTTCGGCGGAAAGATTAGCGTTGGCATAAGTGCCCGCCATGACGGTCATATTAGCGCGGATGCTTCCGTCATCGTAACTTCCTTTGATGAAACCAAGGTTTAGGTTGACTTCGTTATGGCGGTTGTGTGAATAAATAAAACCAGGTCTGTTGTTGTCAGCAGGTTTGTTGAAATCGTATCCATAATAAGTTTCCAGATAACCAGAGACCTTAATTTTAGGTGCGTCCTGTGCATATAAAATTGATCCTGTTGAAAGGGCTACGGCTAGTGTTAAAAGTTTTTTCATTTCGTGTATGTATTGTTTTTTAATTGTTGTTGTTTGTTTTATTTCTTCAGCTCGTCGAGCGCCACATTTAACTTCAATACGTTTACTTTTGAAGGGCCAAACATGCCCCACAACGGTCCTTCTGTATTTTTCACAACCAATTCTGCTACAGCTCTATCGCTTAAACCACGATTTGCAGCAACCCGTTTGATCTGTATAATTGCCCCTTGTTCTGAAATATTCGGGTCTAAACCGCTACCAGAAGCGGTAACCATGTCCGCTGGGACATCCGATTTCTTAAGGTAAGGATGGTATTTCAACAAAGTATCTATACGTCCCGAAACCTCTTTTAAATAATCTGGATGAGATGGTCCTTTATTTGAACCTCCGGATCCCGCAGCATTGTAGGCAACTGCAGAAGGTCTTCCCCAGAAATATTCTGGTTTGGTGAAAGATTGACCAATTAAAGCATAACCCACTACTTTTCCATTCTTAGTAACCTTTTCTCCACTGCCAGCACCTGGTGTGAATTTGCCCGCAAAAGCAATGGCTAATGGATAAATAACGCACAGCAGTACCATCAGTACCACGGTTAACCTGAGCGATTGTATGATGTATTGTTTCATGATATTGTTTACAATTAAGCGATCAAAGTGATCAGCATGTCAATTAATTTAATTCCTATAAATGGGGCAATAATGCCACCGATTCCATAAATCAGCAAGTTTCTACGCAACAATGCACTTGCACCAATGGGTTTATAAGACACTCCCCGAAGTGCAACAGGGATTAGCAATGGAATAACCAGTGCGTTAAAAATCACGGCAGAAAGGATCGCTGTTTCCGGACTGTGCAGGTTCATGATGTTTAAGCTACGTAAGGCAGGGATAGACACAATAAACAAGGCGGGCACAATGGCAAAATATTTGGCCACATCATTGGCAATAGAAAAGGTAGTTAGCGTACCCCGTGTGATCAGCAACTGTTTTCCGATTTCGACAATCTCGATCAGCTTGGTTGGATCATTATCCAGATCCACCATATTACCAGCTTCTTTTGCGGCTTGTGTTCCACTATTCATGGCCACACCTACATCGGCCTGTGCCAACGCCGGCGCATCATTGGTACCATCCCCCATCATGGCCACCAATTTACCTAAGGCCTGCTCTTCCTTGATGTAATTCATTTTATCTTCAGGTTTCGCCTCAGCGATAAAATCATCCACACCCGCTTTCTCAGCAATAAACCTAGCTGTCAATGAATTATCTCCGGTAACCATTACTGTTTTCACTCCCATTTTACGCAAACGTTCAAAACGCTCACTAATGCCAGGTTTAATAATGTCCTGCAGTTCGATTACGCCCAGGGCTTTTTCGTTTTCTGAAACCACCAGCGGTGTACCACCATTGCTGGCGATTCTTTTTACCTGCTCTTCAATGTCCATTGGAAAGGGATTTCCGGCAGTCAATACGATATTCCGGATGGAATCAAAAGCACCTTTACGGATCCTTCTTCCATCAGGCGTATCTAAACCACTGGAACGCGTTTCAGCCGTAAACTTGATGAATTTGGCACCTGCTGGTGCTGCTGTTAAAATGACGTTATCCTGCGCAGCAGCCAGTTCTACAATTGATTTACCCTCAGGAGTTTCATCAGCCAGTGAGCTCAGTACACAAGCATCGGTAAAACTTTTGATCACAATGCCTGCTGTAGGATAAAAATTAGTGGCTTTACGGTTACCAATGGTAATGGTACCGGTTTTGTCTAACAGCAACACATCGATATCACCAGCCGTTTCTACAGCTTTACCAGATTTGGTAATCACATTAGCCCTTAATGCCCGGTCCATACCTGCAATACCAATGGCAGAAAGTAAACCGCCAATGGTGGTCGGAATCAGACAGACAAATAGGGAAATGAAAGCTGCGATGGTGATCGGCGTATTGGCATAATCAGCAAAAGGTTTAAGCGTGATACACACGATGATGAACACCAGGGTAAACCCAGCCAACAGAATGGTCAATGCAATTTCATTGGGTGTTTTTTGACGAGAAGCACCTTCTACCAGCGCAATCATTTTATCCAGAAAACTTTCTCCAGGTTTTGTAGTGACCTGTACCTTAATCTGATCAGAAAGCACTTTCGTACCACCGGTAACCGACGATTTATCGCCACCAGACTCGCGGATGACCGGAGCAGATTCACCGGTAATGGCCGATTCATCAATCGTAGCGATCCCTTCAATGATCTCCCCGTCAGTAGGAATGGTATCTCCCGTTTCACAGAAGAATACATCCCCTTTTTGCAATTGATTGGAAGAACGAACCACCATATCACCATTGCTCAGAATCACTTTTGCAGGTGTTTCTTCCCTAGTTTTACGCAAGCTGTCGGCCTGTGCTTTTCCTCTGGCTTCGGCAATCGCCTCTGCAAAATTGGCAAAAAGCACGGTGAGCAATAAGATGATGAACACCGCGAAATTGTATCCAAAAGACCCCTGACTACGATTGCTTATTGAGTAAATGGTCACAAATAACATCACGAATGTTCCGATCTCTACGGTAAACATGACTGGGTTACGAATCATCAAACGGGGATCAAGTTTGATAAAGGACTGCTTTAATGCGGTATTGACTAAAGCAGGTTCAAATAATATATTAGATTTTTTCATTACAAATTACTTAATAAGGGTAAAATATTCTGCTAAAGGACCTAAGGTTAAAGCTGGGAAAAAGGCCAGTGCAGCAATGATTACAATGACGACGAAAGTCATGACTCCGAAAGTCAGTGTATCTGTTTTTAAGGTACCAGCCGATTCAGGAATGTATTTTTTAGAAGCCAGTAAGCCTGCAATGGCTACCGGACCAATGATGGGTAAAAAACGCCCAAGAATCAATACAAAGCCAGTTAACACGTTCCAGAAGGTATTGTTATCACCCAATCCTTCAAAGCCAGAACCGTTATTTGCTGCAGCTGAAGTATTTTCATATAGCATCTCTGAGAAGCCATGGAAACCCGGATTATTCAACCAGCTTGCAGGTTTAACTGCCCAATCGGCAGCAGGGAAATAGGTAATGGTATAGGCTGCCAATGCAGTACCCACCAGAATGATAAATGGATGCAACAGGGCAATGATCGAGGCAATTTTAACCTCCCGGGCTTCCACTTTATGGCCTAAAAATTCAGGCGTTCGGCCGACCATTAATCCTGAAATGAATACGGCGATAATGATAAAGATGAAGTAATTCAATATACCCACACCACAACCGCCGTAAAAGCAATTCATCATCATGGCGATCAGCTGATACATGCCGGTAAGTGGCATTGCACTGTCGTGCATGGAGTTCACTGAACCGGTAGAAATGATGGTGGTTACCGTACTCCAGTAAGCTGTTGCTGTTGGGCCGAACCGGACTTCTTTTCCTTCCATAGCTCCCGTAACCTGTGAAACACCCATTTTCGCAATGGCCGGACTTCCGCCCGTTTCACTGATGAATGTCGGCACCAACAGGAGCATCATACCAAGCGTCATGATTCCGAAAATAACCCAGGCCATTTTTTTCCTGCGGATGAAATACCCAAAGGCAAAGATCATCGCAATAGGAATAATTACCTGTGAAATCGCTTCCACCATATTGGTCAGATAATTCGGGTTTTCTATCGGATGTGAACCATTTACACCAAACCAGCCACCACCATTTGTACCCAGGTGTTTAATGGCCACAAAACCTGCAGCCGGACCTCGGGAAACATTTACGGTATCGCCTTGAAGCGAAATAAACTGATCTTTACCTTCATAGCTGGTTGTTGTTCCGTTGAAGGCTAAAATAATGGCTACAACAACAGAAAGTGGCAATAGTAAGCGGGTAATCGAACGGGTAAAGAATACCCAGAAGTTACCTAAATTGGTGGTCGTTTTATCTCTGAAAGCTTTAAACAACACTACGGCAGCAGCAATCCCAGTGGCCGCACTTACAAACTGTAAAAACATGAACACAAAATGCTGCGTAAAATAAGTTGCACCGCTTTCGCCAGAATAATGCTGCAAGTTACAGTTGACCACAAAACTGATGATGCTGTTGAAAGCAAGATCAGGGCTCTGCCCGGCGTTACCATCTGGGTTTAAAGGCAATTTATCCTGGAACATCAAAGCAAAAAAGCCATACACCAACCAAACCATGTTGATTGTTAGTAAAGCTTTCATGTGCTGTTTCCAGTTCATGGACTCATTGGGGTTAATCCCAGACAATTTGTAAATGCCTTTTTCAATAGGCTTTAGAAAGTCTGTCCAGACTTTCTCTCCCGCAAACATCTTGGCCAGGTAAACCCCCAAAGGGATCCCGATCAATAAGGTGACTGCGTAGGTAACAATAATACCAAGTAATTCAGTGTTCATAACAAATAATTAAAATTTTTCGGGATTGATCAGCACGTAGATCATGTAAATGAATACGGCGATAGCGATAAGGAATAATGCGATCATAATTGTCAGATTTTTTCGAACCAGTCGGTTGATTTGTAAAATAACCAGCACATGAAGAGTAGAGCCAGCAGCAATAAAAGGGTTGTTAACATAATTGTGTTGTTTTTGGCATGCCCTTGCCAATTGGCATACCAGAAGAAGAATAAAAAACACAAAACACTGATTTACAACTACAAATAAAAATTATATAGGACAAATTAATTTTAACTTCTTAAAAAACCCTTCCAAAATGGAAGGGTTTTTTACCATAACGGTAGGTCAGGAGAGGTATAGCCGGCTTTCTTTAAAAGTCTGTACTAAGTAATTAAACAAGTTAAATCTTGTTTAATTACTTATATGCGCTAACTTCGTTCCCGATCTTTAAATCAATACCCAATGAATAAAAGTGTTAGCTCAACAAGCAAATGGTCTGAATTACTATCTGGTAAAAATGGACTCAGATCTATCGCCCTGGCTGGAGGTGTGATGTTGCATGCAACCGATGTATACCTTGCTACCACCATCATGCCTTCGATTACAAGCGAACTTGGTGGTTTATCGTTTTATGCCTGGGCGACTACCATTTATGTTGTAGCCGCCATTATGGGATCTGTGGTATCCTCACAACATTTGGCTTTACGCGGGCCGAGGGTTGCGTATAGAATTGCGGCTGTTTTGTTTGCTTTTGGCTCAACGGTAAGTGCACTTGCACCCAATATGGGCATATTGCTGGTTGGGCGATTTATTCAGGGAATTGGTGGCGGATTGTTATTTGCCCTCTCCTATGCCATGATCAGAATTGTATTTGAAGAAAAACTCTGGCCGCGTGCCATGGCACTGGTATCGGCCATGTGGGGAATATCGGCTTTTTCCGGGCCTTTCATCGGCGGCTTGTTTGCGCAGTATGGCCATTGGAGATCCGCATTTTTCACATTGGTTGTCATCGCAGTTTTGCTATTGGTCTTAACAGAAAATATCTTACCCAAAAAGGGTTCATCAAATCGGGTGACTCAGAAACTCCCACTTGTTCAGCTGCTGCTGCTGACCCTGGCTACCCTGTCGATTTCAGTCGGCAGCATTACCGATTTGCTTTCGGCCAATATCGCAGGACTCCTATTTGCAGCTGCCTTATTTGGGTGTTTGTTGTGGATAGAAAAAAAATCAGCGAACCGTTTGCTTCCTACTGGTGCATACAGGATAACTACGGCACTTGGTGCAACCTATCTGGTTATCGCATTACTGAGCATTGCTACCGCCGTTGAGATCTA
>Ga0116227_10012404_pt1 | contig 13871 bp, 15 predicted proteins | sample S1TSphgellanicum_FD_89693 | JGI IMG/M metagenome (GOLD analysis project Ga0116227, IMG submission 89693) | Host-associated microbial communities from peat moss isolated from Minnesota, USA - S1T2_Fb - Sphagnum magellanicum MG | ecosystem: Host-associated > Plants > Peat moss > Unclassified...
GCCGTACCGCGCGCCGCCGCCAAGTTTCCCGCAGCGAGATCGGTCAGCGCGAGATCGCCCAGTTCCTCAAACGTCACGGATCCGCCCAAGCCTTCGCGTAAAGCGATCGCTTCGCGCATGTGCGCGAGGGCCGTCTCGTTCCTGTATCGTGAGGTGAAACGCTCGCTCGACGTCGGCTACGGTCGCGTCGACTCCGACCACGATGCGGTGGGCGAAGGTCTGCGTGATTCTGAAGTTCGAAGCGCGCGCGAAGGCGATGACGGCCTGGTAATCGCGCAGGCTCGGGCTAAACTCGGAATCGAACTGCGCCGGGGTGAGATAGCGGCGATACTTCGGACTCGCCGGATCCGATACCGCGGAGGCGAGTGCCGCAGACTCGCCGCGATTGCGCAGCGGCAAGCCGATGGAGAGATGCAATGTCTGCGACGCCGGCAACACACCGACGATCGGTGCGCGAAGCATGCTCGCGTCGAGATGGCCGCCGACGACCTGCAGGCCGGCGGCGGATGAGAGCCGCTGCAGCGTCGCAGCTTCGCCCGGCGTTGGCGGGAGCGCCGCGGCGGCGCTGAGCATCGGCGAGAGCGCCAGAGCGAGGCTTAGCCTTAGCAACCCGCTAAGGGCGACGCCCGGTAGGCGTGATAATGTCGGCATGAACGTTTCCTTTGGAGTGTGAGGGAGGCATCCCGAGCCTACACACCGCGCGTCCCGTCCGCGTCCCGCCCGTATCTCGCCCACGTCGCGTCCGTCCCGTCCGGCCAGCCGCCAGGCGCTACGCGTCCTCGCGCGCGCCGCCCGCGCGGAGCGGGTCGCCCATCGAACGGACTATGAACGCATCCAGCTCGGCGAACTCCGCAAAATAGCGACGCGCTCCCGTAGTGACGTGCTCGACATAACCGCGCCAGGCGCTGCTATCCTCTGCACCTGCCTCAAACCAAGTACGAACGACGAACAGGTGCTCGATTCGATCCATACCACAACCGTAGCGCCCCGCCGTCCCGCAAACGTCCGGCCCGCGAAAGCGCCGGTCGGTTAAGCCGCCGTGGGCCTATTCCCCGCGATGGGGCATGCGCCGCTACGACGGCTAAGAGATCGTCGTAGCGGCGACTAGGGAATTATGCGTTTAGCTGCAGTCGGAGTTCGGACTCACGTAAATCAAGATGTCGTCGAACTGCGCGAAATTGTTTCTTTGCTTGACCTGCGCTTTGGTGGTGATCGTCGTTCCGCCGAGGGTGTCGCCGCACACCAGGTAGCCGGCCGCGCCGTACGTCGGACCCGTGTACTGATTGAGCGAAACGCGGTTCCCGGCGAAACTCGTGAACGCGACGCCGTCCATTTCGATGCCGTTCGAGGCAATGTAGTCAACCGCGCCGGCGCCGGTCACATCGTTCGAATTTAAGGCAAGCGAGACGTTGTCGTAAGCGAGGATGCCTTCTTTCTGATAGTCGAAAACGCTGTTGGTGGCCACCCGTTCGCCCGTACCGCCGTTGACGAGCATCATCCCGAAACCATACTGCACGCCGTCGGGCGCGTAGGTGCTGCCGTTGTGGTCGCCGATGTTGTACAGCGCGTTACCGGAGACTTTCACGTTGGAAGCGCCATCTACCACAAGGCCCGCACGGATGCCGTCGTGGATCGTCGAATCGGCGATGATCGTCCCCGAAGCGTTGGGTGATACGTAGACCGCGATGTCGCATTCCAACCCATCGAAATTCTGTTTGCGCAGTGCTCCGTTCGGCGTATCGATGACGTACGCCGCCGTCGCGGTCGATCCGGGCTCCTCAAGGCCGCCCAGCACGTCCGACGACGGTGAGATGGTCGTACACGCCGCGACATTTGACTTTGCGCGCGTCACCCGCCCGCTGCGAACGACGGGACTCGGCACTTTCCCGACTCCCGTCGCGCCCACGTCCGCCCGTTCGGCAACAGCTTGCGGTGAGAGTGCCGCGAGGGCCGAACGAGCCGAGCCGAGGGAGGAAGCATTTTGAATCGCGGGCGATGCGGGCGCGCCGGTCGACCCGGCGCAAGAAGCAAGTAGCGACGCGCCGGCCCCCAAGATCAGTAAGCGGCACGCGGTTGCTGTAAACATAAAAAAATCGCTCCCCCTAAAACGGGCGAATGACAACGAAACTTGTTGCGACAACCGGCCTTCGCTGCCGCCGCGCAGTTGTTCCCTTAGAATAGGTATAAACTACCATTCACTAGCAAAATATCGTGCCGCCAGCGAGGGAATGGCTACGCTGACAGGAATCGCTCCTTGCCCTTGGATTTAAAGACGCGGTCGCACGAACCGGTTCGGAAGGAACGCCACGTTGTCGTCGTACGCCGTCGAGGGAACGTAAAACCGCCGATGCCGCTTTCGCGATTGAAAAGATCGAGCCACGAACGCGGATGAGCGCGTCATGACCTTTCTTTTCCGCCATCCCGGTGAAGTCGCACTGCGAATCCTGCAGCATCTCGAACTCGTGTCCATCGCGATCGCGATCGCCTTTGCTCTGGCGCTTCCGCTCGGAGCGCTCGCCGCGCGAAACGCTCGCGTTCGCGGCCCGCTTTTGGGCGCGCTCGGCGCCGTCTACACGCTTCCGAGCCTGGCGCTCTTCGGGTTCCTCGTGCCCTTCACCGGACTTGGATTCGTAACGACCGAGATCGCGCTCGTCGCGTACGCGCAGATGATCCTCGTGCGAAACGTGACACTCGGCCTGCAGGGCGTGCCCGGGCCCTTGCGTGACGCAGCCCTCGGACTTGGCATGACGCCCTGGCAATCGTTCTGGCGCGTTGAGGTTCCAAGCGCACTGCCCGTCATCATCGGCGGCGTGCGGCTCGCAACGGTCGCGACGGTGTCGATCGCGACGCTCGCCGGCAAGATCGGCGCGGGCGGCCTCGGCCAACTGCTCTTCGCCGGCCTCGACAACGACGATCCCAATCGTATCGTTGCGGGGTCCGTCGCGGCGGCCGTACTCGCAATCGGCGCCGATCTCGCGCTACTCGGGATACAGCGCGCGACGTTGGCCCGCGCGCGATGATCGGCTAATCGGTCAGCGGCGACTTGCGACAACGCAGGCGACGCCGCCGATCACTCCGATTCCGCCGACGATGACACCGGGCGGAACTCGTTCGTGCAAGAGCAACGCGCCGAACGTTACGCCGATGATCGCCTGCAAGTACGTGAAGGTCGAGGCGACGGCCGGCCGCGCGTCGCGCAGGAGCCAGAGATAGAGCGTGTAGGCGAGGATTCCGCCGACGATGATGAGATACACCATGCCGAGCACGACCGTCGAAGAGAATGCCGTCGCGGGGCGCAAACCGGTTAAGCCGCCGTTCGGCAGAATAGCGGCGACCGCGGCCAGCATCACTCCGCCGCACAGCATCTGCATTCCGGTGGCAACGAAACCGTCGTCGTGCACGGCGAGCCGGCTCGCGAGAAGCGAACCGATCGCCCACGCGATGGCGGAGACGAGCAGCGCGGCAATCGCCGGTCCCGCCATCGCGCCGACGCCGTTCGCGACGACGATCGGAAGCAATCCTGCGAAGCCGGTGACGATCCCGAAGAGCGCGAGCGCGCCGACGCGTTCGCGAAAAAACAGCGCGCCGAGTAACGCGACCCAAATCGGAATCGTGCACGTGACGAGAACCGTGAGCCCCGCTCCAATATATTGCTCCGCCCAGCTCACGCAGCCTTGCCCGACCGCAACGAGCAACGCGCCGACGAGCGCCGCGCGGCGCCACTGCGCGACGTTCGGCCGCGCCGCGCCGCTGCGCGCGATTGCAAACGGATACAGGACCGCACCAGCGACGACAAAGCGCACGGATTGCACGAGCAAAGGCGGCGCGGCCTGTACGACGACGCGCAGCCACAGAAAATTGCCCGCGAACAGCAACGCGACGAGCGCGAGGCAGACGGCGATCGTAATTTTTCCGGCGGGCGGCTTAACCTGCAAGGTGAACCTCGATCTTCATCCCGAAGCGAATCCGGATGAAGACGATGCATGAGTCCAATACCATTTCGCGGTCGGCGCTCGTGGGTAGTGCCGCCGCGATACTCGGGGCATTCTCACTTGCCGCCGCCGCACCGCTTCCGGCCATCGCCGCAATGGCGAGCGGGGCCGACCGTAAGGCGGGCGTCACGGTAATTGCGAAACTCACCGCGAAACCCGGCCAAGAGGCGGCGCTGCACGATCTCTTCCTCGGCCTCGTTGCGGGCGCGCGCGCCGAGCCCGCAAACTACTCTTACGACCTCGTCGTGAGCGTCGACGACCCGGCGACCTTCGTATCGATCGAATGCTGGAAGAGTGCCGATGCGTTGCAGGAGCATCTCAAGACGGCGCCCGTCCTCGACGCGATCGCGAAATTACCTCCGATCGTCGCCGCGCCGCCCTCGATCCTGTCGTACAAGATGGTTTCGAACCCGGCTTAGCTTCCGCCGGCCACGCAGATGAGTGCGACACTACGCCAAACTGCGGTTCTCGTTACGGGCGCGAGCTCCGGGATCGGCGAGGCTACGGCTTTACGGCTTGCGGAGCAGGGCGCGAGCATTGCCGTCGCCGCCCGACGGAAGGATCGTCTCGACGAGCTCGTCAAGAAAATTGAAGCGAGCGGCGGCAAGGCGATTGCGATCGAAGCCGACGTTACGAAACGCGAGCACGCCGAGCTCGCGATCGAGAAAACGGTTGCCGCCTTCGGCCGCCTCGATACGCTCGTGAACAATGCGGGCGTCATGCTGCTCGGCCCGATCGTCGGCGCCGATCCGGACGAGTGGCAGCGCATGCTCGCGCTCAACGTCGAAGGCCTGATGTACTGCACGAATGCCGCCCTTCCGCACCTCTTAAAGGCGGCCGAGTCGGAGCCGCGACGAGTGGCCGACGTCGTCAACATCAGCTCGGTCGCGGGTCGCATCGCGCGCGCCGGGAGCGGCGCTTACAACGCGTCGAAGTTTGCCGTCGGCGCGTTCAGCGAATCGCTGCGGCAGGAAGTGACCAAGCGCCACGTCCGCATTTCGCTCGTCGAACCAGGCCTCGTCGCAACCGAGCTCGTGAGCCACAACAGTCCGGACGTTCAAGAGATGATCAAGAAGCGTTTCGGCCCCGTCGAAGCGCTGCAGGCCGATGACATCGCCGATGCGGTCGCCTTCGTCGTCACTCGCGCCCGTCACGTGGCGGTCAACGAGATCCTCGTACGCCCGACCGAACAGGATGCTTGAGAGCTTTGCCGGCCCGCTAGTTCGCGACCGCCGCGCTTCCAGCTAGCACGAGGCCGCCGAAAAGAGCCGCGGTCGCGGCGTCATCGAGCAGCTCCTCCGGATGCCATTGGACGGCGAAAAAGAACGGATGAGCGAAGGTCGCTTCGGCGGCCTCGATCACGCCGTCCGCGGTTCGACCGACGACCGCGAGCCCTTCACCGGCGTCGCGGACGGCTTGATGGTGCATCGAATTGGCCGGGAAGGGCGCGGTCCCGATCAGCGCCGCGAGCCGGCTGCGCGGATCGAGCACGACGTCGTGGTCCGGCGCATGTTCGGTCCGGTCGAGGCCAAGTTCGTTGGTTTGGCGGTGCTCGATCGTGTACGCGTCACCGCGTTCCTCCCGCAGATCTTCGATGAGCGTGCCGCCGAAAGCCACGTTTGCAATCTGTAAGCCGCGGCAGATTCCGAGCGTCGGTATCCCGCGGTCGCGCGTCGCGCGCAGGAGCGAGATTTCGAACGCGTCGCGTTCGGCACGGTATTTACCCGCCTCAGACCGCGCATGCTCCAGCCGGCCCCCGTAAAGACGCGGATCAACGTCGACTCCGCCGGTTACGAGCACGCCCTGCAACGTCGCAAGCAGTTCGTCAACAGCGGCCGCCCGATTTGCGAGCAGGACCGGCGTGCCGCCGAATCGCTGCACCGCTCGCACGTAGGGCAGGACGTGATCGTCGATCGCCCCGCTTGTGTCGTAGGCCCGCGACGACGTAATACCGATCCTCGGTGTCATGAGGCCCTGAGTTCGACGTTGCGGCTGCGCAACCCGCGGTCGCTAGGTGTAAGGCCAGGCCAAGCCGGGTATCGAGTAACGCACCATATTCGAAAAGGAGATAGCATGGCAACGGTTCGTTCGCGCGGCGCCTCGGCGTCGACCAACGGAAACGGCAAGAAGCCGGTAGCGCCGGTCCGCGGCGCGAGCAAGGAGATGGGAGTCGAGGTTCAACCCTTTGGTGAACTTGTCGATCGCCCGATCCATCTCGAAGAGGACGATCGCAAGACCAGTTGCGAGCTCATGAACGGCGTGCTCGCAGACACGCAAATCCTCTACGCGCTTTACAAGAAGCACCACTGGCTCATGCGGGGTCACACGTTCTATCAGCTTCACCTGCTGCTGGACAAACACGCCGACGAGCAGTTGGAACTCGCCGACGAACTGGCGGAGCGAATCCAAAAGTTGGGCGGAATCGCCGTCGGCGACCCGCGCCACGTCGCGGAGTTGACCGACATTCCGCGGCCGCCCGACGGCGCGGAGAGCGTGCCGGCGATGCTCCAGCGTTTGCTCGACGCCCACGAACTGACGCTCGCGCGCGTCCGCGAGGCGATCGAGAAAACCGGCGACGGCGACGACGAAGGAACGAACGACCTGCTCGTCAGCCAAGTCTTGCGCACGAACGAGACGCACGTTTGGTACATCGCCGAACATTTGGTGGATACGCCCGTTGTGGGCGGAGGGCACGACGCGGAATAAGACCGCGCTCGACGATTAGAAAGATCGGCGCCCGCACGGTGTCCGTGCACCGTGCGGGCAATCGACGCCTAGACGATAACCAGCAGCGCGACCGCAAATTTTCGCTCGTCGTCCGTCCACAGCTTTTGAAGCCGGAAGCCGGAGCGTTCGGCCAGCCGCGAGAGGTCCGCTTCGTCGAATTTGAACGACGATTCCGTATGGATCGTTTCCGCCGTTGCGAAGCGCACGTGCATTCCGAGGGCCGCGATCGGCACGACCATGCCACGTTGTGCGATCAAGAACGAGTCGACGCTGCCGCGCGTGGCATCGTAGCGGGCAGCAAACGAGAAGCCGTCGAGATCGAACCGGCCGCCGAGTTCGCGGTTGATCCGCGCCAACACATTCTTATCGAACGCCGCGGTGACGCCGGTCGGATCGTTGTAGGCGAGTTCGAGAATTGCCGCATCTTTCTTCAGATCGACCCCGAGCAACAGCGCGTCGCCCGGTTTGAACGACGCCGACATCGCACCCAGCAGCGCGACGGCTTCGGAAGGCTGATAGTTCCCGATATTCGACCCGAGGAAAAGCGCGAGCACGCGCTGCGACGTCCGCAAGCGCGCGCTGCGCAACACCTCGACGTAGTCGCTCGCGTACGCCGTCACCTGCAGCCGGTCGAACTCGCCCAGCAGCGCGTTGGCCGACCCGTGCAGGGCGCTTGACGAAATATCTATGGGATGGTAAAGCAACTCGTCCTGAGCCGCGAGCGCCGCCCCAATGAGGAGGCGCGTCTTGCGCGCGCTGCCGCTGCCGAATTCCACGATTTCCAGAGGATGCGCGACCGCCGCGATCATCTCCGGGGCATACCGCTCAAGGATCTCGCTTTCGGTCCGGGTTAGATAATACTCGGGAAGCTCGCAGATCGCTTCGAAGAGCGCCGATCCGAGATCGTCGTAAAAATACTTTGGCGCGAGGTGCTTCTGCGGGGCGCTCAAGCCCGAGCGGACGTCGTCCGCGAACGACGCCGCAAACTCCGGCGCCGGCGAGCGATAAAGTAGGAATCGTTCGCCGACCGGCGTCAAATCAGTCGGTCCAGAAATTATCACGCTCATCCCAGCCTCGCAAGGAGTTCCTGTTGCAAACCAAAGATTTCACGATCGACGTCGACGCAAGCGCGATGCCCTGCTACCTCGCGCGCCCTGACGGCGAGGATCCCAAACCCGCCGTGATCGTGCTGCAAGAGATCTTCGGCGTCAATGCCGAGGTGAAGCGGATCGCGGACCTTTTTGCTTCCGCGGGTTACGCCGCACTCGCCATCAACTACTATCACCGAACCCATCCGAATCTCAACGAACCATATACCCAAGAAGGGTTGCAAAATGGGTTCGCGGCGGCCGGCCAGGTGTCGCGGGCCACGTTGCGCGCGGACGTCGGCGCGGCGATTGCCTGGCTCGACGCTCAACCATTCGTGGCGGCGGGCAAGATCGCAACCGTCGGTTTCTGCTTCGGCGGTTCGGTCGCGTTCGTGACCGCGACGCTGCCCGGATTAAAGGCCGCGATTCCGTTCTACGGCGGCAGCATCGCCGGCGGCTTCCCCAACGGCGAGCCGGAAGGACTGGCCGACGCCAAGGACGTCCGCGTCCCGCTACTGCTCTTCTTCGGCGGTAAGGACGACTACATCCCGAACGAAGCCGTCGCCCGGATCGACGCGGCGCTCAGCGCCGCGGGCAAGGAGCACGAAGTGGTCACGTATCCGAACGTAGGACACGCCTTCTTTCGTGAAAGCTCCTCGGCGCTGGGCGAATCGGAAGTCAAAGATGCCTGGAGCAAGGTGCAAAGCTTCTTAAGTAAGGAGCTGGCCTAAACGCCACGCGATAAATCCCCAGCGGTCGGCGAGCTCCGCGACGACTTTGTCGCGGGGCTTGCCGGCACCGTGCCCGGCGTTGGGCTCGACGTACACCAGGATCGGCCCGGAGCCGCTGGTCGCGGCCTGGACCCGCGCACCGAATTTCTTCGCGTGCGACGGGTCGACGCGACCGTCGGCTTCGGCGGTTTCGATAAACATCGCCGGATACGCGACGCCATCGCGCACGTTGTGATACGGCGAATAGGCGCGCAAAAACGCGGCGTCCTGCGGCGATTCCGGATCCCCGTACTCGGCGATCCAAAGGCGCCCGATCAGGAAGCGATGAAACCGCAACATATCGGTTAACGGAACCGCGCAGACGACGGCGGACGCGAGTTCGGGCCGCTGCGTCGCGAGCGCCGCAACGAGCAGGCCGCCGTTACTTCCGCCCGATACGGCGATGCGGTCCGGCGCGGCGATCCCGCTCGCAGCGAGATATTCGACCGCGGCGATAAAATCGTCGAAGACGTTTTGCTTATTTTCGCGCATCCCGGCCCGATGCCAGGCATCCCCGAACTCGCCGCCGCCGCGCAGATTGGCCAGCGCGTACATGCCGCCCGCATCGAGCCATGGCACGAGGTTTGCGGCGAACGAAGGCCCGAGCGAGACGTCGAAGCCGCCGTAACCGTAGAGCACCGCGGGCGCGGTGCCGTCGCGCGGCGCATCCCGCCGGGCGAGCACCCACATGGGAATGCGCGTCCCGTCGCGCGATGCGAACCATTCCTGAGTAACGCGGTAGCGTTCGGGATCGAAGGGCGTTGCGACGCGCTCCCAGATCGTGGTCTCCGCGGGCGCGCCGCCCGGGCCCGCCACAACGCGCGCGACCGCGGGCGCGTCGAGAAACGACGAGCGCAAGATGTAGAAGATATCGCTGCGCTCGTCGGCGGAGATTCCGAGTACGCTCGAGTCCGGTCCGTCGAGCAGCGTTTCGACGCTGCCGTCAGCCCGGCGCACCCGCACGACCGAACGCACGTTTTCGAGCGAATGCAGAACGACGGCGTCGCGGCCGACGGCGAACGCGTCGAGAACTCCCGGTCCTTCCGCGACGAATTCGTGCCAAGCGGGGATCCCGGGAGTGCTCGCGCCGTCGAGCGTTAGCGGGTCGAGCGTCAGGAGGCGGAACCGCGGCGCACCCTCGTTCGTGCGCATATAGATCGTCCCGTTTGCCGGCTGCACGTCGAAGATCGCATCGCGCCCTTCGGCAAGCGGCAGAAATGCGAGCGGCGCGTGCCGCGTATCTGCGAGATACACGTCGCTGCGCGTCCAGCCCATCGACACGCGAACGGTCAGCCAGCGGCCGTCGGCGGACAGCCGGACGTCGAGCATATCCTCCGCGGCGCGGCCGTCGCCGAAGATCTTCTCGTCGTTCGCCCACGGCGTCCCGAGGACGTGACGGTACAGGCGACCATCGTAATCCGCCCCCGCGGGATACCGCGTGTAGTAGAAGCCCGATTCATCGGGAAACCAGGCGAGGCTGCAGTAGCGCGTGTCCGGAATCGCCTCGCCGCTGCGTTGGCCGGTCGCCGCGTCGAGGATGCCGAGCGTGCTTCGCTCGTTGCCGTTGGTCGAAAGTCCGAACGCCACGTGCTTCCCGGCCGGGCTTGCATACCACCAGTCAAGCGAGGTGAGGCCGGTCGCGTCCATGGCTGCCGGGTCCAGCAGCACGCGGTCGCAGCCGTCCTCGCGCACGTAGAGCACCGCCTGCCGTGACCTGCCGCGGCGAGCCGTAAAGAACACGCGCCCGCCGGCCGCGACCGGAACCCCGAGCGTATCGATCGCCAGCAGCTCGTCGAAGCGACGTTCCAGAGCGGCCCGCCCGGGCAAGGCGTCGAGAACCGCTCGCGTCCGGGCGTTCTGTTCGGCCGTCCACGCCACCGTTCGCGGGTCGGCGGCATCCTCGAGGTACTGGTACGGGTCCGCGACATCCAAGCCGGTGGTCATTCGGTTTTTCTTAGGAAGCGGCTCCGTCGGGCCTCCCAAGGGCGGCGGGCCTCCCACGCTCCCAGCTCCCAACCGGGCCTCACCTCGCCCGCCGCTCGCGCTGCCCCCGCCGCTCGTGACCCCGCCGCCCGAGCCCCGTCGCGTCGCGCTCGATTCTGGCCCAGCGGTCGTAGATATCGTCGATGTATTCCCGCGTCTCGGCATAGGGCGGGACGCCGTGGTAGTAGGCGACCGTGCCGGGGCCGGCGTTGTAGGCGGCAAGCGCGAGCGCGTACGGGTCCGGGTAACCGTCGTACGCATTGACATACTGGCCGAGCAAGGCAGCCGACCCGGCCATCGCCGACCGCCAGTCGAAGGGGTCGACGCCGTAGTCCGCCGCCGTATCGAGGGTGAACTGCCCGATTCCGACCGCCCCGGCCGGCGAAACGGCGTCCGGCGAGAAGGCCGACTCCTGCAGCAGAACCGCGCAGAAAAAGCCTTCGTCGAGCCGATGTTCCCGCGCGTCGGCGCCGGCGGCGGTCGCAAAGACGAGCGCGTCGAAGGGGTCGAGTCGATGGTTGCTGCGCACGATCGAACGAACCACGGCTAGCGTTGGACCGCCTGGAACCGGGGTATCGTAGAGGAGACGCAACCCCCGAAGTTCGGCCGCAGGCAACGGCACGCGCCAGCTCTGCGTCCGATCCTCGAGCGCCTCAAAACGGACGGAACGGATCACGGATGCGGCGACCGGTCGCATCGCTCGCTGCGTTGCGCGCGGGGAGCAAGACGAAAGCGCGATGGCCGCCACAGCGACGCTCGCCAACGCAGCACCGGGAAGGTGGAGCCGCGCAATCGGTTCAAGAGCGTATCGAAAGTACAAACGTGAAACAGTATTGCAATGAATTCGAGGTTCGTAGGCTCTATATGAAGGTGGCGATATCGTGATGTTCTTCGTATCGCTCGTCATCGTGATGGTCGTGGGCGACCTCGCTTCGACGTTTTTATATCACCTTCCGCAGCACATTTGGTTTAAGTTGCACCTGCGTACGCATCACGATCGTAGCCGTTCGTACTGGGATCATGCCGTCATATCGAAAGACCCCGAAGTTTTGCTCGACGGACTGCTCGGGGCCTTGCCCTATATCGCAATCGCCGTTCCGCTCTGCTTTCTTGGGCCGTGGTCGGCAGCGGGAGCGATCCTCGCGCTTCTTTTGGGGCAATTACACGTTTGGTGGCGGCACACGACGGACCTCGGCTGGGTGAGCCCGCCCTGGCTCGTTCGCATCTGTCGCTCGTTGCAGATCGTTCTACCGGAGGACCACGACGGACACCACCGCAATCCCGACATCGAGTTCGGCGACATTTTCCGTTTTTACGACGCTCCGGCACGCGCATTCTTAACCTACGTCCGTGCGCTTCAGCGTCGCCTCCGGAACGCTCTGAAACGCTTGCAGCGCATCCGCGCCGTACGCTCGCTGCGGTCCACGCAACGTGCGTAGTCAGATTGAAGGTTAGATGACCAAACGCGTCCTGCTCCTGATCTCGGATACCGGCGGCGGCCATCGCAGCGCGGCAAACGCGCTCGTAGCCGCCCTCGACGAGGTCGATGTCGGGCCGCACGGCGAGCCGCTCATTCTCGAGCACCGCATCGAAGACGTCGCCGCCCACTGCAGTTTCCCGCTCTCGCAATTGGGGCCCGCGTATAGTGCGGCCCTTCGTTTCGCTCCGCCGCTGTACGGCGCGCTCTATCACGCGACCAACGGCCGCCGCCGCTTCCGCAGCGTCATCCGGTTTTGCGAACCGCTCTACCGCGCGCGGCTGCGCGACCTCTTCACGTCCTATCGGCCCGACGTCATCGTTTCGGTGCATCCGCTGCTCAATCACGCGGCGCTGCGAGCCCGGGCCGATGCCGGCATGATTGAGGTTCCCGTCATCACGGTCGTGACGGACCTCGGGCGCGTTCACGAAGGCTGGCTCGTTCCCGAAGTGAACGCCGTCGTCGTGCCGGCGCGCGAAGTGTATCAGCGCGCGAAAGATCGCGGCGTCCCGGTCGAGCGCATCTATCATCTCGGCCATCCGGTCCATCCAAAGTTCGAAACGGTCTCGGACACGAAGCTTCAGATTCGCGCGCAGCTTGGACTGCCGGCGCACAAGACGATCGCGCTGCTCATGGCGGGCGGCGAAGGCGGCGGCAAACTGCTGCCGACGACTCTGGCGCTGGCGAAGTCGAAGCTGCCGCTGCATCTCGTCGTCGTCACCGGCCGCAATAAGGCGTTGCGCACGAAGCTCGACGAACTCGCGCCCTCGTTGCCCACGCCGATGACCGTTCTCGGCTATTGCGACAACGTGCCGGAACTCATGCGCGCCGCGGACCTGCTCGTCACGAAAGCAGGCCCGGGAACGATCGCCGAGGCGAGTCTCGCCGAAGTGCCCGTCGTCGTCTACGATTTCATTCCGGGCCAGGAGTACGGCAACCTCAAGTACGTCGAGAATAACGGCATCGGCGTGGTCGCGCTAACCGCAAACGACGTGGTGCGTTCGACGAAGCGCATCGTCGCCAATCTCGAGCGTCTTCAGACGATGCGCGACCGCCAAGCATCGGTCGCCCCGCGCGGGAGCTCGCGACGAATCGCCGAGCTCATCGCGAATATCGCGTTCGGCGAACTGACGGACGCGCCGCCGCTCAAACCGCTTGCGGCGGCTGCGGCGCTCTAAACGAGCGCGACGGCGTCGAACTCGTTTTCGGCATGCGCCGCTACGAAATCGCTAGTTGACTCACGAGGACGATCAGGAACGTGCCGGCGAGGGCCGGCGAAAAGCTGACGCGAGGCTGAGGCTGGGTGCGCCGGCGCGCGAGGTACGGTCGCGCGAGCGCGATGGCGACGCCCGCGAAGGTACACGCGACGAGGCCGAGTTGCAACCCGAAAGCGGCGCCCCCGAGCGCCGCGACGACTCCGTCGCGCCAGTCGGAGCCGCTTTTGCCGCGAACGAAGAAGGCCGCAATCGCAAAGGGTGCGCCCGTCGCGACGGCTGAGACCAGAGGGCCCGGGTTACCCTGCAGGAGCGAGGCCCCGGCAAGAATCGCGAGCGCGATGCCGGGGACGGCCACCGGAACGGGGCTGCCGAGGGTCGCGAGAAAACAGGTCGCGCCGAGTGCGGCGCAGAGGATCGCGACCGCGAAAATCGTCGCCGGCGGAGCCGAGTGCGCGAGCAGCGTCGCGCCCGCGCACGCGGCCGCGCAGCACAACGCCGCGCGGAAGGCATGAGCGACGAGCACGTCCTCGCGCGGATCGCGCCGCACGACGCGCTCGCACCATAGCGTTGCGAGATAGATCAAGCACCCGAACGCAAGCGCTCCCAAAAGCGGGTCC
>Ga0116227_10012405_pt1 | contig 13871 bp, 10 predicted proteins | sample S1TSphgellanicum_FD_89693 | JGI IMG/M metagenome (GOLD analysis project Ga0116227, IMG submission 89693) | Host-associated microbial communities from peat moss isolated from Minnesota, USA - S1T2_Fb - Sphagnum magellanicum MG | ecosystem: Host-associated > Plants > Peat moss > Unclassified...
ATATATGATTGCCACTTCAGCTACATCACAAAATTGGACAAAACAAACCCTAGCCAATTTCACAATGTCTACGACAAAATAAATAAATAAATAAATATAAATAAATAAATAAAAACTGTTCTAGAAGCTCTATTGCATGACTAGGAAAGTCTATCCCTTCTCGTCTTTTCCTTTGGACAGTTCCATGTATGACTAGATGTATATATCTTTAACGCATTTAATGGATGTAAATGTCCATTAAAATGGCTTTTCTTTACTCCCCAAAATGGCCTATTCCAAGCCCCACCCACCAAAGTGGGCATTGATTCTAATCGCCACCCATAAAAGTCCATAACACATTAAAGTCGCCCTGTCTTTGAGACCTAGTTTGACCCTCTAACCCCTGTTTCATCCCCACTTTTAGTGTACCTGGAAAGTAATGAAACTAGTACATCAGTCAGTGCACAATATTTGCTTGCTGGATTTTATTTTTCACAAGACTTTGAGTTTAATGAAGACTATGAGCAGCAGTGAAGGTTCAGGTAAAAGCAAATCCAAAACTGGGGGTGAAACTTATGTGAGGATCAATGTATGTGGGATAACCAATTTGGTCCCCTCTTCTTTGATTTTTTTTTCCTATGTATTGTTTTCATCCTGACTTTTGACTTGGGGGGTGGAGAGACAATTTGGGGTACTTTATGGTTAACTCTAATATGTTAAATTATGCTCAACATAATCTCAAATGGACAAACAAATAAGTTATAACCAGTTTTTTTTTTTTTTTTTCCATATCAAAATGTTGGCAAAATTTCAACAAAATTTAGCAAAATTAATCAAATTTTCACTAGAAAAAAGAAAATTTTCCAAAATTTTCTCAATTCCTTTGTCAAAAAAATAGTGAAATTTCACCAGAAAAGAAACGCTACTTATAAACCCATTCTCACAGTTTGCATTTGAACTTATTTTGCTTACCCTAAAAAATATTCTAAAGGGAGAAAAATCAAGAGTCTCCATTGGAGAAATTGCCCACTATTCTGAAACAAAATAAGAAAAAACACATGGTAGCAAGCCTAATGACATTGGCTCATGCAATAATGCTTTTCTTCAAAAAAAAAACTTATCTTGAATTATAAACAAATTTTATACACTTACATGTAAGGAGATTTTGGTGCATAGCTAACCTAAAACTTGGAACACTATCTCAAGTGGACAACCACTCATTGAGCATGTTAATGATAGGTAGTTTATAACATGTTTTGCATGGGAGATCTTACAACATTCCCCCAAGTTATATGCAAAAGCCACATTCCATGCACTATGGGTGATAGTGAATGAACCTTAGGTCCTTGCTTCACGGCTACCCATTGGTCTAATTCATTAGCATCGAAGAAAGCATCAAAAGTTGAGGATGGCAAGAACAAAACCTTGCACTTTTGACAATTAGGTCCTTGCTTCACGGCTATCCATCGGTCTATTTCATACACATGGAAGAAAACATGAAAAGTTGAGGATGGCAAGGACAAACCTTGCACTTTTGACAAGTAGGTCCTTGCTTCACGGCTACCCATTGGTCTAGTCCATACACATGGAAGAAAATATCAAAAGTCGACGATGGCAAAAACAAAGCTTCGTAGCTACCTATTGATTTAGTTCATACACATGGAAGTACGTATCAAAAGTAGAAGATGGCAAGAACTAAACCTTGCACTTTTGACAATAATTCAACACACTTAGGCATCTTTGTTGGGCCAATGGCTCTATACTCAATAGATACAAGTTTGTTGTAGTGTAGGGGAATATTTGTTTGCATTTTGATTTGCAAAATGATTGTGCAAGCCAAGAATCATAAATCTACACCACTCTTTGGATTTCTAGTTGTACTATGCGAATAATTGTGTTAACATGTGGCATTTGATTTCCACTTTACAATATATCATGTTACCATTGAAATGCTACTCAAAACAATTTTACATTCATGTGTGTGTTTATGTATATATACACAAACACACACACTTTATTTAAAAGCCCTTAATTACACACAATCTTTAACAATCATAGAATTTAATTATACAATATAAAACATTGTCATCTCTTGAACAATAGTCAATAATTTTATTTAAAACAAATTTCAAACAAAACCTAACCCCATGAAACAATTAAAAACTTCTTAAATTGTTCTAGAATTGTCTATCCATGTTAAACACAACTAACTAAATGCTTTTGAAAATGTGAAAGGTGTGTTGTGGGTAAAGGTGCTAGCTTATTATTTAAATAACTTCACTTTTGGGGGGTAGAATGACCTATACCATCAAACACTCCAAAGGGATTACCTAACTTCCAAAATATTCTGAAGCAATAAATGGTGTTGCTTCTTGATGGCCAGTTGTAGGATCGAATTCTAATATGAAATGAAAAAGATGGCATAGTGTAATTTGGGGTTAATCCAAATATCTAATTGTGTTTTAGGGTCTTATTGACTTCATTATAAAAAGTCCTTTAAGGTGGAGGAGAGAGGTTCATTGCATAATACAAGTGTTGGGTGGGGTGATTATTAGAAATAGGAATAGATCAATGTTGTGCAACTATATGGTGTACCCGGATATACCCAATGGGTATGAATAGGGTATATTATTTACCTTAATTTATTTTCTTGAAATCAATATATTTGCATGGTGTGCATACCCAAGAGAGTGTAAATCTAAAGAAAGTACCTTATCTAAACCCTTGGATATATTCAACACATATCCATACTAAGAAAAGATATGTGCCAAAAATCCAAATAAGTTGGATTAGGATAAATAAGCTATGAACCTTATATATATATATATAAATTTGATTTATGGGTGTTTCCAATTTTGCCAATTTGTTGGTATGTGTTGGTGCCAATCTATTTGTGCCTTCCAATTATGTCAATTTGTTGGAATGTGGATACAACAAACCATTGAACATGATCAATCCTAAATATAAAATGGATGTTTGATTCACAAAACCCACACAAATTTTGAAAGTTGCAATTGTCTATGATTGTGTATCATAGTACCTTTACCATTTTGACATAAATTTTTTTTAATTTTTTTTTGCCAAACCTTTAAAAAGTTTTTTATCAAAATTTTAATAAAATCAAAATTTCCACTATCAGGTTTGAATTAAAGACTTTCAAAGACAATGATTTAAAATCAAAGCAGTTTATACACACTAGACTATTCCATAACACTGAAAATAGCCTATTTATTAGTTTGTATAACCATTACCTACCAAAAATTTCAAAATTAACAAACCAATTGTCAAAGTTAAGATTTAAAATTTAATTAATTATTTGGCAGTTTGTTGCCGAAATGGTAAAAGCACTATGGTATGTTTAGTATTAAACACTTGGGCCCCATGTTTCATTGAATGAATAAATCAAAAATTAAATTTACATGCATATTTGAAATTCAATTTTTCAAACACTTCCAATATTTCCAAAATGTGTAATTTACTTTATGTTAATTAAATAAATATTAAATATATGCCCATTTTTATCAAGGTATATCAGGGGTACTTGGACCCTACCCATATATTAAAAAAACATAATTTTCTTACACCCAATTCTTATTTTCATGGGAAATTTTTTATGTTAATATACCTTTATACAATGGGTAAACCCTTTCAAATAAATGATGCCCTTAATAGAAGATATATCAAAACATGCATCACAAATTTATAGGCTTCATGGGTTTGTTCTAAATCCATGCAAAATTTGTTATTTCATAGGTTCGTATTGTTTAAACACGGAAGTCATGTGCATGATTTTCATGTGTAAACAACACGAATACACATACAACATTCGTATTTAAACAATATGAATAGGCATATGACATTTGTGTCTAAACAATGCACACAACATTGATGTTCAAACAATACAAACAGATGAATGATATTCATGTCTAGTCCATACAAAACCTATGAAAATAAAATTTCACACGATTATTATTGCCAAATTGTGACCCATGAAGTTTGTGATGTGTATACATGTAAAACATTAAAATAAACCAATCATGGGTAGTTCCTAGGTTTTAGGGAAAATAACCTTTGATTCCACTTCACAAAAACTTCAAGGGACAAATTTTAGTTCTACTTAAGTTTTTTTTTTTAACAAAATGGGACCACTATTATAATTCATGGTTTCTGAAGTTCTTCAAGTTGACTACCTTGGTCACCTTAATTAATGAACTTATTCATTTTGATTAGAACTCTTGGCTTGAATAACATGTGTATTTTTTTATTATTGAAATTAATTAAGATAACTTATTTGACTATCTATGAAATTGAACGTTTAATTAAATTGAATAAAAACTTGGCCACCTTGGTCAAAATGGTCAATGTGTTTTAATAAAATTAAACAAAACAAAATGACATGTTGAGTCAAAATGACTAATGGTTTTTGACTGAAAATGAACATCACATGTTAGTTAATAGGCTAAGTTAGTTAGTTGTTATATTTAAGTTACGTGGGTTACCTAGGTTTATCTACCTACCTAAACCTACCTAACTACTAGCTTGGTTAAATAGATATGCCTCAATAAATAAATAACCTATTTATGTCTATTTGCCAAATTAGCTATTATTTAGGCTAAGTAGGTAATTTAGGTCTACCTCCCTTCTTACCTCTTATGCACCTACCTCTTGCATCCTCTACCTACTTATCATCTTGCAATTTATTTACCAACCTACTTATTAATTACTTAACTTTCTTACTTGCCTACATAAATAATGTTGTGAAATAAAAAACTTGACAAAAATTGTTACCTTTTGAAAATGTAATTCATTAATAAATATTTGATTTATCATTATGCAAATGAAGGGTTCAATTCCTTATACTTGTAACCTATGTGCATGCTAAAGGCACTAAAATAGTTAGGTGGACTAGGTTAAGCCTACCATTTACTTACATGCCTGCCTTTTTATGACCTACCTAAACCTATTTACTATCTACATGTAATATATATATAGAGAGAAATAAATAAATAAAATTGACCAATAAAATAATCTCTTACTTTGCAAGTCAAATTGACCACCTTAGTCACAATGGTGAGTCCAAATCCACTTATCTAAATTGATATAGTGATATTTTTAACACCTATCATTTTGGGTTTCGTTGGCTAAAAATCTAATTTAAAAACTTATTTTTATAATAGTGGACCCAATTTGGTTTTGGTTGAAAAATCTAAATTCTAATTCCAATTTTTTTTTAATTTTTAGATTTGGGTAGGTATGGGTAACCTCTTGGTAAGGTTCCAAGATCCAAAACATCAAAAACAACTTAGATTCAAAAAACCCAAACTTTTATTCCAAAAAAATAGAAGATTTTTACAAAGGTTTAACAATGTCAAATTGAGACAATCTAACCTACTTTTCAACTATAAATTACATTAGTAGGTTTCTAATGAATGAAAACCCTTATTTTTTAGTACCATTTGGTTTCATGTGTCATGTAAATGTATTTATTGCCTTGAAATATGAACCTCCTACTTCCCTTGAATTCAGCCCTAAAACATCACCAAGTTTCCTCTAATTAAATATCTTTTGGTGCCAAAACATTTTGCTAATATTACAAGTTTGCAACAAAAATAAATTATTGTAGCAAACTAAAAATATGTTAAATTTAATCATTATATTTTGAATAATAATTTTGCAATAAGACCATGGAAGTAAATTGAACATTTTTTTTTCCATTGGGTTCAAACACAATAAAATGAGTCAAGGTTTAAATCCTTTCCAAGGACTACATTTGAAATTTGGCATGAGACTTGGTCTATAATATCAATTTTTTCATATTTCATACACAATATAACATTATGTGCTAAATGTAATTTCTTTTTAATTATAAATTGATCCTATATCATATATATTATGGATCCATACTCTTTATAATTTAAAAATGAATAACTTTTGTTCAAGACATTTTCTCAAAATTCATAATTTTAATGGGTCAAAACCAAGTTTAAATTGGAAATGCCAAAATGTGTTATATATTTTCATCAATTTCAAGTCACATTGTTCTTTTAGTCATCAATATTGAGATCATCTTTGATTTTGAGAAGGAATGGTGCACATTTGATTAAAAAAAAATAACATTTGAAAAAAAACAAACAAAAGAAAATCTATCCACAAATAGATTTTGAATGTTTTAAACATGCAAAAAGACTCTTAAAATATCATTGATTTTGATAAAATTTTGATCAATGAAACTTTATAATTAATGGAGCCTACTAGAAAAAATTGACAATCCAAATTGTTGTGCTAACTTTGTCATTTTTCAAAAAATCAAAATTAGAATTTTAAACATTGTCCACACACCTTGTGACTCATTTTATTATGTTTGCACTCCACTTGAAATCCCATAAGTGGAATTATTCACCCCAAAGGCTCACCCCAAAGACTTGAATTCAAAGTTTTGTAGCCCAAACCAACATCCCCAATGAATATCCTTTGAACCAACATTGCACCTCATTAGGCCCAAAACAACTAATTACAATTTTAACATTTTAACATATTTGGGCTCCACATTGCTTCACTCTACTAGTGACAATGAATTGTTTTTAAAGAAAGGATATATATGTTATATTAGTTCATATTTTGGGAAGGGAAAGATATATTTGTTGTTTATGGAATTTCATAAATGTGTTTGCATTTGTGTCAAAACATATTGAGACTTTTCAGGATCAAATCCAAATGAGATGTCTATTGCATATTTTATTATGAAAACACCATATGATGAGTTGTCTATTTGCTGCATTACATTTGCATATGTGTATAACAAATTGTTCACATTTATAAGTTTGCATAATAATTGGATTGTGTCAATAGGTAATTTTTTCGTCATTAGCATTTGTGAATCATATATTGTACAATGTAAATTAGGAGTTGACATGTGGATTTTTATTAATATCCAATGATCATTGTTTATGAATATGTGTTGAAGACATTTTTTGACATGTACATTTTTTTTCCTATGATTGCATATGTATGTTATGATTGTAATTTTTCAACATACAATATTTGCACAACACTTCTTAAATGTTGGTCATTTAGCCATCCATTTAGGTCGATACCTTGGGAAATTGAAAACTTTTTCTTTGAATGTTTACCTGCCTATCTATGTGATGAGAAGACTAACTATACCCAATTCAGTGTTGTCAACCAAACCTATTGCCAACCTTCATTGCAGTCCGAACCAATACAACACCATCACTATACAAAATTCTCACTTCTACATCAATTGAGGGTATCAAAACCCTCCAAGACCACATGAACAGGTACATAGAAAGCTTGCCACAAATATGGTACCTTAAGTGGCACTTTGTGATCAAGGACATATTTCATAAACACAATCTTTTAGAGATGTTAATTGTTTTTCAATAGCACATCAATTTTCAAGTAAAGTCCTCCATCTTTATTACCTACTGTAGAAACAATGCATTGAAATGCCAAAGGGTTCCAATTGATCATTGTTGCACTTTCAGCTTGCTACTAATTTGAATTCAACAATTAGGTGTGAATGTCTAAATATTCAAAAGATCAATTGGAAGATGTGCCTTGTTGTAGGTAGATCGCTTGAAATTGGAATTTAGTTTACTTGAATGTTTTTGTTTTAATCCAAGTTTTGCACAAGTGGTAGCAATCCAAGAGGGAATTTGAATGGCTTTTGAGTTTCATAAGCTATCCACTTCATTATGGATGAATAATCCTTAGCTGGTAATTTGAAAGTTTGATTTAGGATGATCATAAACCAAATCCCAACCAGGTGCAAGGCCAAAAAGTGGACAATGTCCAACCAAGTAAATTTAACAATAAGTGTAACTCCACCCATACTTGGCATTTGGTCTTGCAAAAGTATTTATCTCATCCAAGATTATTTATTTACTGATTCCAAGCCCCACACATAAACATGAACCTAGGACAATACTTATTAATAACAAACCACTTGGACCAATCAATACATATGACCAATAAAGAGTAGGTGTTTAGACTATGCTATAGCTTTTGTCAACATATTGAGCAAAAATGCTAAACCACAGTCATTTTACTAAACTTGTTAAGTGAATTATTATTGATCTTCATCTATGCAATGTGTAGGTGGAAATGTTTTAAGCATTTGAAATTTTGATAGTCTAGATGAGCTTGTATTATGTTGCATACCACTACTGGAGTCTGCTAGAGTTTGTCAATATGGTCCCCATGTTTAGTTGGCTTTGTCTTCCTCATTTGCTCTATCCAAGCTGGGGGTGAGCCTTTGTCCCAAGGCCTACATGTGTGAATACCATCCTCATATTAATGAAATCCATTTGTTTTGCATGATGTGGAGAAGGTCTTTTGGTCATTTCACCATAGTGAAAAACTAGCCATTACATTTGGGCTCATCAAAATTTAGCACACTTCTTGGGGCTCCCCACTTCATATGTTAAAAAATTTGTGGGTTTACCATGACTGCCACACTCCCACCAATCTCATTGCAAAGATAGTTGGGAGAGAAAACATATCATCATTTTGAAGATGACATTTGTTCTTGCAAAGATTTTTGGTGATACCAACAGTCCATCTTATGCATAGATTATTTGGTGATGGGTGTTCCTATAACAAAAGCTTTAGGATAGGCATAATGAAAGGAACTTGTGCAACAAAATACATGATGTACATTTGCTTTTGAACATCTAATTTTTGTCAAGGTGTATAATAAGATCCAGACATTTAAATTGTTAAAATGTCAATGGAGAATGACTCCGTTCATAAGGCTTGACAAAATAATGAGAATAACAATTGGCCATCAGTTTGATTCTAAGGTATTGCATACCAAAATGGAATTTTCAACCCTCTGATAAACAAGCAAGCACTTGACAATGAAACAAACTTATCTTGAAACTTGCAAGATTAACATCATAGATTCAATCAAATGCAAATGCAAGCACAAAAATCATACAAAAAAATGACAATTAAATCTTTATGATTTAATCACAATTTTGTCTTTAACCAAAAGCTAGCAAAAATGTTTTGTTGAGGGTGAAATGGATGGCCCTATGATGACCAACCCAACTTCATTGAACTCTAAGGGTGTAAGCAAAATAAAGTATGCCAATTGGTCATCCCTACCAATAAGTAAAAGTAAATTTGGAATCTTTTGCATTTTAAGCATTTTAGTCATGCCATAAATTTTTGGGAGGTACTTATCATATTAAATAAACCATATATGGTCATTCTTAATGTATGTTATTACTCTCAATAATTAATTAATTTATTACAAGTTTATTACTCTAGTTGATATTACACATTTTCCAAATCAAACAATTCATATGATGTGTTACTATTGTTTGAGCCATTATGCACCTTGATACACAATTTTTGGAATTTGAATTTTTGGATTATGAGAATGTGAAGACCCTCAAAAATAATTTTTTCATAAATTTAGATTTGGCATCCAAAACATAATTTTGATATGATACTAAAGTGCATTTCATGTGCTTAATTCATTAAATCATGCCCCAAACCCTTTTAAAATGCAACTTATGAGTGAAATTTCCAAATTGATTTTTTGGACCTACTTTCAATCTACTTTATGACAACGTGATCAACTTGCAAATTTTGCGAAGTAAATTGAAAGTAGGTTTTTAAAAAGGTTGATACAAGTTTTGAAACTTTCAAAAAATTCAACATAGTACGTTAGATGCCCTCATGTGGGTCCATTCCCAATTGGTGTACCAAAAAAGAATGTTTAATTGAAAAAGGATTGCAAAAGAAAATTTTGGATTTTTGCTTATCTTACATTATTATAATTGTAATGGATTGTTGTATGTCAATAGGTAAAATGATGTATTTTTAAATTAATAAAAATATTTAAAAATAATTTGGATATTATATTAATGTCCTTTTGAATCCTAGAAACCAAAGGAATCAAGTGTTTAAAGTAATTTTTTAAAAAAGTAATCAAAAGGAAGGCATAAAATCATATAATTGATTTCAAATTTTTTGTACAACAAAAACATGCCCCCTTTTATGAAAGTACATGTTCATTGGATGAATTTGATGAAAAACCAAATCATTCAAAATTTTTGAAGTTTTGAAATTTTGAAGGAAATAGTTGCAAGGCAAAGGATTCATTTTTTAAACCATTTGATAAAAAAATTTATGTTCAATGGGTTCAAAATGTCTAGCTTTAAATGCAGGTCACATGTGAAGGAAATAAACATGTTAAAAAACATGTTTAGTTGCCCATTGAAATTCATTTTGGGATTTTTTGGAAATTTTTACATTTCTTGCATTAAACTAAAATATTCAATTATGTATGATTGTGAATAATCACCATTAATACATGAATTATCTTATATTGGACTATTCAATTTTTCTCACTTAAGTTTTTCTTATGTTAATGTAATTTGTAAAAAGTAGCTTTCAAAAGTCCTTAAGTCTTTTTTTCCTTTTTTGGTACCCCAAGTGTGAATGGACCCATGTAATTTAAAAGGACAATTTCTCATAAAACATCACCTACTTTCTAATCTACTTATCACAAATTCTTGTAATTTTACATTTGAAGACTATTTTTTGGGCCTCCTTTAACATGCTTTGACCCCTAAATAATTTCACAAAAAAACCAATCTAACTAAACAATAGAATAATGATTTAATTGTGACCAAACTCTTCTTTGCTAAAATCTCACACAATTCACCAATGCAAAATGTTTAGAAAATTGTCAAGTTAATGGTTTTTGGTTGTGGATTTCTTAGTGCAATTGTGGTGAAACTGACGCACCCCCAAGCTCCTTGATGGACTTAATTACGAATCTAAAGGGGAAGATAGCGGAAGGAGAAGGAGTTGGGTGCACCCCCTAGCTTATAGCATTTTGGGGGTAGGGGGTGTGCTTGAGCTCCGAGATGGGACTAGGAAGAGTGGCAAGCAAATCAATTATTCACATGGACTTGCACAAACCAAACAACAAGTTGGTTAGTGCATGGTTGGAGCATTTTTGGTGCACGGATGAACCACGGGCAAACACGAACTCATAAGACTCACCACGACCCAGACTTGGGGGAAGCCACCACCTTCCCCCTTATAGTATTCTATATGTTTAGCCATGGGGCCAACACCCAAATGTCATTTTGTCCCAGACGCCCAAGTGGGAGTCCCGAAATTCCCGAAATTGGGTCTTCTGCGACTTTGGAGGTGCATAACTTTGTGTGTAGACCTCTTATTGAGGTGAGGTATGAAGCAAAGTTTTAATCCTTGTTGAGATCTTTCCAAAAATATGTGGCATATCACTTGCACGCAAGGAAATCAGGGCAATTCTTGACTTTTAGTGGTCGGGAGTCAAATTTGATCTTTGACTCCCGACCCTTCTTTTGGCCATAACTTGTGTTTTAATTATTCAAATGGGTCATGCAAGCCCATTTTAGACATCTAAGTTCCAAGAAATTTCCAATGATATAATGAACTTTTCAATCCAATGAGTGTTGACCCCTGCAATCGCCCTTTAAAGATTCAAAAGTCCATTGGGACTCCAACTCCCAAAGTGGGAGCTCATTTGGGAGTGTGAGGGTCCATTCCCTCACACTCTTTTACACTCCTAGGAGCATGAAATGTGACTCTTGGGCTCCTTCTTAGTGTGCACCTTTGCAGGCCCTTACCTTGGTTGCGAGCCCAAGGTTAGGGTTGCGACATAAATTAATATAGTGAGTAATTGTGCAACCCATGTATCATCATAATTGTTTGTTTATAAGAGAGATAAAAATACATATTATGTGACCAATGTTCCCTTTGAACATGATATTTCCAAAAGAAACAAAGGATGAAATCCATGTAGCTTTTAAAGTGAAGGTGATGATTTGTGTCTTCTAACTACCAATACCAAATGTTAAATGTTGTTGGGTTGATTGCCATCACAACATCAACTGGATCAATCCAAGTTATTATGTAATTTTTTGGGTGGTTCGCAACATTTGTAATTGTTCTTTGAATGACTCAAATGCAAGTCAAATTGGCAAGTGTGATGGAAGCCAAGTTTAAATCCACAACTTTTTGTGCGATTCTTAAACATACACCACCAATAAATGCATTAACTTGCCATGCCCTTACACCCTCAGATGCACAAAGAAATCCAATGTAGTCCCCATGTCCTACTAATAGAGGTTTAAATAACACATGTTAAAAGGAATCAAGTCAATATCTATGAAACTCATAAGCTTTGTCCATGAAACCAAAGATGAACATTAAATATTATACAAGTATTCATTTGGTTTTATATGCCATTTCCAAACTTTGGAACTTTTGAGAGTCTCATTTTACACTTACTAGCATCAAAGACAATTCCAAGATTAAGGGTAACATTTATGTTGAAAGCTCCACTTCCCATATCAAATGGGGTAGCTAGTTGTAACAATGGAGTTGTGCCACCAAAGAGTTGCTAAGCAAGGAAGGGTTTACCATTGCAATCAAGAATATTTTGTTATTGTCATCATTGCAGAAGCCAAGGTAGCTAGACTCCACAATAGGTTCTTAGTTTTAAGCAAGGCAGTAATACCTACCACATGTAGTGTTGCCATACTTGTTCCTAATATCATTGCCCACCTTTGCCTTGCATTCCTTGTTCAAGAACAAATTTTTTGGAATTAAGATCCTGATAGTAGTTGAAGAATATAAGTACAAAATTTTATAAAATCAAGCTATTGACAATAGTTGAAAATCAACATATAACAATGATCTTTCAAGTGTTTGAAAGCACAAGTAAGTTCATTAAACAACCAAATTGTTGTTGTGATAATTTGTACTCATGAATGTATTATTTTACAAAGAACATATGGAATCATAAATACATATGGGGAGTATATAGGGAACATACATACCCATATAATTAAGGTTGTCAATGGCAAGAAGATTCCAAGTAGCCCAAATGAGGTAACCGGGAGCCATAATGTTAGGTTTCAAAACATCAACATTATCAAATTAGTAAAATATAACATCTAAGCCCCTTGATGAAAACAAAGCCACTTGTTGTGCTTGACCATTATATCTTACAATCTGACCATCACCGATCTTCACCTTTGCACCAAAAAAGAAAAGCTTTCCACGTGCATCTTTCTTTGCGTACTTGTCATAATACCCCATAGCACTTGTTACACAAAATGAAAAATAGAGATGATGACTCCATATTAACACAACATCCCAACACATGATGAAATGCATAAGCCGGAAGAAAGACTACAAAAGGCACGAATGGACAAGAGAATTAAGCAAGTGAACTTGATGTTGAAAACATTGTTGCGCACCTCTTCCAAGCCACTAAGGTTAGCTATGATGGACTTTCCACCCTCTCCATGATGAGCAACCTTTCATGAACACAACTTTCCATTTGTGATTAAGTTCTTTTTTCTTTCTCCACCTCTGTAGTTTCCTATTGCATCTTCTCCACAAGCTTCCATAAATTCTCAATCTCCACTTGTGTGTAGAAGAAACAAAGGTTGAAATCTTTAATGAGGCTTCCAAAATTCTTTCACTTTCTATGCAATTACAAATATGGAGATAGAAACTATAAAGGCATTGAAACTAGTTTTGCAATCATACACAACAATGGCACTTGGAAACCTTCTTGTTTAGAAGCTTTTCTTCTACCACTAGAAATATTCATTATTCTCACCTTCATAACTTTCTCAACTTTCTTAAGACTCTGAATTTCAAACTTCATGTTGGATCTTTCATCTATCAACTTTCCTATGTAGCACTTGAAATCCTCTTGGACTGCTACAATATCCCACGACACATATTCAAATGTCTTTATCCACCCTTAGCTCCACAAATGTGCACACAAACACATAGAAAAATAACAAAAAAAAAAAAAAAAAAAAAAAAACAACAAAAAACAAAAAAAA
>Ga0116227_10012407_pt1 | contig 13869 bp, 13 predicted proteins | sample S1TSphgellanicum_FD_89693 | JGI IMG/M metagenome (GOLD analysis project Ga0116227, IMG submission 89693) | Host-associated microbial communities from peat moss isolated from Minnesota, USA - S1T2_Fb - Sphagnum magellanicum MG | ecosystem: Host-associated > Plants > Peat moss > Unclassified...
TGGACTTGCCGGTGCCCTCCCCGCCCTCGAGCGCGATAAAGCGGCCCCTGGTCATGACAGCATCCGCCGGAAACCCTGACGCAGCCGGTCAGCCAGCCCGCCCTTGGGCACATCGGCACCCGCGACCAGCGGTATGGTGGTGGGCGCATCGTGGCCGATCGTCACCTCCAGCTTGCCGATCTCTTCACCCTTGGCGATCGGGGCTTTGAGCGGGCCATCATAGGTGACGCGCATCTTCACAGTGTCCCGCTCCCCATGGGGCACGGTGGCGAAGAGCTGGCGCGGGGTCAGCAGATCGACACTGTCGGACGAACCGCCCTGCACCTTGGCGCTCGCCAGCTTCTGCCCCTGCTTGAACAGAGCGCTGGCGTCCCATTGGTCGAAGCCCCATTCCATCAAGGCGCGCGCGGCTTTCACGCGCTCATTGGGGCGCTCCACCCCGGCCAACACCATCAGCAGGCGGCGGCCATTGCGCTCGGCGGAACCGAGGTAGTTGTAATGCGCCTCGCCGGTGAAACCGGTCTTGATGCCGTCCGCGCCGGGGAATTTGCCCAGCAGCGGATCGTGGTTGTTCTGCGCCACATTGTTGAACACCAGACCCGGCCTGCCGACATAGCGGTGATACAGATCGGGATGGCGCTGGATCATGGCCGTGGCCAGTTTGATAAGATCGCGCGCGCTGACATAGGTCTGGCGCTCATCCATATAGCCGTTGGGCGTGTTGAAATGGCTGTCGGTCATGCCGATTTCATGCGCCTTGGCGTTCATCAGCGCGGTCCAGTTGGGCACGCTGCCCGCATAACCCTCGCCCAGCACCACCGCGCCGTCATTGGCCGAAACGGTCATGATGCCGGTCAGCAACTGGTCCACGGTGACGGGCTGGCCCTCATCGAGGAACATGCGCGAGCCGGTCATATGCCAGTTGCGATAGGCCTCATGGCTTTCGGCATAGACATCCGACAGCTTCATCTTGCCTTGCGAGATCAGCTCGAAAGCAAGGAAGGTGGTCATCGTCTTGGTGACCGAGGCGGGCAGGAAGGGCCGCGCCACATCCTTGGCATAGAGCACCCGGCCCGAGCCCATATCCACCAGCATCGCCACCGGTGCCACATCGACCTCGGCAGGGGGCTGCGGATGGCCCAGCGGCACGGGCGGCACCGGCCCCAGCACCAGCGGCTCAACCCGGGAGAGGGTTTGAGAGTTATCCCCATGTTCTGTTGGGGAGGAGGGCGCCGAGCGCAGTCCGGTGGCGGCCAAAGCGGCCAGAACCAGTGCGCCGGGCACCAACATGGTCTTGAACGAGGGGGTCAACGCGACTCCATTATGCCTGTCATGCGGCGAGAGCCCTGTTGAGTCACTCGCCGCGCTGGATTCGGGCGTCGCTATAGCCTGCCGATTTGACCTTCGCCAAGGCCGCCTCTGCCGAGGCGTGCCCGGAAAACGGCCCGACGCGCACCCGCCACACCTTGCCCGAGGCGCTGATCGTGCCGCCGGTCTTGGCAGCGACGGTTTCGGCGTTCTTTTTGTCGGAATAGGCGCCGGCCTGGATCACGAACGATCCGCCGGCGGGGGCGGCGTGGTCGGGCTTGGCGTTGGCTGGTTTGGGCTCGGCCGGTTTTTCGTCCGCCGGTTTTTTGGCGGGTGTCTTGGCGGGCTTGGCCTTGGTGACGGCGGCGGGCGTATCATGCCCATGGTCGGTATCGTTCTGCGCGAAATCGGCGCCGACATGGGGCGAGGCTTTGTCCGAAGTGCTTGGCGCTTGGGCGGCAGCCTGCTGCGGTACGGGCACCGAGGGGACATAACCCTTGGGCGGCGTGCTGGCCCCGGTGGTGAGCGGCGTGGCTTCGAGCTTGGGCGTTTTCGCAGCAGCGCCGCGCACAGGTTTGGGCTTGGCAGGCGGCGGGGCGATGGCCGGTTTGGTCGGCACTTCCGCGCTGGCGGGCTTTACCAGAGCGGCGGGCTTGGCCGGAACCGGATCGCGATCCTCAGCGTCCAGCGCCTTCTGGGCCAGCGCCGGGTCGAGCTTGCGCTGGAGGACATCCAGCAAGGGCTTGGGGGTGGCCATGCGTTCAGGCGCGGCATTGCCGGAACGCAGCAGGGCGCGGTCCTGCTCGGGCGGATTGACGCGGCGCACGCGGACGCCTTCATTGCTGCCAGCAGCGATGCCCAGTTGGGCCGCCGCGCCGGGCGACAGTTCGATGGCGTGATTGCTGTCACCCGGCCCGCGACGCTCGACGCGGACCAGAATGGTGCGCCCGGTTTTGAGATCGGTGACCTCGGCATAGGATGGCAGCGGCAGCGTGTGATGGGCCGCCGAAATGGCGCCTCCGCCATCTTGCCCCACAACGGCATAGCCCACCGAATCGAAATTCATCGAATCGCTGGGCACGAAGGTGACGCCGTTGATCTGATAGGGTGCGCCCACCACGACGGGAAAGTCCGATTGCGGCCCATTGGCGGGCGCGACAGGCGCGGAAGGCGCTGCAGCCATGACGGGTGCTGCGGCAACCAAGGCGATCAGTGCGATCCCGCTCAGCAGGGTGTTACGGGGTCCCGGCAATTTCATCGGCAAGCCATCCTACGCTCAGGGCATAATAGTTCGAGCAATTGTAATCGAGGATAACCCGATAATTACCGGTTAAAAGGAAAGCGGTTTTTCCCGGCCCGTCAGGCTCGATCAGCGTGGCAAGCACATCGTCGCCGATGCGGCCCTGAGCGATGACCCCCAACTGGCGCCATTCGCCCACGGTGCGCCAGCGCGAATGGCGGGCATGGACGCGCGGGCAAGCGGGCGAGGTCATCAGCGTCTGATAGGCATCGCGATTGAGATTCGCCGGAACAGTGGCCCTCACGCCCCAGGGCTGGCCCGGACGCCAACCGGCATCGCGGAAATAGCCTGCAATCGAGGCCAAAGTGTCGGCGCGGTTGGTCCAGATGTTCCGGTCGCCGTCGCCGTCGCCGTCCTGAGCCACGCGCAGATAGACGCTGGGCAGGAATTGCGGATTGCCGAAGGCCCCTGCCCAACTGCCCGTCAGGCGTGAGCGCGGCACGCCCTGATCGACCATCTTGAGCAAAGCGATGAACTCGCCTTCGAACAAAGCACGGCGGCGACCGTCATAGGCCAGCGTGGCCAGCGAGCGGGGCAGATCGAAATTGCCCATGAATGTGCCGAAATTGGTCTCATTGCCCCAGATCGCCAGCAGGATCGAAGAGGGCACACCGTAACGCGCCTCGATGCGGGCGGCGTCGCTGGCCACGGCGTCATGCATCGCCCTGCCCCGCGCGATCAGCGAAGCGTTGATATGCGAGAGGCGATAGGGGGTAAAATCGGGCGGCGGCGAACTGCTGGCGCTGCTGGGCGTGCCGCCAGGCTGAGCGCGATCCAGCGCCACGACGCGCGGGTTGTAGGTGAGCCCGGCCATCACCGAGCGAATGCTGGATTCGCGGATGCCCTGTGCCCGCGCTTTCGCGGCAACTGTCTGAAGATAGGCCTGAAAGGCGGCATCCTGAGGATCGGCTGCGGCATAGGTGCCGGTGGTGTCATCCTGTACCATGGGGGCGGATTGGGCGCCGCTCGCCCCGGTCATCGCCAGCGCGCTCAGGGCCGCTACCAAGATTGATCGTATCATGCCGACAGCTTTCGCACATCGCGGCGCGCAAGGGAATGGCGAGGCGCCAGCAACTTGCCGTCCATGGATAACAGCAATCGCCGCCCTTGCACCTTTCGCCGCATCGTTTATGGCGCTTGCCCAGAGGACAGGTGGCCGAGTGGTTTAAGGCAGCGGTCTTGAAAACCGCCGTGGGTGGAAGCTCACCGTGGGTTCGAATCCCACCCTGTCCGCCATATGACTGTCTACAGCAGTCCATAGGCGTCCACTCAGGTTGACGTTTTATCCCTGAAAACTGAAGCTTAGCGGGTTGAGTCGTCCATGGTGGTCCACACGCGTCTACTGGCGTTGGTGGTCTATTTGGTGGTCTCGACGTTGGAAAAACGTGGCAATGGAGATGCCAGTGTTGAACGACGCTAAAATCCGTGCGGCCAAGCCCATGGCCAAACCCTACAAGCTGACCGACAGCAATCGGATGTATCTGCTGGTGATGCCACAGCTCGATGCGAGCCAGAACATGCAAACGATCACCTTCCATTTTTGCATGATGCCTGATGCTGCTGAATACGCAAGCATGTCCGCTCCCCCCAACTTTCCCGTCGCCCAGCGGTTGCGCATTGCCCAAGGATAAGTGCCACTGGTTCAGGCAGAGCGGTCGCACGGCGGATAATCCCTCCGCCGCGGCAATCTCATGAATGGCGGGAATACGCCTTTTTTGGCCCACGGCGAAAATGGTCGATGCCCCGGGTGATACCCCGCATTTAAGCAGTGATCCGCAGCGGCGGCTTAATCCACCCCAACCGATCGAGCGATAGCAGCGCCCGTCTCCGCCAGAGCGATGCGGGCGTGCTGCTTCACATCATGCCGGACTGCTGGCGGGGTCGCGTGATAGGCACCCCAGAGGATCGCAGCCCATAAGGCCAGCGCGAGGGGAAGGCCCATCACGAAACCGCGCACCAGCATCGGTGAGCCCGATTCCAGGATGACGTTGCGCCAGACAGATTTGGAACGATGATAGGTCACGGGGACCGATATAGCCCGTCCGCCGCTGCCTCGGCAAGACGCCAACCGAGCGTCGCGAGCGTTCCCCGCCAGCTACGCCACCCCGCCGGTCGGGGACGCTCGCATCTGTACTTAGCTTACTGCGACATTCCTCACTGCCTAGGCGAAATCATCTTGTCTTTCGCCATAACCAACGATGTCTTGTCATGAGGCCCGAAATCATTGCACGAAGAAAGGTGGCACACTAACAGTAAAAGGCCAAGGAACAGATAAAACAGAATAAGACGAGTAGTTATGAATTTTAAATTCCCACCTATTCTTTTCGAAAATTCAAGAAAATCGTTCAATTATCAAATAGTTGCGCTATATTTGGGAGTAATCTTAACGGTGCGGCGCTCGATATTGCGCTTCATCCAGCCATTCAGGAAGCGCCGCGAAGGCTGTTCGATCCAATAAAACGAAGCCATGGCAACGACCAAGCTACCGGCGACAAGCAGTGCCGGATTGAATTTTTCGTGTGCGACATAAAACACCTGCTGCCACAGGTAGATCGAGAAGCTGGTAACCCCGACGAATCGGATCGCTTATGGCGGCGGGCGATAGCGTCTCCGCTGGCTTTGGCAAAGCTGCTGGCCTCGGTTTGATCGCAAAGGCGGCAGAAAAGCACGGCATTGCCAATCACAATGACGGCCTGCCTGCCTCGACCACCTTCAACCTGATCAACAACTTCCAAGGCGCGCGCACGCTCGCCAAATATGTCAATTACATTGTCTTCCACACCGGATCGAAGGACAGCGCCACCAGCGCAATCACCACGCTCGACCAGTTCAAGACTGAGCTCCTGCAGGTCGCGAAGGCGTATTCATGCAAGAGCAACCGCCTGACGTTCAACACCATTCTGCCGCGCACAGCCACAACCGATAGCTGCGCGACCTATGCCAACCGGACCAAGCCGAGCTGGGAGGCGCTGCGAATCCAGGAAAACAACTGGCTGCGCGACAAGACCAGCGCCGGCGACATGGCCTATTTCGCGGTCAACCTGAAGATCGGCAAGGTGATCGCGATCAATGATCCCACCGTTCAGATGGAACGTAACGCTGACGGGACGGCGGTTGTGATGGACAGCAACGGCAAGTGAGCGGCCAGCACAGGCTTTTACTTCCTTATCGGCAATAGCACCGATTGATCCGCCCGAATGCGACCGGCATGCTTGCTGCTGCAGCCATCCACGCGGAGATGATGGCGTTGCCTCTCTAGTAAGCATCAATCCATTTCTGTGCTTGCGACAGATGTAAAATCGACCAGCCTATATATTATTTTTATAAGCAGAATCAAGCCAAGCAGTCTATCGGCGCTTCTCAGTTCAGCATGTAAATATCGCTGAAGTGGGAGGGGCCCGATGGAACGTATTTTGTCTGCGATACATCAAGCCAATCGTGATTACGGAATTTGGCCTACCTTACGGCAGGCTGCTCTTGAGCTGGTATTTTACCTTTTCGTGCTCTGGTTTGGCTTCATGGTTATCATTGACGGGCACTAGACTAGAACCCTCTTCGGCCTCAAATCGATTTCCGGTTTCGAAGCAGCACTGTTTGCGGCTTATCGACACCATCGATTGGGTCTGATGATCCGGCATTCCGCCCCCAAGTTCCGCCGCCTGCCCAGTATGTCGCTCCGAGATAAACATCTTGGTGCGCTTGCATGTAGGCGATGAGCGCATCCATCTCATCGAGAGAGGGCTTGCTCGGGCCGGTGCCAAACTCCCCCACAAAGAGCTTTTTCTTGTTCGTCGTTGCCCAGCCAGTCACGTCGTTCAGGATATGGCTGCCGATGCCAGGAATGGCGATCGGGCTAGATCCCCCAAACCCTCTATCGAGATATTGGTGGACGTCGAAGGCATAGTTGTTCCCCGGGTCATGTGCGCCCAGCATGACGCTGCCGTTTCCGCTTTTGATCCAGGAATGCCCACCGGTCCAGGCGATACCAGAAAATAGCACCTTTGAGGTGGCACCGGCCCCACGAATGGCCTGACAAGCCGCATTCTGCGCTGCGAGATTGACTTGAGGGTCCATGTCATGGGGCTCATTCATCAAATTGTACCAGACGAGGCGCCGTGATCGGTAGCGAGTGGCCATACGGCCCCAAAAATCCGCGAACGAACCGATGTCCACCGCAGAGCCTGGTGCACCAATGATCTGCTTCTCTCGTCTGCCGTAATTGTGAGCGTCGATCAGCGCCACGGCGCTGGCTTCCTGTAACATGCTCAGGATCGTATCGAGGCCCGCCATCGCATTTTCGTCAAGGCCTCCCCGCAATTGCGGTTGCAGCCTTTCCCACCGAAACGGAATGCGAAAGACCCTGAATCCTTTGCCGAGATAGTAATTTAGATTGTCGAGGCGAGGCCAATGCCATCGACTGCCGATCGCTTCGAATTCCGCACCAGCGAAGTTGACGCCAAGCTTAAAACTGCTTTGGCGCCCGATCGCTGCCGAGGCTGGCGAGGCTGCCGCAATGCCGGCTAGCCCAAGTCCACAAGCGAACGCGCGGCGCGATAAGTTAACCATGGCTAAGGGATAGGTAAGAATCACAACTCCCACAATATACAAAATCGCCCCTAATAAAAAATTTATATGCGCTTTATATGCGGGCGTTTTGTGCAAGTGCGATAAAAGCCACAATATAACCCGGCCTTAGGGACACAAGGCTGCGATCGCCATCGAACGGATGCGGTGGATGCCCCGCCCCCTAATGCATGCGTTCATGCGTCCCAGATATTGGGATGGGAAGTGGTAGCGCTCAGCGGGGCAATCATCGTAAATGGAATCAAATCGATGGATGAACACGCCCTTGGTCATGCCATCTCGATAGCCGGTGCCAATCTCCTTTGAAATCAGCAAAGTCAGCGCTTAGTCCGCCAAGCGCTTCCGACAAACCTTCTCGACTAAACGCTGAAACTCAGCCACCCGTCCAGCAGCATAGTTCAATTCCTCCTCGCTGATCATATAATGCGGCGAGTAGCGCGCATTCACATAGGCCTGCCGCAACAGCTCATAGCAACGGCGGGCCATGCGATCATCGCGTGGCCAGACCGCCATCAGCTCGGGCGCCACCTCCTCGGCATGGGAACGGAGGAAGTTCAGCTTGTGGGATTTGGGGCTTTATGCCGACCGGCGGACTATGCCGATTGGGCACGGCTTTCCCAGCATGCCCAGAGCGTTAGCGGCTTTCGGCGCGGCATAGTTTCCAGCTGCCGGCACAGAAAAGCTTGCCACCTGGATCACAGAGCGCGACAATCAGCCCATGCGTCACGACGTCGATCATCTCCCTTTGACCCAGCAGGCCGAGCTTGCGCGGGTGCGCCGGATTCTGATGGAAGAATTTGCCGTCGCGATCTCCCGAGCCACGCAGCCGTGGAAGAAGAACGGCAAGATTCTGAAGGTTATCCTGTTCGGCAGCTACGCTCGCGACGATTGGGTCGACGAGGCGGAGAATGGCTATCAGTCGGACTTCGATATTCTCGTCATCGTGAGCCACAAGGATCTGACCGACGTCGCGGAATATTGGTATGTTGCAGAGGACAAAATCCAGCGGGATACGGCGATCGCGCGTCCGGTGAATGTCATCGTTCACGCGCTCGATGAGGTGAATGAGGGGCTGACGCGCGGCGAGTATTTCTGGGTCGATATCGCCCGTGATGGGATCGCGCTCTACGAGCTGGCAGGTTCGACACTGGCGACACCCAGGCCCCTGACGGCGGCTGATGCATACGAGATGGCAAAGGGCTATTTCGATCAATGGTTTTCGGGGATCGACGACCTTCTTGCTGGTGTGGAGCTGTACCGCGAGCGCGGTAACGCAAATCTTGCCGCTTTCACGCTGCATCAGGCAACGGAGCGGGCATATATCTGTTACATTCTCGTGCGCAGTCAGTACGTTCCGCGCTCGCACAACCTCAAGTTCCTGCGCTCGCTGGCCGAGGACAAGGAACCACGGCTGATTGATAGCTGGCCCCGTGCGACCAAGCTCGACCGACGGCGCTTCGAATTGGCGAAGCGCGCCTATGTCGAGGCACGCTACTCAGCCAGCTACGAGATCGGCGCCGAAGACCTGCAATCGATCACGGTCATGGTTCGCCACCTGCGCGATAGCGTTGAAGCAGTGTCCCTCGAATGGCTCGACGGACTGCAGGCCAAAGCTGCCGTCCCGTCATAACGCATCCAGGAATGCCAGAAGGCGATCGCCAGGCTTGTATCTTCCGCCCTTCTGGCCGTTGAACGGCTTGATCCTGGCGAGTGCCGCTTCCTTGAGTGCGAGATGCGCGTGCAGGTAAACCTGGGTGGTTCTGATCGACTCATGCCCGAGCCAGAGGGCGATAACCGAGATATCGACGCCGGCCTGGAGCAGCTCCATCGCTGCGCTGTGCCGAAGGACATGGGGTGTGATCCGCTTGCAGCTCAGCGAAGGACACTGCCGGGTCGCAGTTATGACATGCCGGGCCAGCAGGCGTTGCACGGCGTCAGGGCTAAGCGGGCCGCCATGAATGTTGGGAAATAGCTTCGTCGAGCCTTGCTGCCCTGCCTCCTTGAGCCACGCCTGCAGCAGTTGACGGGTCTGCCTGGTGAGCGGCGTGCAGCGCTCCTTGCGGCCTTTGCCGAGGCATCGGACATGGGCGCCCGTCCCTCCCAGAACCACTGCCTCGCCTTCGAGGCGGATGATCTCCGAGAGCCGTAAGCCGGTTTGGGCGGCGAGATGAAGCAGCATGTGATCGCGCCGTCCGATCCAGGTGCTGCGATCAGGTGCGGCCAGGATGGCATTGATCTCCGCGCGGGTGAGAAAATGCACCTCGCGTTTGTCATGCAGCTTCCCCGGGATCGCCAGTACGCGCTGGATCTGGCCACCATGGCTCGGCTCTTCGAGCGCGGCAAAGCGGAAGAATGCGCGAATGGCAGTCAGCCGGAGATTGCGCGTCTTGATTCCGATTTCCCGGCTCACCTCCAGATCGTCAAGAAACGCGCAGATGAACGGGGCATCGAGATCGGCCAGATCGAGCCGGGATGGCGGCTTGCCCAGCTTCGTTTGCGCGAAGGCGAACAGCAGGCGGAACGTATCACGATAGGATGCGATGGTGTGCGCACTGGCGTTACGCTGTTGCATGAGGCGTTGGGTGAAGAAGTGCTCGATGAGCGCTGGCAGGGTCGCGGCGCCGGTCATGCCTCTGCCTCCCAGCGCGTTTCGAGCCGGTTGACGGCTTGCTCCATCAACTCGGGGTAGGCTGACAGATACCAATAGGTGTCGCGGATTTTGCTGTGCCCCAGATAGGTGGCGAGTGTCGGCAGCAGGCGCTCGATATCTTCGCCTGCCCGATACCAGCGCACCATGGTGTTGACCGCGAAGCTGTGGCGCAGGTCGTGGACTCGCGGGCCCTTGCTATGGGGTTCGGGATCGCGCAGTCCGATCCGCCGCAACACGCCCAGGAACACCCGCTCCGGATATTGAAGGCGCAAGCGCTGCCCATGTCGCAAGACGAAGAACCGGGAACTTTTACGGCAGGCAGGGGACTCATCACGTCGCGCTACGTAGTCCGCCAAAGCCTGCGTCGTGGTCGGATGAAGGGGAATCAACCGCTCTTTGCCACCCTTCGTCATGCGCAGCGTCAAGATCCCGGCTTCAAGATCGGCATCTGCCCGCGCCAAATTAATCGCTTCGCCAATACGCATGCCGGTGGCGGCGAGCAGGCCGAAGAGGCAATGATAGGTCCAGCGGTTGATACCCGTGGCCCACCCCCAGTGAAGGGTCGCTTCGAGCAGCTGCTCGATCTCCGCTTCGGTATAGATATGGGCGCGGGCTCGCTTCGCAGACGGGAATAGACCGGCAGGCGGTATCTCGGTGCTGGGCTCGATGTTTGTAAGATGCCGGGCAAATCCGCGTACCGCCGATAATCGCAGCGGCCAGGACGTTCGCTGGGCTTGGGTGATCCAGGCCATGGCAAGCTTACGCGTGATGATGGCAGCCTGCGCGGCATCCATGAACGCGACGAACTCCCCCAGATAACGGGCTTCCCTGTCGTAGCGGTAGCCGAGCCCACGCCGCATGCGTAGATAGCAGGTGAGTGCCTGTTCGAGCCCGCTCATTGCCCGCCTCCCAGCCAAGCCTGGCTCAGGGTGCGCAGGCTGCCGATATCCACCTTGGCATAGATCCGTGTCGTGTCCGGTTGCTCGTGACGCAGGAGTTGGCCGATCTCGGTCAGCGTCGCGCCTGATCGTAGCAACCCGGTCGCCAAGCTGTGGCGAAAGGCATGCGAGCCGCGACCGGCCAAGCCGGTAACACCGGCGCGCCCTATCGCCTTGCGCGCGACGGTCTGCACTGCGGGCGCTCCCTTGAACCCGACATATGGTGCGACCGCGAGCAGAAACAGGCTCCGGCTGTCTGATCGGGGGCGTCCATCTTGCAAATAGTCAGCGATTGCCGCACCGACATCGGGCGGCAGCGGCATGATCGCCGTCTTGCGCCCTTTGCCGTGAACCGTGAACTGCCCCGCATGCCAATCGAAGTCATCAAGGCTTAGCCTTGCCACTTCAGTCGCCCGCAACCCCAGCCGGGCCAGCAGCATAAGGATCGCGTAATCCCTTCGGCCGATTACCGTGCTCCGGTCACAACCGGCAAGGATGCGCTCTACATCCTCGATCGGCATGAATCTGGGCAGACCGACTTCAGTAGATCGGCGCACTGATGGTAGCGCTGCCGTTAAATCCTGGACGAGAAATCCTTCAGCATGCAGGTAACGTAGGAAGCCCCGAATGCGAGAGCACATGATCCGGGCCGTCGTCGGCCCGTGGTCGCTAGCATGTCGCTCAACATAACGTGCCACCTCGCGGCCCGAAAGGCGCGCGGCGTCGGCACGACTTATCACCCTCAACTCTTTGAGGAATGGGCGAAGAAACCACAGGTGACTTGCGATGGAAATCGGCGCGAGGCCACGCTGACGCTCCATATAGAGGGCATAGGCATCGAGAAGGTCCTCGTGAGGATCGCCTTCTGGAACTGGCCTAGGCGCAATGACGGCGGCGTCGCGCATGACCGACAACAGGCGAGCCAACGCCGACGCGTCGCCTTTACGGCGCGGGCGGTGGCGGGCTCGCTCGGCCAAATATCGGGTAACGAGCGTTTCCTGGATATCAGCAAGCCCAGCGCCGGTGGCGGCAAGCCAGAAGCCGAAATCTCGAGCAAGACTCAGATCTCGCTGACCGATTTCTCGACTGTAGCCTCGTTGTTGCAGCCATTCGACGTAGAGGTGGATGTGCTCGCCGAGCGGGCCATGCTCCAGACCCCGCAAAACCCGGCTGCTGTTCAAATACTCATCGGTGATCATTGCCGTTCCTCCGCGCACGTGATGTGCGTGAGGAGGAAACTATGCCGCGCCGAAAGCCGCTAACGCTCTGGGCATGCTGGGAAAGCCGTGCCCAATCGGCATAGTCCGCCGGTCGGCATAATTTCCTTTATGCCGCGCGCGGCATAAGGGGCTGTAGAGGGTCAACACCAGCAGCGTGCAATGGTAGAGCCGCTCTACTGCCTGATGCAGAACAAAAGCCGCTTCATTGTTGTCGCCATTTTCTATCGCGACAAGCGCCATCTTCCGGAAGGCAGACGCGCTGGAAAACCATTTGTCGAAATGCCCTTGCGCCTCAACTTTGGCCTCGTCCTCAGGCAGATGGCGCGGCTGGGCAAAACAGAAACCCTCCTCGTCATAGAGGGCAATGCCATCGCGCACGATGTCGATGAAGAAGGGCCGCCCCAGCTCAAGCTGCTTGTTCACATCCTTCAGCGAATGCACGATCAGATTGACCGGCGCCGAGAGGGTGTTGAAGATCGTCATGTCACGCATCAGCCGCGATTCCGCCGCAGACCAGAATTCGAAATCGGCAAGCTTGTCCTCGCTGACCACGATCAGAATATCATAGTCGGACTTGTAGCCGCCGACCGGATCATCCACCCAGCCCCCGCGCGCATAGCTGCCGTAGAGCACGATCTTGAAGAGCCGCCCCTGCTTGTTCCATTTCTGGTTGCCCCGTGCATGGGCTGCTTCGAATTCCTCGAAAATCACGCGCACAATATGGGCCAGCTCGCGCTGCTTTTTGGCCGGAAGATGATCTAGATCGGTGCGCATCAGGCGAATTCTAGCAATTCAGCGGTTTTGCGCAACCTTGCCCGACAGAAAGCCGGGCAAGGCCGCATCCGATCACCACAATCAGCGGCGCCACCAATGCCATTGAGGGTCGCGAAGGTTGCGATCCAGGCTGTAGAATGCCCGACCGAACAGCTTCATCACCTTCTCATCGGACATCCCGATCTTCTCCCCGATCTCGGCGTAGGACAGATAGTCCACCCTGACAGAGAGGAACACGTCGCGTTCGAGCCTCGACAGTCGCAACAGCGCGTCGTTCATCCGCGCGATCGTTGCAGCATCTGGCGGGGGATCTTTCTCAGGCCGCTTCCTTGGCACGCAGCTTGCCCTGACCCGTTCATAAGCGCGCTTCGCCCGCACGCTCATGCGCAGACTGGCCCTGAACGTTTCCAGATCGGCGAGAGGGGCCCAAGCAACATGCTCGCGCCAATGCTCCATGCCAGAATGCGTGGCGTGCAAATGCTCGACAGCCTTGGCGAATTGGCGCCTCACCTGCTTGCGCGACAGGCCGGTTTGTCGGCACATGTCTTCCATAGAGAGCCTATGGAAACGGCAGGCAATGAAGATGTCTCGGGCCAGATTGGGCATGGCCGCAAAGATCGCATCCCATTCCTCACGGCTCGGTGCGCCGTCATCGGATGCCACTTCAACACCGCTGCCTTCTGTACCAGCGGAATGATCCAGAGGCTCGTCGTTCGAATGACTGAACGGACCGGACTGTTTACCCGTGCCCGCCCCGGTCATGCCACCTCTCCAACGTCAGCCGCAGCATCAGTGCCGGGCCGGAACGCCAGCAGGAAATCAGCCGCCTTGCTGGCCTGACTGCTCGCCCGGAAGATCGCCCGATTGTCGCCCTTGGCCCCGCCATCACCGCCCCGCGCATCCTTGGGGATGAGACGATCAGCATAGCAAACCGTCACCCCACGCTCGCCCTTGCGGACATGACCGCCCAAAGCCTCGTCGGGTAGGCGGGATGCATCGCTGCATCCCACCCCCCTCAGAACCGTGCGTGCCGTAGAGTAGGGGCAGAGCGCCGTGCAGCGTTGCCACTGTCGGTTTCTCGGCCCCTCTCACCAA
>Ga0116227_10012408_pt1 | contig 13869 bp, 10 predicted proteins | sample S1TSphgellanicum_FD_89693 | JGI IMG/M metagenome (GOLD analysis project Ga0116227, IMG submission 89693) | Host-associated microbial communities from peat moss isolated from Minnesota, USA - S1T2_Fb - Sphagnum magellanicum MG | ecosystem: Host-associated > Plants > Peat moss > Unclassified...
AACAACCTTTTCGCTCAGGTGTTCGTAGGTTTTGTCCGTTGTTTTTTTTTTTTTTTTTTCCATCATTTTTTTGATGTGTTTATATTTGTGATCATCAACATGACGATTTAGCCAAATTTGGCTATCAAAATATATCAATATTTTTCTAAAAATATGAATCTATTTATATTTTGGCTGCTACTTGTTGGAACATGTTGGAGAAAGATGATAATTTAAGGAAAAAAAACATTTTGGAATTTAACCAATTAGTGCCTTTATTTTTGGATAATCAAAATCATTTTTTTCAAGTTGCAAAAATGCATAAAAGTTTGCCCAAAACAAACATTGATTGTGGTGTTGTTAAAATTTGAAGTGGCCTTTTCCTTATGCTCACAAACTTTAGACAATCTTTCCTTTACATGAAAAGCGGTTTGTTGAGATGATCTTTCTAACCCTTTTAAGGTCATCTCGCCAAATTGCTTTCTTGCATGTAAATGAAATTTAACCCTAAAAGAAATATGTGACAACAAGGTGTTTTCAAAAGTATTTTCATTACAACTATGGTGGAATTAAACCTAATCTTTAATAATTTAATTAAAAAATTTATAATTAAAAAAATAAAAATAAAAAAATAAAAACCAAGAGTTGTTTGATCATTGAAGAACAATGTTTGGACATCATCATCAATTGTCCAACCAAGGCTTTCATGGGAAAAACCAAAGAAAACAATTGTGAAGTAGAGGAGATTTGGTTATTAGCAACCAAGAAAAGTCTCCCCAAAGAAGAGGATAAATAATTCTTGTGAAATTCATTGAGTTTTAGCAAACCAAGAAATGGGTGAATGAGTGAATGATCTTGGGTTGAAGGAAGATTTGGGGTTCTTTCAACCCTAAAAGCCTCATTCTATTAATGCATCTTGTAATTTAAGAACCTCATACTAATTTGTGTTGACAATGGGCAAAGACAATGAAGAGTAACAACCACTATTGATTGTGTATTTAGTTTGTCGGATAAAAAATTATTGATTTTAAGTTTCAATTTTGAGGAACCTACTTAGAACCAAGTTGGGGGGTTTAGTTTTGGAATTGGGTTGGGTGGATGGTCTAATTTTGGAATTGGGGCATGAATCAACCCTTTAGTTTTGGTTTCTTTTTGAAGTGAAAATGGATTACTAATCTAGATCTAATGTGGGTTGGAAATTAAAATTAGATTGAGGGCATATGCATCCTTAGGTGGACCCATGAAGAAGCACTTCCAATGAATAATAAATTAAGTACAATTGGTCAAATAATATTTCAATATTTATTTTTTCTCATATTTATTCATTGTTTACTAAATTATATGGCCTTAAATTTTCATCATATTAAAAATTGAAAATTAATACAATTTTGTTTTCTTAATTGGAATGGCCTTTTTATAATTGCTTCCTAAACTTTGGAAATTCATAATTGAATTGTACCTTTTCAATTAATTATTTAATAAAAAATTCAAATAAAATACAATTTGAGGCTCCATAAAAAATTATAGATGAAAAGGAATCAAAACATGTTTCAAACTTATATTTTTGACCAAGAAGTTCAAAGAAAGTTTAAACATTGTGAAATTTTTGAATTTAAAATGTAATGATGAAGAACATCAAAATACAAACTAATTCTACACAACTTGGTTTATGTAATCATGAAAATTTTCTAATGAAAAACCTTATTTAAGATTTCTTGTATTTTTAAAAAGTTCAATAGGTCTAATAAAATGGTGTGATGTTCCTAATGGGTCCACCCATTTCAATGCTTATGCCTTTGATTTTTTAAAACAAACATAGTTCTAGTTTCATTTTACAATATAAGGTGTATTAGTTAAGGATTTGGTTCTTTTAGCTTTTTCACATTAGTGTTATGCTTTGCTTTGCTAATGTTGTTCACACTAGTGGTGTTGTTTCTGTTTGTGTGCATATTTTTCATATTAATTTTTGTATTGACATTTTTCAATTCTTCATTTTCATGTGAGTAAGCTTTCCAACAAGCTTATATGTGTTGGTCTTGTTTTTTTTCCTTTCATGGTATTGTTTTTTTATAAAGAATTGACTTTGTTTTTTTGTGATGATGGGTTTTGGTGTTTGTGTTGTGTGGTGTTTTTCACATTGGTGTTCATGGTAATGTTACCATTGATGATGGTGTTTTTGTCTAAATGTTTATTTTCTTTGCGGTGGCCTTTTAATGAGTTGATCTTTTCTTTCACGGTAGTCTTGTTGTCTTTTCATGTTGATCTTGGTGTTCATCATCTTGATTGTGGTGATCTTGGTGTTTGTCATTTTTTGACTTTTCATTGTGGTCATTGTGGTGGTTTTTGTGTTTGTTGTCTTGATTGTGATGATCTTGGTGTTCATCATTTTGATTTTGATGATCATGGCCTTTTTGTTTTGATTTTGGTGATCTTTTAATGTTCATTATCTATATTTTATTATTTGTTATCATGATGATTTTGGTGTTTGTCACCTTGATTGTGATGATCTTGTCATTTGTTGTTTTAGTGATCTTGTCGTTCATCCTTTGATTTGAATGATATTACTATTTGTCATTTTGATTGCAGTGATCCTTATGTTTGTCATTTTAATGATCATGGTGTTTGTTGTTTTGGTGATCTTAGTGTTTGCCATCTTAGTAATCTTGATCTTGGTGGTCATGTTGATGATATTAGTGTTTGTCAATTCAATGATCTTCATGCTTATCATTTTGGTCATGATGTGGGAAATTTTTTTAGAAGGTAGAATTCAAGGGTGACAAAAACCACAATTCAAGGGTGGCATATATATATATATATGCATGAAACTTAAAACCAAATGGCATAAAAACCAAAAGGTTTTGATCCATTAGAAACCAATTATTAGTGTAGTTTAAAATTTAAAGTCTAAGCTAGTTTGTATTAATTTGACATTGTTAAACCCAAGTCGTAAAGAGAACATTATGTGTTAAAATTTTACATTACACGCTTTAAACAAAGTATTTTTTGGGGGGTATTATATGTTAAGGAACCTTTCTTTCTCCTCACCCTATTATTACATAATTTTTTAATATACACATATTTAAGTTACACCATATATAATATATATGTATATATATTGCATTAGATTTTGATATTTATATTAATGTAAATTTTTGGTTTTAGTACTTGAAATTGTGAGGAGTGATAAGATCATGTGAAACATACCTTCCAATTATATATGTAGCATATCTTCCAATTAAGTAATTGGTACATGTTAAAACAAAATACTTGGGTGCAAACATAATAAAAGGAGCCAAGGGCATCAATGTAACAATCATTTTCCAAGGATTATATGTGACATTCATGTGTTGGTTTATTATTTCAAAAAAAAATTCACAACCAATTTATAAATGTGTGTTAAATTCAAATATTTTTTACTACACCTTGATTAGACATAATTTATATTATGCATCCATGTTTTTATCATATAAAAATGAATAATTTATTGAAAACACATCTTTAAAATTTAGAACTTTTAGGGCCAATTTAAACATGTTTGAATCAAATGTGTTTAAATGTGTTGTAAAAATGAATATCACCAATTTCAACTTTTTTTTCTTTTAATTATCAGTATTAGGATCATCTTCAATTTTGAAAAGGAATGGTGCACATTTGATAAGGAAAAAATGTTTGAAAAAAAAAATCCACCAAAATTTTTTAAATGTCTTATCATTTTGAAACATCATAAATTTGCATCAAATTTTGAATATTAAAACTTTGCAAGTAATGGATCTTATTTCAAAACAAATTTGACAATTCAAATTGTTGTGCTTCCCTTGTGAGTTTTTAAAGATATAAAATTATAATTTAAAATAATTTTCAACCCCTTAAATGGCTCCCTTAAGTAGAGTGCATCCACCCATTTAAAGCTTCAGTGTTTTTCAAAAGAATTCAACTGTCAATGGTGTGGAAGCATCCTTAATTTCTCCTTTCTTCACATTGGATTATTAGTTCATTTATTAGTATTAATTCATTTACCAAATCTATTAATTGAACTTATTGAACTTACTAGTATTAGTTCACTTATTAATCTATTAATCAAACTTCCTAACAAGTATTATTAAATTTTTTAATATGTTATATATATTTTCTAATGTTGGGGATTAACACATATTTTTAATTAATTGTATTAACACATATTTAACACATATTTTTAATTAATTACTATTCCATTATTTTGATATCATAAAAAAAACACCCCTTTATCTCAACATGTTCCTTAAAAAGACACAAAGATTAACTTCCCATAGCATTGGTAGGGATGCACTTGTGACCTATAACATTATAAAACTGAATAATAGGTCTATTATATTTTAATTCCAAATTTGAATGCTTGAGATATCCTTCATGCAAAATCCAAACATGTTTGGCTTATATGCATGGATGAAATGTGGATGAAATGTATGTACCTATCCACATTCTCATTGGATTATGGATGTAGATAGTGGTACTGGGTAGGGTTCAGCAAACTTCTGACCTAATAGGTAAGCAGTTGAATATATGATATCATGCATGCATGGATGTCCAATGAGGAAGAGACACATCATCAAGACGGCGCCTAAAACTGGCTATGACACCACATGTGGTGGGTTCTCTCCCTAGGCCAATATGTATAGACATATGGGTATATATATATATATATATATATGTATGTATGGAGTAGGTAGGCTCCAGAGATACTGAACCCTGACATATCCTGGCAACTGCAAATAACATTTTTTAAAATAAAAAAGATAAAGAATTAACAATTAAGAATTTTTTAAAAATATATTTATTTAAAATTTTGGAAAAAATGGCTCTCAAGTTTGGGATACTCAGAATGTGCTATGATGCCATGTGCTTTGTGCACTGATAACATAGCTTGCTCAGAACTATGGTGACCTAGCAGCACCCACCAGTGCATCATCATCCATCCATTGGAAACCCATGATAACTCGCTGCAAGAGTTCATCCACAACTGAGTTTACCAAGGCTCATGGATCATCCATTAGAAACCCATTATGACTCAAACCTTGGTAACCTATATTCCAAACCTTCCTACTTTCATTTGATGTTACCTAGGTAAAACTACCTATGTAAATGGGTAAGTACCATCTTTTTCCTTTTTTTTAATGTGTGAAATTTTGTTCAAAGAGAAATTTTTAAAAAGAAATTATTTGGCATATTCCTTGTTTTTTGGGAAAATTTTGCTGAATTTTCCTGAAAAAAAGAATTGAAAAAACTTCACTATATTTCAACTCAAATTTTAGTTTGATAGCATTTAAAAAGCATTTAAATTTTTTTTTTGAGATGAGTTTTAGGAACCTAATTCCATGTACTACTAATTTCTCACTAAATCCTTCGTGGGATGTTCATTATCGATGCAACATCAGAAAATTGCCCACAAAAAAAAAAGATTAGTAAGTATTATATATAATAAGTAAGAGTAGGGAATGTATGTGGATTCTATTTAGGTAGGTAGGTAGGTAGGTAGCTAAGTAAGGTATTGCTGAGTACCAGGTAGGTAGATACATGTCACATGGTTAAAAATAATTAACACATAATTAACCATAGTTAATACATAGTTATGAGACAGAAATACCATGAAAAAGTGTTTCTCTGTCCATATATCATCCATCCATCCTTCAGGTTTGCTGGTTGTGGCTGACTGAATACTCTCACATGCAACGCAGGTGTCAGGAGAGGTTTCCTTTTGACTCGTACTAGTTTCCTTACCCATGGACTCTCAATGTCTCCTGTCTTCACCAACCATGGGGTACATGGGTTGGTTAGACCCCTTTCCCTTGTTTGACAGAAAGCTGTGTAGCTTTTGCAGGTGCTCATCCTACCACTCCAAACTTTTAGGTGGCTGGTTCAGGTTGGTGTCCAGTTCGTTAGAGCATCTCCACTGGCGCTCAGTATGTCACTCTGGATAATAAAAATTAAATGTCTAAGTTTAGCTTTTCTTTCTGCAAGCCCACCAATAAGACTGTAACTGGAATTGCGTATGCGTGGGTACTACTAATAGCAAACCACCTGGACCAATGATTTTGATCGACAATCAGAAATACGGAGATGAAGTCAGGTTCAATTTATTACAGTCTTTTTTGGACGTGCATAACTGTGTTGCTCCCTTTACCAGCCGTCGCAAGCTGCACGAATTTGGTGCAGAAAAACCAATTTCCTGAGCTAAACCAGCACATTTTGACCTTTTTAACAATAAATTTTACTGTCTGGAGTCACATACTGAGCACCCGTGGAGATGCTCTTAGTTGAAAGATGAGTTTCCAAACCAGTGATAAATTAATTAATTAAAAAAAATTTAAGATTTTTTTTTTTTCAATTTTCTGATGTTGTGTCATTGGCTAGTATCACAAGAGGGATTTTAGCATTAAATGGCGACCTGTTTAGGTTTTTAGAACCTGTTTAAATAGTACAAAATATTATTAGTTTATAAAAATGCTTCCAAATTAAATTCAGAGTCCAAATGTGGCCAAAAAGAAATTCACAATTTTCCCAAAGCTTGGCAATTTATCCAGAAAAAAAGAGAATATTGCAACATATTCATTTTTTCATTTTGGCAAAATTTTGCACCTAAAAAATTTGATCCCAAATGTGACGTGACTAATATCATCCCCAGTATCCAATATCAAAGCGACTAAGGTTCTACGTATCATGTGTTTTTGGGTGAGTTGAGGGGGGGGCGGCGGAGGAGGGGGGTGTGTTGGTGGGGTACTTATCCGGTGATATTGAAACAAATCCACTCAAGTTCTAGAACTTGCCTCCCTCCTTCGAGTTTCAAAATCCATAATTTTCGTAAGATTTGTTTTGTTGTTGAAACTCAATGCAATGTGAACAAGGTTTTAACTATTTTGTGTTTTGGGGGAGGGGGGAAAGGGGATAATCATTCCCTTTGGATGAATGTAGTAGCACACAACACTGGTCCTCTATGTCCAATCATTTAGATCCAAGGTCAAAATATGGCCCTACCATAGTTAAAGTTGAGTCACTGAATGATGAGATTTTTCTTCTTTTTTATGAGATTTTCTTGACAAAACAACAAACAAGCTGGAAAGACCATTTGCTTCAAAATACTCTTTTGGAATTATGGCAATCAACGACTTTGCTCATTGCTTCGAAGTAGCTGATAGGTAAGGTGTGTGACTCTTTGCATGGAGCGGTTTTTGCATTTTTGGGGTCTTCATGTAGGACTTCATGCCTTTAAACCCTTCATGTATTAGAGAATATATGCATCTAGAATTTGTGTTGATTTTGTTTCTTGAGTTCCTATTTTGTCAAGTCGCAATTAGGCTCATAAGTATGTAAACCAAAAAGCTTGTTTAACAATTGTCTTATAAGATTATTTGAAAAGTAAGTGTAAAATCATTTGCAAAATCCATGCTTAAATCTACTTCCATGGTAGATTATAGATTAAGTGCAACATGTCGAAAATGCATTGGTTTTGTGAAGTCTATGGTACATTTGAGAGCACCATATTTTAGATATTTGATTTCCAACAATTGTTTTAATCTCCTTTGCATCGACTTTATGGAAGTGAACAATGTAAAGAAAAACATGATTTCAATGAATTTGCATATTTCATATTAATGTACTTAATTATTAACATTTATTTCTTGAAAAATTAGGAATCCATTATACTTACATCAATCTTGTAATCCAAAAGAGAAAAATTTAAAAACACATTTAACAAAACTTGAAAATCAATCTAATAACCAATCTAGTATTATTCTAGTGACAAATGACAATGTGTCTACTATTGTGGACTTGATTAAGAGCATGGCACATGGATATGAGATTTAGTCATTTATCATAACCGTTAGAATGTGAATTAATCACACCTCTCTCTCCATTTGTGTTACAAAAGTAATAATAATCCATTGTTACATTTTGTTAGGAATCATAGAACATTGGCTTGGATTGAAATCTAAAGGCCCATTAAGCTCCATGTAAGTAGCATTGTTAAAATCTAAGTACATTGATGATTTGTTTTGCATTGGTTATGTACTTGTCACTCAATATATTTCACGTTTCACCGCAAGCTTCTTATATGGTAAATTGCTCTTTCAATTGCAAGCAAATGACACATAAAATATCATTATGTCTAACAAATATTCTACAAATTTGGTAAGGAAGTGGCAAAATTTCTCCAAAGTGCCAATTTAAAAAGAAAGTGAATAAAAACATGATTCACAAAGATGAAACCTAAGTTGAAGAACATGTTTGTTAATACAAGCAAAGAATCTCATAATCTTGGATTTTAAAAATGAAGTATGTCATTTAAGTTGGCAAATGCCACCAAATTTGTTCTAAAGTGGAAAGAACTTCCATGTTGGTTGCAAGGTTTATGGAACCTACCTCTAGAAACAATACTTTATCTAGAAACTATTTGTTTCTCATAAACTTTCAATCGAAGCATGTTACAACACTGTTATGGCATTTGAAGTTTTGTTATGGGATTGGATTCAATGCTCCAAAGTGTGAGAGTGTTCTTAGCATTTGTCAAACAAATAAAGAATAGTAGTTACAACATGGTCGTGGGTTGGGGAATCTTGTTCATATTTTACTCTTTTAACTATGTTGAACATTACATGCCATATTTCTTTTGGAGCATGGATCATATAAATAAATAAATAAGTAAAATAATAATATAGAATTATAAAGCAACAAGATAAAATGCTTACAATAGGTTGTTTGTATTTTGTTTTTATTTTTTGAACCAAGATTTGGAACTAGTGGGTCATGTTTTTGGAAGTGCCCTAAAATGCTTTGCTCCTACTCAAGCTCCAAAATCCAAGTCACAATTTTGGACACAAGTTACAAAGGTGGTTCTAGATGACAATGCCAAGTAATAACAACAACAACAACAAAAAGACGAGTATCCCAAAATAAAAAAGAACAAGATTTGTGGATCTCTCAATCCTGTTAGATCCTAGACGTAGTATGGTCATGACTTTGTTGGGAAAGGTTGCCCTTACATGGTACTTGAACTCTCTCCTCGGGGTAGGCTTTTGAAAGCCAAAAAGACGTGTGGGTGGAATGTAAACAACCCAAGCATTTGCTTCCAAGAGATTCGAGTATTATGATTTGAGTAATAATATGGAATTGTAGAAGAACAACACATGCTTAGCATGGAAACCTCCTTAGTGTAATAAGTACCTGTTATTTATGAGAAATAATTGGTTACCGAGATTTTTTTAAAATTTTTTTTTAAAAAATCAAAGTTCTAATGGTCTGAATTCTGACAGACCCAATTTGAATTTTTGAGAATTTCACAATTTAAAAGAAGTTGTAAAAGGTTCAAAAATATATTTTATATTTATAATTATATTTATGTTGAGGGATTAATAGTAAGCACAGTGAAAGGAGCTTTGACCTTGTTACAATGGGTCGGGGGATTTCAGTTGCAGACAAACCTGGCCAGCTACTTGGGTTGGTGCAAAATTATTCAATTTTTATTTTTTTTCAACTCACCCTTGTTACGAATTATTTGCCATTTTGAACACATGAATGATATGGGCAATATGAGTGATATGAGTGATATGGGCAAATAGCATAGTAGAAACTTCGGAGAAACAAGTGTTTTGCACCACGAGAAGCCTCTATGATTCCCACTTTGTGCACAACAAACAATAGCTCCTTTTTGTTATTTCTTTGTTGCCTTTGCCTTTGTGTTTGACCAAGTTTGTCGCATTCTTTTCCACCAAATAGAGACCATATCATCAATGCACACATGAGCTTTCTTTTGAGTACATCTATGGTGGAGTGTGTGCATGTGGGGGAGCTTTTTCTTCCAATTTGGAACACTCTTTCTTTCTTTCTTTCATAACTTAAAAGTGGGTAGCCTACCTGCATGCATTTGGAATACATGCCAGCCAGCCAGCAACTAGTCTCTCTTGGTTGGTTAGTTGATCTTCAAAATTGTTTTTAAAAAACTCTGAAAAAATCCTCAAGTTAAGATTCATCATGTTCAATTATTGTTAAGCTCCTTTCCCCTTTACAACTCCTCTCCTCAGACCATTAGCACAGGAACTCGGATGATGGATGATGATCCCACACCATATTCTCTTTACTTGTTGTAACCGATCGATCTTGTGGTTTTTTTTATTGGTATTGCCTACCAAGGCAAAAGGATATTATTGTGTTTCGATTCATTATAGAGTATAGTAGCTTAAGGGATTTTTATAGGCCCCCTAGGTAATAAATAATAGGTCTATTTTTATATGAGGATTTTTGAAAGATGGTATTTTGGCTTGTGTTGGAACTTGAGATCAGTTATATAGAGTTATGATATCTTGAAGGATTTTGGTTTCAATTCAAGGATTTTTTTTGAAGATTATATTTTTGCATGGTGAAATATTTGGACTTCTGTAATTCTTCTTTTGCCTTAAGATCCTTTTTAATGTAAATGGCAAGGCCCCAGGGTAGGTTTTTTTTTTAAAAAAAATTTGGGACCACACAGGTTATCAATATCAATATGAAAAAATTGAGTGCCAAGTAGGTTATCAAATAACTGATCAATAACTGTTGGTTAACCTGCTGGTTATACACCAGTTATAGGGTTTTTTTTTAAATGATTTTTTTTTTGTTTAAATTTTTTTATGTATTAGTATTTAAAGATTAATAGCCTACCTGGATGACCCAATTATCATCCAGGTAGGTTATTAATAATTGAGTTGATAGCTAGGTTGATAACCAAGTCAAAATTCAATAACCGACCAACACTGGTTAGAGTCGGCTTCAGTTGGTTTTTTTTTTTTTTTAATTTAATTTATTACCCCAAAGGGTATCAAATACCCAACCTTTGAAAAATAAATGGACTTGCATAGTATCGATTTCAGTCTCTAAACTTACCAATTTCTGGGAATACTTGCCTATTGTGGATAAGGGGGCAATTTTTAGAATAATTCAAGGCTTTAACAAGACCAATGCCAATAAGTCTTAAGTACAAGGTTTTCAAAATGCAACAACCAATGTGTTTTAGGCTATGACAATTTAACTTTGGGCAAATCTTATGGCAATTAAATTTGATGACATTGGGTGCATGATACATCACCAAACAAAAAGAAGAAAAATGTGGTGTCATCATTTTTTTGGGGGTTTTAATCCCAAGATAGAATTTGACTCCCTTTGTAGTTCTAACTCATAGAACTAGCATTTAGGTGGTTGCAAATGAACTAATTCATTGGTTCACTAGCTTGCCATGCCGATTCACTAGTTCCCCTCACCTAATAAACCAAACCCAAAAATTTCACCCACCCACCCCCTTCTCCAAGCAAAAAATTGTGAGCCTCTTTGTTGCATACTACCTTGGTTCACTAACTATCAAGACTCTTGTGTCATGATTATGTTCTTCCTCAATTTTCAATGCAATGCAACCACCCCAAACTACCCATTGCAATCACTCCATATAGCCGCCAAATTTGAATTTTGGAGGGGTACACTACACACTCTCCCTTTCATATAAGTTAAGAGTTTCGAAGCTAATTATGGAACTTTTCTTTTTGTTCTTCCGTGTGAAACCTAGGGTTGCCAAACTATTGAAGAATAGAAGGCACAAAGGATGAACGAAGGGCGTCAACAAACTAAAGGAATAATGGCTCATCGGTTGACTTCAATTGGAAAGCCTATTTAGTCGGTTGGAATCATGTTTGTGAGATTTGGAATATACAATTGTAGCTTGAATGATGGTTTGAAAAAAACCACTCAATTGTGTGCAAGGTTGTCATTGTAGGTAAATACCAAAAAACTTATACAATTGTATAAGAGAAACTTAGATGGTGGGAAAGTCTAACCTAGTTGTTGGGAGTGAGGGAGGGAGGGATGTTTCCTTATGTCTACAAAGCTAGTGATGAGGATTTGTCCACCCACTCCTCTTTTTTTTTGCCAAGGAGGTGGTGGGGAGGGACAAACAAGGTTTGTCAATAAGGAAAGGGTAAACTTTTTAAGTACATAGAAGGAAAGGCTAAGTTTGTAAGTAGGTATGAAGTAGCTTTTCTTTTTCTTTTTTTTTTCCCTTTTGCGAAACTTTGACAAAAACAAAATCAAAAATTGGAAAATGAAATGTATTTTGAGAGAGTTTCAATTGCCACAAATGAACCCAAAGATTTTCTTATCTTTGGACAGATTTTCCTCTTGGAACCCTATCCTTTGTATGACCTAAAAAGCCTGATGCTACTACCACTACTACTACTACTATTACTACTACCACCATGCCATGAAAGACATGGATTGGAGCAAAAAAAAGTTTTGGTTTGTTGCTTGTTTGTTGTTGTAAATGTTTCCTTGTTTAGAAAGCAACACATCCAACAATGATTGAAGTATGGAGAATATATAGAAGGAGGGTAGTCTAACTCACATGGAAAATTGCAAAGAAAGAAAGAAAGAAAAAAGCATGCCAACTTATTATGCATGGCATGCTATATAGCCTACTAGGTAGACACATTCTAGTGTGTCCTTCCTGCCACCTTTTGTATTTCTGGTTGCTTCTTTTGTCTCTTGTGTAGTAGGATAGAGAGAGAAGACAAATTCTCTTAGTAAAAGAGCCTATTCATCTTAAGCCTAGTGGCCCTTGTCAGGATTGGGTTCTATCTTGTATAGGATATAATGATACCTTATACAAGGTACTCCATGTGTCATACTTGGGTTTAGGGTTTAGGGTTTAGAAAGTCCATGCAAGATGGAGCCAAGTGCAGGCTCAAACCTGGTGAAGGTGGCATATATGCCTCTCGGTTATCAACCTGGGTATATATACTTGCTTACTGATTGGGTTCTTAAAAAACTCAAAGAATTGGTTTTGATATATAACTATGTTTCTCAAAAAAATGAAACAGTCAAAGAATTGGGCAGAGAACCGCTGGTTCTTTCATGAAAATCAATGGGTTTTAAAAAGGGTTTTTTTGAAATATCCGAAACTAGCAATTCTTCGATTTCGAATTCTTTTCAAAGAACTAGATAGAGTGATGATCATCTCAAAAAAAATAGTTTTAGCCAAATTTGGCTATAAATGAATTATTAAAGTAAACTGGAGCATGAATGTTTTTTGAAATATGGCAACCAAAAACCCTTGAGAATCACTTGTTTCCTTAAAGAGCAAATTTTCACCACGTGACAAAATTTTGCACATGAAAAAAAAAAGAGCTAGATCCACAATCACAAGAAGTGAAAGAAGCTTAAGATTCTTGACATGACATTCAAGATTTTCTCCCCACCCCATCTAAGGTCATAGGGTGGCTCGGGGTGTACCCCACCGAGCTACTATACTGACTCCTCTTGCCTTGGTTTGCAACCATGATTGCAATGGTATTCATTCCCATCTCCAGAGTGGAGTGCGTACTTTTGACTACGTGTGTTGAAGTGGACTTTACTTTAGATTGATAGCAGCATCCCCCACCACATTACACCCATTCAAAACTAGCTTAGTTTTTGTCCTTTTCCACCTCCACACATAAGAAGGGAAGTGACTTTCGCAGCCACCGCCCATGTGGCGAGGTCGAGAGATTTGGTGACCAACAATCTGTTTTTGCAGTGATGTATGAGCTGGAAGTGAACAACGGAATATTGGCAGAGTTCTGGATGCTCTAAAGGTAGTTGCTGAATTGTCTGAAACATAGTCTTTTTGTCTTGGTACCAAAGGATAGAACCAACATACGGTCAAATCTTAACCCTTTTGCTTTTTATACCCACACTAATTTAGCATGACAATAAATAACATTTCTATTCCTTATATCTTATTTTTCACAATAGTAATTGATGATTTCAAATGAAGAATTCCAATTTTAATTTCCAAATAAAAAGAATGGGGGAGAAGAGAAAAAAAAAAAAAAAAAAAAGTTAAAAAAAAATTTTTTTTTA
>Ga0116227_10012409_pt1 | contig 13869 bp, 11 predicted proteins | sample S1TSphgellanicum_FD_89693 | JGI IMG/M metagenome (GOLD analysis project Ga0116227, IMG submission 89693) | Host-associated microbial communities from peat moss isolated from Minnesota, USA - S1T2_Fb - Sphagnum magellanicum MG | ecosystem: Host-associated > Plants > Peat moss > Unclassified...
GGTGATACATACTAAAGGTGTACTGTCTATCTGAGCATCGGCTAAGCCGGTGATCAGGTTGGTAGCGCCTGGACCGCTTGTAGCGAAAACCACACCTACCTTGCCGGATGTGCGGGCATAACCCTGTCCGGCATGTATGCCACCCTGCTCGTGGCGAACCAGTACGTGGTTTAATTTTTCATTATAGTCGTACAATGCATCGTAAATAGGCATTATGGCACCTCCGGGGTAACCAAAAATAGTTTCGGTACCTTCGGCTATCAGTGCTTCCAATAAGGCAACCGAACCAGAAACGTTTACGGTTTCTTTTTTCTGTGGTTCAACTGCTAATTCCTGTGCAACTTCCATGTCTTTATTTTTTTGGATCTCACCGATTTTATTGGTGATTTCACTGATTGTTTTTTCTGTTGATTATTGATTTGCTTTTAGCTTATTGATCAGTAACACAACCTTCTGCAGCTGTACTTACCGATTTTGCGTATTTGTATAATAATCCTTTAGAGACTCGGAGCTCCGGCTGAACCCATGCCGCGCGGCGTGCTGCAATTTCTTCGTCACTTACTATCAGGTTAATGCTGTTGGTTGTGGCGTCAATTCTGATGAGGTCATTATCCTTTACCAAACCTAACAAACCACCATTAAAACACTCCGGAGTAATGTGGCCAACCACAAAACCATGTGTACCACCACTAAAACGGCCATCGGTAATTAAGGCTACGGACGCACCTAAACCTGCACCAAATATGGCTGAAGTTGGTTTTAACATTTCGGGCATGCCCGGTGCGCCTCTTGGCCCAACGTTTTGGATCACTACTACATCGCCAGCTTTAACTTTTCCGGTTTGGATACCATCTATTAAATGTGCCTCACCATCGAACACGCGGGCAGGGCCTTCAAAATGTGTACCTTCTTTACCACTTATCTTGGCTACGCTGCCACCTTCGGCTAAGTTTCCGTATAATATTTGTAGGTGACCGGTAGCTTTAACAGGAGCTTCAACCGGCCAGATGATTTTTTGTGTATCGAAATCAAGCTCTGGAACTGATTCCAGATTTTCGGCTAAGGTTTTCCCGGTAACGGTTAAACAGCTGCCATCTAACCAGCCTAACTTTAACAGGTATTTCATTACCGCCGGGATGCCGCCAACATTATGCAGATCTTCCATCAGGTATTTACCGCTTGGTTTCATGTCGGCCAACACCGGGATACGATCGCTTATGGTTTGGAAATCATCCTGCGTTAATGGTACATCAACACTTTTCGCCATGGCTATCATGTGCAATACCGCATTTGTTGAACCGCCAATTACCATAATAGTGATGATGGCATTCTCGAATGCAGCGCGGGTCATGATATCGCTTGGTTTGATATCTTTCTCTAATAAAATTTTAATGGCTTTACCGGCGGCTAAACATTCGTCTTGCTTTTCCTGGCTCAAAGCCGGGTTTGAAGAGGAGTAAGGCAAGCTCATTCCCAAAGCCTCGATAGCCGCAGCCATGGTATTTGCTGTGTAGATACCACCGCAGGCACCCGCGCTTGGACAAGCATTTTTAATGATGCCCATAAAATCAACATCATCTATCTGGCCGGCAATTTTTTTACCTAAGGCTTCAAAAGCTGATACAATGTTTAAATCTTCGCCTTTCCACTGACCGGGTTTAATGGTACCACCGTACACCATAATTGACGGGCGGTTTAACCTGCCCATAGCCATTAGCGATCCCGGCATGTTTTTATCACATCCCGGCAAGGTGATCAAACCATCGTAATATTGGTTACCACAAACTGCCTCGATAGAATCGGCAATAACATCGCGGCTAACCAAAGAGTAACGCATACCTGGTGTACCATTGCTCATTCCATCGCTAACGCCGATTGTGTTGAATACCAGCCCAACCAAATCTTGTTCCCAAACTCCTTTTTTAACAACCTGTGCCAAACTGTTCAGGTGCATGTTGCAAGGGTTACCATCGTAACCCATACTCGCAATACCTACCTGCGGCTTGTTCATATCCTCATCGCTTAAGCCAATGCCATAAAGCATCGCCTGCGCCGCAGGTTGAGTAGGGTCTTGAGTTAGTACTTTGCTGTACTTGTTCAATTCGATATCTGGTGTAGTGTTGGTAGTACTCATGTTATATATGGTAGCCTGTATTTAAAATTTGGTCTTTATAAAAAACGCCATCTCAATTTTGGTGGGGATGGCGTCGTTTTTATATTTTGTTGGTTATTGGTTAAAACGCTTATCCCCCGTATGCACCGGAATCAGAATCAGTGCAGTTTGAATGCCTAGAATACCGAGCAGAAAGCCATCGACCACACTTAATAAGTAGGTGTCTAAAGCGCTTTTTTGCTGTATTGATCTTTGGTTCATTCGTGGGTTAAATTGTATATCTGTAAGTTAATTACTTAATGATAGCGATGCAATAGCTAATTCATTTTTTTTGAAATAAGTATATAATTCTGCAAAATCTTTGAATTGCATATTTAATTTTGCAATAGGTGTTATATAAAAATTATTGACTGTATACCATATACCAAAGTTACTTTTGGTATATGGTATACCGAAATGGTAATTAGTATAAAAAGGTAAAATTCTGCCTGAAATGAAGGGAGTAGAAAGAAAAGTTGAGTTTTTGATGACAAAAAAAGCCGTCTGATATCACCTATCAGACGGCTTTTTTAAAGATCGTTTTTATTGAGAGATTACCTGTGGGTAATTCCTTCGGCTAAAACCATAACCTTGTTGTTCAATACTTCAACAACACCACCTTTAATCAGGTAAACTTCTTCCTTTCCGCTTGCGCGAACGATGAGTTTACCATCATCTAAAGTTGAAATGATAGGAGCGTGGTTGTTCAGTATTTCGAATGATCCCATGGTGCCAGGAACGGTTACAGATCTAACCTCGCCTTCAAACACTTTTTTATCGGGAGTAAGTATTTCTAAATTCATTTTGTTTAGATATGAGATATGCGATGTGAGATATGAGATATGTTTCTCAAACTAACTAACCCAGATCTTTTATTTAAAATGTAAGATTCGAGTTTATCTCGAATCTTACATCTATGTACTCAAATCTTAGTTATTCGCTTCCGCTAATAATTTTTTACCTTTTTCAATAGCATCCTCAATAGTACCCACTAAGTTGAACGATGCTTCCGGGTACTCATCAACTTCGCCATCCATGATCATGTTGAAACCTTTGATGGTATCTTTAATATCAACCAATACACCTTTTAAACCGGTGAACTGCTCGGCCACGTGGAACGGTTGTGATAAGAAACGCTGAACACGACGGGCGCGTGATACGATCAACTTATCTTCTTCAGATAACTCGTCCATACCCAAAATCGCGATAATATCCTGTAACTCTTTGTAACGTTGTAAAATTTCTTTCACACGTTGTGCGGTATTGTAGTGTTCATCACCTAAAACAGCGGCGCTCAGGATACGTGAAGTTGAATCCAATGGATCAACCGCAGGGTAAATACCTAACTCGGCAATTTTACGTGATAAGGAAGTTGTAGCATCCAAGTGGGCAAAAGTTGTTGCCGGTGCAGGGTCAGTTAAATCATCTGCAGGTACATATACCGCTTGAACTGATGTAATTGAACCGCGTTTGGTTGATGTAATACGCTCTTGCATCAAACCCATCTCGGTAGCCAGTGTTGGCTGGTAACCTACGGCAGATGGCATACGGCCTAATAACGCTGATACCTCGGCACCCGCTTGTGTAAAACGGAAGATGTTATCCACGAAGAAAAGGATATCTTTTCCCTGGCCTTCGCCGTCACCATCACGGTAATATTCAGCAACTGTTAAGCCTGATAAAGCCACACGTGCACGTGCACCAGGAGGCTCGTTCATCTGACCGAACACCAATGTTGCTTTTGATTCTTTTAATTTTTCTTTATCAACTACAGATAGATCCCATCCGCCTTCTTCCATTGAATGTTTGAAAGCATCGCCATAGTTAATTACGTTCGATTCGATAAACTCACGCAACAAGTCATTTCCCTCACGGGTACGCTCACCTACACCGGCGAATACTGATAAACCAGCATAAGCTTTAGCGATGTTGTTTACTAACTCCATGATCAATACGGTTTTACCTACACCAGCACCACCGAATAACCCAATTTTACCACCTTTTGCATAAGGCTCGATCAAATCGATAACCTTGATACCGGTAAATAAAACCTCAGTTTCGGTTGATAACTCATCAAAACGTGGAGGTTTAGCGTGGATAGGAGCACCAGCAGAATTATCTAATTGATCGATACCATCAATAGCCTCGCCAACAACATTTAACAAACGACCTTTAATTTGATCGCCAACAGGCATTTTAATAGGTGATTTGGTATCTGTTACAGCCATTCCGCGTAACAATCCGTCGGTAGAGTCCATCGCGATAGCGCGTACCCTGTCTTCACCTAAATGTTGTTGAACTTCAAGAACAATTTTTTGTCCGTTATCTTTTGTGATCTCTAAAGCGTCAAAGATGCGGGGAAGTTGAGCATCGTCAGCAAAGCTAACGTCAACTACCGGACCAATGATTTGCGATATTTTTCCAATGTTTGGCATACTATTTTTTGGTAATTCTTTATATTTTAAATCCTTTATAAACAAAGTCTATTTACGGGTTGCAAAAATACGGTTTATAACCGATAATAAAACATTGAATTAAATATTTTATGCACAACATTTTAAACATGTTAAAATAGTACCAAAAACTTTTTAAATATGGCAAACAAAATAGTTGTTTAATGCTTTATAAGCATCAAAATGCTTGTTATTATATACAAAATCGAAATAATATAAAAAATTTGCTATGCTTACATAGTAAATGGTTTTTAGTTATTATGTTTGCGTAATAAACCAATTAATACCGCCTTACTTGGCGTAAACTAAAAATTATGAGAAGAATACTATTGATCGGGCTTTCGCTGATGCCATTTTTGGGTATGGCGCAAGGTTTTCAGGTTAATTTGCACGGACAAAAGCAAATTGGCATGGGACACACGGGCACAGCGTTGGTACAAGACGGTGCTTCGGTATTGTTTAACCCCGGAGCGGTAGCCATGCTACCCGAAAACTATATTCAGGGAGGTATTAGTCCGCTGTTGTTTAAATCCGCATTTGCAGGCTCGGGTACCGGTACCCAATATAATAACTCGAATGAAATTGCCACACCTTTTACAGCCTATGCGGTTTGGGGTCCTAAAAACGCGCCATGGAAACTCGGTTTAGGCGTGTACACACCATTTGGCGGTTTAACCAACTGGGGCGATCAATGGCAAGGTAAATATGTATTGGAGAGTCTTGATTTGAAGGCAATTTATTTTCAACCAACTCTAAGTATTAAACTAGCCGATTTTATTAGCATTGGTGGTGGTTTTGTATATAACTACGGTAAAGTGAATTTAACTAAAGCTATCCCGTTAGCTAGCGCAGGCGCTGCAGATGGTAAAGCCGAATTAGATGGTAGCGGCCATGGTTACGGCTGGAATGCCGGTGTTTATATTAAAACCGAAGTTGGGATGACAGTTGGTTTAACATACCGCTCACAGGTTGATACCAAAATTGAAGCCGGTAAAACTACATTCACCGTTCCTAACGCTTTGGCATCAAGCTTCCCTAACGGAACCTTTGCAGCATCAATACCTTTACCATCAACCATGACATTGGGTTTGGGCTTTTACCCATCTCCAAAATGGACATTGGCTGTAGATATTAACTATGTTGATTGGAAGCCATATACCTCGTTAGATTTTACTTACAGCACAACTACCGCTGCACTGCAAAACACACGTTCTGCACGTAACTATCGTGATGGTTTTGCCTTTAGAGGCGGTGCCGAATACAAAGCTACTACAAAAACAGCATTGCGTTTTGGTGGTGGTTATGGCGTAACCCCTGTTCAGGATGGTTATGTAACTCCAGAGGCTCCGGATGCTAACCGTTATTATGTAACCGGTGGTTTAGGTTACAAAGTTGGCAGCCATTTAGATCTGGATCTTTCGTTTGAATATGAGCACGTAAATGCACGCACACAAACCAACATCGAATCGCAATTAGCAGGTACCTTCCGTACCAATGTATTTATTCCGGGTATATCACTTGCTTATCACTGGTAGTCTGAATTTTTAATCAATACGCAACATGAAGAATTTTAAACATTACTTATATATACTGGCAGCAACGGCAAGCATAGCCGCTTGTAAGCCATCAATTGATGTACCAACTCCGAGCAAAGGCTCGGCCGATTTTACAAGGTACATTGCTGTAGGTAACTCTCTAACATCAGGATATGCCGATGGTGGTTTGTACCTTTCGGGTCAGCAAAACTCATTTCCGAGCATGATAGCCACACAAATGCAGGCCGCAGGTGGCGGTAGTTTTGGACAGCCCTTATTTAACGATAGCCAGGCGAGTGGTTCGGGATACAAAAAGCTAACCGGCTTTGATGCCAACGGTTCACCAATATTAGCCGATGTGCCTCAAACAGCTGTTAGGGGTACCATAACTTTAGGCCCAAGCACCTATGTATTATTCACCAAATACAGCGGCCCTTTAGAAAACTATGGTGTGCCGGGTATTAAGCTGAATGATATGGATAACCCTGGCTACGGTAATGCCAACGGTTATTTTGAGCGTTTTTTCACTAACGCCAGCCCAACCATCACCACATCATACCTAGACTTTGTAACTGCAAAATCGTTCACGTTTTTTACTAACTGGTTAGGTAATAATGATGCCCTGGGTTATGCAACAAGCGGCGGTGCCGGTGATGTATTAACCGATAAAGCAGTATTCGCAACAAAATACACAACCTTGATTAACAGGTTAACTCAAACCGGAGCTAAAGGTGTTTGTGCTACCGTGCCCGATGTTACTACCATTCCGTATTTTACTACGGTAACTGTAGGGGCATTATTGGCAGGCGTACAAAAAGTAGCGCCAACTGTAACAGGTTTATATATCAACGCACGTTCGTCAAGTACCCCAAGCGTTACTACTTATGCCCCACGTTTGGCTACCTCAAGCGATTTGATCGTTCTAACATTTCCAACAAGTAAAATGGGAGCACCAACTGTAGTTGGTGGTGTTACTACTAATCCTTACCCTTATGGTGTAGATCCACGCAACCCTATCGAAACTCAATATGTGTTAGATGTTAACGAAATTGCTATGGTTCGTGATTATGTAAGCTCATATAACGCTACCATTAAATCGGTATGTGCATCTAAAGGTGTAGGTGTGTTTGATGCTTTCACTTTCCTTACCAATGTTAAAACAACAGGTTTGGTTGTTAATGGCGTAAACCTTAACTCAGGTTACATCAGTGGTGGTATCTTCTCGTTAGATGGTGTACATTTAACTCCCCGCGGTTATGCTATCGTTGCAAACGAATTTATCAAAACCATCAACAGTACTTACGGATCAAGCCTTAATCAGGTAAACGTGGCCAACTATAACGGCGTAACGTTCCCTCAATAATTAGGATTCAATAGTTTTTTATATAGAGCCGTTTCACTTTAGTGAGACGGCTTTTTTGTTTAGATGACATCTGCCATTACTAACACTATCTTCCCCATATGCTCGCTGCTTTCCATTAAAGCATGTGCTTCGGCAGCATGCATGGCAGGAAACGTTTTATAGATCACGGGTTTGATTTTCCCCGACGCTAATAGCGGCCAGATATGCTGTTCCAAATTACGGGCTATAGCTGATTTGAACTCCACATCGCGGCTACGCAACATTGATCCGGTAACGATCAATCGCTTACGCATTACCTCGGCCAGGTCAAGTTTAACCTCTTTGCCCTTCATGGTATTGATCTGTATCAGGCGGCCATCATTAGCCAGGCATTTGATGTTATCGGGTGTATAATCGCCGCCAATCATATCCAGAATAACATTAACACCTTTGTTATCGGTTAGCTTTAAAATAGCATCCTTAAAGCTTTCTGTCTTGTAGTTAATAGCATGATCAGCGCCAAGCTTTTCACAAAAGCGGAGTTTATCCTCGCTACCCGCCGTTACATAAACCGTGCTGCCCAAAGCCTTCGCCATCTGGATAGCCGTAACCCCAATGCCGCTTGAGCCGCCATGCACCAGCAAACTTTCGCCGGGTTGCAGTTTGGCCCTATCAAACACATTGCTCCAAACAGTAAAAAATGTTTCGGGTAACGATGCCGCTTCTACCATCGTCAAATTATCCGGCACAGGTAAGCATTGCCCTTCGGGGATGGCGCAATAATCGGCATAGCCACCGCCAATTACTAAAGCGCAGATCTGATCGCCCACTTTCCATCGCTTCACATCGGCGCCAAGCTCAACAACAATACCGGCAACTTCCAGTCCGGGTATATCAACCGAAGCCCCGGCTGGCGGCGGATAATTGCCCTTACGCTGCGCCACATCGGGCCGGTTAACTCCTGCGGCTTCAACTTTTACCAGCACCTCGCCAGGTTGAAGTTCGGGCTTTGGCCTATCCTGTATCTGCAAAACTTCTGGTGCGCCGGGATGAGTGATAACGATAGCTTTCATGGTCAATTTAACTGATGATGCAAGGTAATTGTTTTATTTGGGGGATTGTACCGATTTGAGGATTGATTACACCGATTTTTGCGTTAAAGTTTCTTCGGTTTTTTGTATATTTGTGTTGTTCGGATTTTGCTGATTGTGAATGTCTGAAGAGTTCTAAAAAATACCGATAAATACCCATGTCGGAGATAGATTCAAGAAGCAGATGCAGGAATCAAGGCTTTTTTAATACCGATAAATACCGACAAATTGTTATTGGAATTATTAGGTTATTAGATTGCGGAGTATTGCAAATTTGATAATTGAGGTTGAAAAAACAATGAAAAAACACCCACATTTACCCATGTTTTAAATTATTTTGGTTATTCTTCCTTACGAAAATGATAATTTGGAGAAGAGTTGAAGAGGCTGAACCATGAATTAAAATATTGTAAATACCGACAAATACCGATGAGTCAATCGGTGTAATCAATCCTCAAATCGGTGCAATCCCAACAACAAAATCAGACACAAAATCAACAAACTTCTAAATACAAATTCTTAATTTCGGCATTCAATCAATCATTACAATATGTCAATTCAAACCGGCCAGCAGGCACCCGACTTTAAATTAGTATCGTCAGATAAATCAATAGTTAGCCTGTCTGATTTCGTAGGCAAAAAAGTAGTTTTGCATTTCTTCCCGTTCGCCTTCACAGGTACTTGTACCACTCAGCTTTGCACCATGCGCGATAGTTTTGGTTATTACGATGGTTTAGGCGCGCAAATTTTGGGTATCTCTGTAGATTCACCATTTACGCTGGCTAAGTTTAAAGAAGAAAACAACTACCAGTTTCCGTTGTTGTCCGATTTCAACAAAGACGCATCGGCTGCTTATGGCGCACTGTATGAGGAATTTGTGTTGGGATTAAAAGGTGTTTCAAAGCGCGCGGCCTTTGTTATTGACGAAGAAGGTAAAGTTATTTACGCCGAAGTATTAGAATCGGCAGGGGATTTGCCTGATTTTGAAGCTATTGCAGAAAAAGTAAAGTAAATTTTAATTTTTTTGTGGTATTTTAAAAGAAAACTCTATTTTTGCAGTCCGTTAAAAAAGCAAGTAATTGTTGAATACAACGGAATGGAAATATGCACTCGTAGCTCAATTGGATAGAGCGTCTGACTACGGATCAGAAGGTTAGGGGTTCGACTCCCTTCGAGTGCACTGATTAAAGTCTTTTTGTGTTGTGCAGAAAGACTTTTTAAATTTTAAATCACCAGGATGCTGAATTTAGTACTATTTGGCCCGCCAGGAGCAGGTAAGGGGACTCAATCTCAAAAACTTATTGATCAGTACCAGTTGATTCACTTATCAACAGGCGATTTGCTCAGAGGCGAAATTTCACAAGGAACAGCATTAGGCATCGAGGCCAAAAAACTGATGGACGAAGGAATGTTGGTTCCGGATGCCGTAGTGATTGGTATGATCAGCAACAAGCTGGATTCTAACAAGGATGCGAAAGGCTTTATTTTCGATGGTTTCCCACGCACAGTGGCACAAGCCGAAGCTTTGGATAGTCTGCTGGCTTCTAAAGGCGAATCGATATCAAGCATGATTGCCCTACAGGTTGACGACAAGGAACTGGAGCACCGCCTGTTATTGCGCGGTAAAGATTCTGGCCGCCCCGATGATGCCAACCCGGAAGTGATCCGCAAACGTATCCACGAATACAATAGCAAAACAGCACCTGTAGCTGAATTTTACCAGGCGCAAAACAAATACAAAAGCGTAGTAGGCATAGGCAGTATCGACGAGATCTTCCATTCTATTTGCGTAGTTGTTGATTTGTGTAAGTAAATATAAATACAACCATAACCAAAGCGTCATTGCGAGCGATAGCGTGGCAATCTCTACATAAGCAGAGCCGTTCTGTAAGTGTTGAAATTGTTTCCGTCCTCTTAATGACGCTTTTATTAGTTTAATAATATAAATCGACTTCGGCCATCCGAAATCCGAAATCAAAATATCATGTCTCAAGGTTCAAATTTTGTTGATTACGTTAAAGTGTGTTGCCGCTCGGGACATGGCGGGGCAGGCTCATCGCATTTGCACCGGGATATTCTAACCTCAAAAGGTGGTCCCGATGGTGGCGATGGCGGACGTGGCGGACACGTTATTGTAAAAGGTAACGCTCAATTTTGGACCCTACTACACTTAAAATATCGTAAACACATTATTGCTCCTGATGGTGAATCGGGTGGAAGCTCACTGCGTACAGGTAAGAACGGAAAAGACGAGATACTGGAAGTACCGTTAGGCACCATAGCTAAGGATGCTGAAACCGGGGAGATCCTTTTTGAAATAACTAAAGACGGCGAAACTAAAATATTAACACCCGGCGGCCGTGGTGGCTTAGGTAACTGGCATTTTAAATCGGCAACGCAACAAACACCACGCTTTGCCCAACCCGGTGGCGAAGGCCAGGAAGTTTGGAATATATTAGAACTCAAAGTGCTGGCCGATGTGGGTTTGGTAGGTTTCCCTAACGCCGGTAAATCAACCTTGTTGTCTGTTGTATCAGCCGCCAAGCCAGAAATTGCCGATTACGCCTTTACAACCATAGTACCCAATTTAGGTATTGTTGGCTATCGCGATAATAAATCTTTCGTTATGGCCGATATTCCGGGTATTATCGAAGGCGCGTCAACAGGGAAAGGTTTAGGTTTTCGTTTCCTTCGCCACATCGAGCGTAACTCGGTACTGTTATTTATGATCCCGGCAGATACCAATCGCGATATCCGGGAAGAATACAACATCCTGCTCCACGAACTAACCGAATACAACCCAGAGCTTACTCACAAACCCCGTGTACTGGCCATCACTAAAAGCGATATGCTAGATGATGAATTACAAGCGGAGTTAGCACAAACATTGCCCCCTGGTATCAAAGCCGTATTCATCTCATCTGTAGCCCAAAAAGGTTTAACGGAGTTAAAAGATATGCTTTGGAAAGAAATCAATAAGCCGTAAGATTTTCACTATCATTTCGAACGAGGTACGAGGAGAAATCTTTTTCGCAGGAACGTAGCGTAACAATTCTTCAGTAGTTCTAGCGCCATTCAATCATTCCCCACAAAGCAAAATGTAGCCTTTACTTATCGGCTTAACAGTAAAGCTTTTATACTCTTTAAAGCATTTTTTAAACGCTACCACATTGCCATTCTTTACAAAACCTTCGGGTAATAAAATGTAAAGCGGACCTGCATGCCCGTCATACTCGTTATTGGTAATATAGGTTGCAGCATCAGCCTCCTCGAACGGGTCCATACTGATAATGCGGTGCTGCCTGATCTCTAATCCCAAATCGTTACTAATAAACGCGAACACTGAATTTTTCGGAGCGGTTTTATCCAGTTGTTGCAGATAGTTCAACCCTTCCTGATCAATAAATTGCTGTGAAAATCCCGATGGTCCATGCGCGCTGATGTGCGTATTAACCCCATAGCAACTCACAAAATATTTAATACTTGTAAAAGCTACTATTATCCAAATTGCAACCCATACATATTTAAGCACAGGCTTTAAGCACGTAATTAGATAAACTGCTCCGGGGATAAATAGCAACCCCACAATGCGGAAATGCCGCCCTTCGTATGATATATTAAGCTGCCTTAAAAACACAGAAAGGAAAAACAATACAGATACTATGTAAAAAGCGCTTATCACGATTTTGTATTTTGACTGGGGCACAAACCTAATAATGGCCCAAAACAAAGCAACGCTTAACAATGCTAGTAATATTAGTACCACCAAAGTTTGACCGGCAGTAAAATAAGGTTCATCCTGATGATAGATCAAACCATGTGTCAACTCATCTACCGAAAACCCCGATAATAAGGGCGAAGCCAGCGGAAAGCAAAGGGCTTCCAAACTTAGCTTAAAACCTGGCGATACAGAAGCCGGGTTAGTACCCCGCGACATAAAGAATTTAAATATGCTGCCTAACGATATCAATGTTGGTATGGTCAGGATAGCGCCGTTTTTTATCCATTTTAAAAGCTCTTTTTTATCCCACGATAAGTTAATCCACAAGCAAACCAATCCCGATACATACATCCATAAATAAGCTGATTTGCAAAAAAAACCTATCCATCCCGTAAGGATAACAAAAACAAACAGCTGCCAGTTGATTTTTGTAAAGCTGAAACAGCCGTATAAAAACCAACCCAAAAAGCCAAACAACAAAGTTTCGCCACCGTTATAAAAGGCAAAAGGTATTACATAAAATTGCTGACTGGCTATTAACAACACGCTTAGCGCGGAGACCATTGGCGAGAAACCAACCTTTTTAAAAAAGGAATAAAAACCCAATATGCCCAGCACATCGCAAAGCAAAATAGTTAACGCTCCCGATTGCCCCATGTTGGTATGCAAAACGCTGCTGAACAAGTAAGGAATAAGGTATTGCCCCGGCGACCACCAGGTTAAAAAAGCGATGTTATCATTATTTAAATTGCCTTGGCTCGGGGTGATCAGCAGGTTAAAACCGCCGCCCATCTGCATGCTCCGCATTACCTGGAAACCCCAGCTTGGGTCGGGGAAGAGCGCCGGCGGGCAAAACACGATCAGGCTGCCGGCTATAACAGTAGCCAGTAAAATAAATAGTAAGATATACCTGGCTTGCTTACCTGCTTCTAAAAACATTGTACTTTAATATACACCATATAGCCCTAAAACCATCTTTCCAGTTTATTTTTTTACCCTCGGCATAGGTACGGCCATAGTAGGATATTCCCACTTCATATATTTTGATATTAGGGATTCGCGCTATTTTAGCCGTTATTTCGGGCTCAAAGCCAAAGCGGTTTTCTTTCAATTCAATTTGCTGCAGTATGGATGTGCGGATCAGCTTGTAGCATGTTTCCATATCGGTCAGGTTCAAATTAGTGAACATGTTTGACAGGAAAGTAAGTACCGCGTTACCTATACTATGCCAAAAGAATAATATCCGGTGTGGCTTATCACCCATAAAGCGTGAACCATAAACTACATCGGCATTAGCCTTTAAAACAGGTTTAAGCAGGTTTTGATATTCATCCGGGTCGTACTCTAAATCGGCATCCTGTACAACACAATAATCCCCCGTTGCTTGCTGAAAGCCCTTACGTATAGCAGCGCCTTTGCCCTGGTTGGGGCTTTGTTGTATCAGGTTAATTATAACGTTGTTTTCGGCAGCAAAAGCCTGTACTATTTGTATGGTATTATCTTTTGAACAATCGTCAACAACAATAATTTCTTTACTTATTCCCGCAGGAAGCTCCGCATCCAAAATGCGTTTCA
>Ga0116227_10012410_pt1 | contig 13869 bp, 4 predicted proteins | sample S1TSphgellanicum_FD_89693 | JGI IMG/M metagenome (GOLD analysis project Ga0116227, IMG submission 89693) | Host-associated microbial communities from peat moss isolated from Minnesota, USA - S1T2_Fb - Sphagnum magellanicum MG | ecosystem: Host-associated > Plants > Peat moss > Unclassified...
CTTTCTTTGTTTCTTTGTCTAGTCTTTGTTGTGGGGTCTGTTGCTAGCCAGTAGTATGGCTGAGTCTTCCCGTTGCTTCCGGAATTGCAGCAGAAACTCAGTTCGCAGGATGGTGCTTGTCACTGGCCTTTACCCACTGTAGGGAGCTGATGAAGTCAGTGGGGAAGCTGTGATAGTTAAGTCACTGTCATACACACTGCTGTTGAACAGGTGTGAGACTGGCACTTTTGTTCATACCACTAATGTGTTTTTTGTTTTTTGTTTTGTTTTTTGTCTCCCCTTGTTTGGTTCTTTCTGTGACTTCCTGAGGAAGTGTTAGCCTTGCTGTTTCTTCTTCATCGTGAGAACGGAGATTTCTCTATTCTTATGAAAGATATTAGTTCACAAGAGCTTCACAATTACAATCAATCTGAAGTTAGTTTCACAAGTACTTTGCAAACACAAGCATGCAATCTGAAGGTTCAAAGGCGTTTTATAAACACGACCAAGAAGCAATCCAGCAAGAAGAGCAAGAGAGAAGAAGCTCACATGTTCAAAAAATTTAGAGACTGAATTCTGTTTCCATATCTACACAATCAGAAGCAACAAAATGTTTTTTAAGTTCATCTACCTCTCTTTCCCTCTCTGTGTCTCTCACTCTCTCTCTTCGTCTCTCTCGGAGAGCATGGCAACAAATTCCTCTTGATCTGAAACAAGTGCTGCGTATTTCTTTCCGGTTGTTGTGCATGGCCTGTTGGTCACTGCAGAGATGTTGGAAGGAAGTTTTTGCAACTGGCAACTGCAGAAGATAATGTGGTAAGAAGTTTGTGAGAGTTTTTGAAGCTTGTGGTGAGCTCCTGCCGCTTCTTGGACGAAGGGGAAAAAATGTAGAGATGGTGAGGAGGGTGTGAATCGATAGATAGGCCTGAAGAGATTTTGTTGGAGTATGAGGAAAGAAAGAAAGATCTGCAGAAAGATCTGCAGGCTACCATTTGAAGGAGCCACCGAAGTGCCGGAGTGGGTTTTGGAGTCTTTTCACCTTCATGAGAGCTTCTTCGTGTTGTGCTTCCGTCTCCGCAAGTCGAATGCTCATGACGAAGAAGCGATCACGAATGTCCTGCAGCTCCGAGTCTTGTTTCTTGAGCTGCAATTTGAGCTGCACCACTTGGTCGTCATGGGTAACTGCCGCTTGCACATTCTCTTGCTCCGCGAAGGCGGTATGGAGCTGCGATTTGTACAGATTGTTCACTTCTACAGCCTCTGCCAATTCGGTTTCCAACGAGACTATCCTCTCTAGCAGCATCTTGCAGCAGCAGCTCCCTCCTCCCACCACCGCCTCGGCGCCCGTCTCGGAGTTCTGATCCGGCAAGAGTCTCCTCGTGTCCAGCTGCAATTGCTCGTTGAGCTCTTGCAGATGCTGAACCTCTTTCTGTAACATGTCCTTGGTGCTCAGCTGGAATTGAAGCTCTCTCTCTCGCTGTGCCAACAGTGTGTTTTGCTTCTGGAGTCGAGTAAGCTCCATCTGCAGTTGTTCCATTCCTGAGTTCTCGCCGCCGGCTAGAAGCTGCTCGTTTGCAAGCTCTAAGCACTCGATTTTGTCGAGTAGATTGTTCTCCATCTCCTGAAATTCCTGCTTCATGGCCTCCACCTCCATAGCTTTCGCCTTCAAAGCTGCCTCCAGGAACTTGTTCTTCTCCCGCATGTCCACCAGTTCCTGCAACCCGCAGGAGGAGCTGGAAAGACTAGCAGCTGGGGATATGGGTCCGACAAAGCTCGGCGACCTGGTGACCAGAATAGAGCCACTGTTGTTGCAGCAGCTGTGCAGGCGCATCATCCTTCCAGCTCCAGCTTGTCTCTCACGACCCAGCAGCTTGTCACCGACTTCCGGAAGCTCTGATTTCTTTTCTCCGCTGCCTGCAAGAGGTGGCTTCTTGGCCGAAGAACACATGAGCGCATCCTTGCAGATATCGAGCGCCTCAACTGCAACGCTAGTCATCTTCAAGCTCGCCGTCTGCTGATCTTCTTCTTCCTCCTCTTCTTCTTGCTCGGGAATTCGTCTATGCTTCTGCCAAGTAACACGCTTGATTTCAGACACCGGATCGACTCCATCTACTGGCAGCTCCTCCGCAGCACCACGATGCTCATGATCAGCCTCTAGATCAACAGGCTTCTCCTCCTCCGGAAACTCATAGATATCTGCAGAATCTCTGATCTTCTCCAAGCTCTCGACTTCCTTTAATGTTCCAGGTACTCCGCCGAGCTTTTCAGGGAACGGCTCGAAACCCGCCGATGCAGCAGCAGCAGCAGGTGGGCGCTCCTCCAAAGTCCCCATTGCCGCTACTGGCAAAGAGATCAGCTCTTGCGGCTTCTTCTGAGCTTGCTACAAAACGTTAGAGACTTTCCTCACCGCATCGACATGGGAAAGACAGAAATAAATAAAGAAACCAAAATGCCGCCGTAAAGAAGTAGACAGACCCACAGCAGCAGCCTGCAGCACAAGGAGAAACAAAAAGCTGAATGATGTTCACAAAAAACTGCACGAGCTTCTTCTTCTTTACTCAACTCCCAAGAAAATCCGTGATCAGTTGTTCCTCAACTATCTGAAATCATTCCGAAAGTTCCCCTCTACCAACCGCCGTAGAAGCTCAGATCGTTCAACGACCACAAGTACCGACTGACATTATCTGCAATGCAACAACCACCGCGGGGAGCGAGAGCAGGAGGTGGAGATTCAAAGCCAGGAAATCCATGACGCGCAATTGCGGCCGGATGCTTGGAGAAAACCAGCAATTCCGACATTAGATTGGAAAGCGCGCGAGAATGTAGAAAGAGAGAGAGAAGGGAAGAGACAAGAGAAGAAGCGCGCGCGAGAGAGAAAGAGGTTTGATCGCTTGCTTGCTTGCGCCGAGGCGCGATAGTTTCGCAGTGGAGCGTGGTCGAGCCCCGGCGCAACGGCGCGGCAAAATGACATTCACGCCGAGGCAGCTCCCGGGCTCCGGCATTCCAGCGACGGCTCGTGACGCGCCCGTCCACACCCACCCCCTCTCTTTAGGGCTAGTTATTAATTCCTCGTTTTAACCGCCGGATCTAAAGGGATATCGTTACATGATTTTCTTCCCTCTAGGACTCGGAAGTCCCTAACTTTTGGATCATTCCATTGGTGTCTAATTTTTTACCAGTGTTGGGCGGTTCTTAGAATGAGGGGCAGATATTCTCCGGATATAAATTTGGGTATATATCCCCTTACGCATGGGTTTTCAAAATTCTCAAACAACCGGTTTTTGTATAAAAATCATGATTCTCCAAATTTTTAAGTCAAAGAACCCAAACAGGCGGTTCTTTGATTTTGAAAGTATTTGAAGAACCAAAACCAGAGGTTCTTTAAAAATCAAAGAACCGCCCAATACTGGTTTCAACCAGTCGAATTTTTTATAAAAAAAAATAAATTCGTTTTTTAAATTTTGAGTCCATGGAACTTACCAAAGAAGCTTCTTATATTTATTGCTGGAATGCTGAAATGTTATTAATTATTAATTTTTATTGCAAAAGTGAATTTTAAAAAAAAAAAACTCAAGTGCAAAACTGAAAAAAGATACTACAGTGTTAGTATAGAAAGGCTATGTACACAACCGACTCTCTTTGTAAATTCAGGGTGTATTTTGACAGATCTCCCCCAAGAGAAAAACCCTAAAGAGGTGTTATGTTGTGGGTGGCCGGAGAGCCTCCTATTGTTATACACCATTGCCCAAGTTCAGTTTCCACATTGACAAAACAAATAAATTTTTTTTTCAAAAAATGAATTCAGTTTTAATTTTGAAATTATATATCTTTCCATCATCTATTATTATAATATTGTGATATGAGCAGTGAAATTATTTAGAGTGTGGCCTATGATAATTAAGTTATGACGATTTCCAACATGTCAACTTCATATTTTCACAAAATTTCTTTTCACTATTTAGAGGATTATTTAATGACAAATTTGACCTTAGGATGATAAGGTATTTTCTCACATTCCATTCCCATGGAGTAAAGAGAAAGAGAAACCCTAAACTTAATATTAAACAATCACCCATTTAAAATTGGGTGCCACCTAAGATGCCACCTAGATTTTCACTTAACACTGACTTAACATTCGGTGTGAATGCACCTTTTTGAAAGGTGTGTAAAAAGAAATATGTGAGATTCTTAGAATGGAAGCCTTGGTTTGTTTGGAGAATTTGTAGTAAACTGACACTTTGAGTGTTGTAATAGCCCCCCCTACCCACCCCCATCATGGGCTGGTAGTAGATAGCCTAATTGTGAAGAGAAACAAATATGGCCAAAGAGATTCTTCAAATTTATGTTGGTGTCATGTTTTTGTTTCCAATAGTTGCCATGAAACTAGTACTTAAATGTTCCATGTCTTTTGCATGTGGTCTTATGCAAAAGACATGGAAAGTGCAAAGACATTTAATAAGAATTTGGAGCTTCTATAATAACATGCTTCTCTCATTTGACTGAGGGGTCCACAAATCTTCAGGATTTCTTTATAATATATTTATGTTTTTTTATTTTTATTTTTATTTTTTAACTATTTCAACCACCTCCTAAGATCAACAGACAGGGCTCTAGCACATTTATTGTGCAATTTTCTCGAAGGTTTGCTTGGGTTTTATTGTTTCCTCTAGGTATCATCAAGTTCAAGAAGGAACCTTCAGTTCAACTTTCCCCCTTCAAACACCCTCACAGAACTGGCAGTTTTCATTTGGCTATTTGACCCATGCTTAGGTTTTTGAGAACCATGGTTATATACCTCCAAGTTGGTTCTTTGACTTTTCCAGAACTGCACTTTTATTTATTTATTTATTTATTTATTTAATGGAATATATATAGGTTTTTATTTTTAAAAATTGGAGAACCATGGTTATATATCCTTGAACAACTGGTTAATTGATACCAGTTTTAAGAACAGCCCAACACTGCTGTTTATATACTGTTTACCATGATACAAGTGTGGATGTAATTCACCCAAGGTTAGTTTTTCCACAACTTTGGATGAATGATTTTACCAGGGAACTTTACTCCATGTTAAGTGACCAGTTGAGTGGGTTAGTTATTATGGTTATGGGCTAGGTTATATGAACTATTTATGTGTGAGTTGAAGACACAACTACTTACAAGGTGGCCACTCAATCCTCATTTAATGTGATCCAACTGGTTTTTTTTTCCTTTATTAGGGTTTGACATTTCCACAAATTTCCTTGTGCATTATTTGAAAGGAAAAGAGTTCACATTGATGAAGTACCTAAAACTCTATTTATTCTGTTTGATTTCTTGGGTGTGTGGGGGCTGTGGCCATGATTTCTTGCATTGGTCAGACCTCATGGCCATTGAATGAAAACTTTGATTTCAAGGGATGGCCCATGGAGAGTTCTTGTCCAATGGTGTGCTGCCTTTTAAAATTTGAAGTTCTCTAAGGCTTCAATGATTTCTATTCCAACAATTTTTTTGCAATTTTGTGACCTGAAAAATGTCATTTCAACTCAGCATCTTTTTCAATTTTGGGGGGTCATGTGCCAAAAGAATTCCAGTGTGACTCATACAGAGGGTTTTTTGTGAAAAAAATGCACCAAAGTTATCAGAATTTTTTTTCTAAATCATCTTACCTAGACAATAGGTTCTAGCAAGTCACCAAAATATATCAGGAATGTTTTAAAAAATCTACTTTCCTCCCTGAACTTATAGCCATGGCTAATTTCTCTTGTGGATGATCAGCAATGTTGCAACTCACCACAACCCTGTTTCACCCCATATAAAGGTTTTTTTTTTAAAAACTTGTACAACTTGCCAAATTTTGAAAGGAAAAAAAATTGGGATATTTCATTAAGAGCTTCCAGTAGGTAGAAGGATGCTTTCTTTTTTAACTTCCATATCTTGTTTATAGCCAAATTTGGCTAAATCTTCTTTTGAATGATCACCACTTGGACTGCATCACCAAATTTGGCTAAATCTTCTTTTGAATGATCACCACTTGGATTACATCACCAAATTTGGCTAAATCTTTTTTTGAATGATCACCACTTGGACTACATCACCAAATTTGGCTAAATCTTCTTTTGGATAATCACCACTTGGACTACATCACCAAATTTGGCTAAATCTTCTTTTAGATAATCATCACTTGGACTACATCACAAAATTTGGCTACATCTTCTTTTGGCTAATCACCACTTGTACTAAATCACATGTAGTGTTTGTTTTATTGGTGAAATTTTGCCAAAAAGTGATGTTCAGAATCAAATTTTCAAAAAAACAAAAGTGGGGGAGGGAAGCGACTTTGGAGGTTTTTAGTTGCCAGAAGTGAGAAGGAAAAAAGAACAAAATTCACCATATTCATATATTCAGCTTTCATTGTGGAGCTAAAACATATAGAAAGATTATTTTAAAATTTTACTTTATGTCTGATTTATAGCCATTTTTGGCTAAATCTTCCAAGGGATGAACACCACTTTTCCACATCTTCCACACATCTTTAAGAGTGATACATGTCACCTATTATAACCAAACACTCAAATGTTGACAAATGAATGTTACCTACCCATCACCAAAATGGATGAAGCACAAAAAAAAAACCCAAACATAGTCCTATGTTTTAAAACATTCACATTTGTATGTGCAACAAAGATTTAAACTAGGGAGGCGCTTAGGAATTCATGGTCATGGGTGTTTCAAGGTTCCACGAAACTTAAACCCTTGAACACACATGGGTGCCATCTCAAGTCTATGACCATGGTGGGTTGTATTCTTGTGGAACCAATGTTCTATTTAGTTCCAAGGGGGACACTAAGTGTTAAAACTTTGCACTACCCATCTCAAACAACCTATTGTTTAAGGTATTATGTGGGGGGAAAAAAAAATCTTAAAAAATCTTATTACTACTTTTTTTTTATTTTACTATGCACATATTTAAGTTGCCCTAATTTTGTGTTTGTATCAAAATTTTATACCCTATATTTAAATTAATATTTTTAGTTTCAATGTTTGAAGTTGTGAAAAATGATGAGGATGCAAGTTGCAATTGAATATCATAAGATCATGTGATTGGACTATTATTTTTTCAATATATCTTATGTATTTAATGCATTTTTTAACTAAGTAATTGCGAGGTGGAAGAACAAAACATTTTGTCAAGTGTAAGTTTTTTCAAAATTATTCAGTTATCAATGGTGTGAAGGGATTTTTCATTTCATGTTCCTCCATGTTGGGTTACTAGTTCATTTATCAATATTTGTTCATTTATTAACCTATTAATTGAACCTACAATTTATAATGCCTATATACACACACACAAAAAAGATTAATGCACACCTTATATTAGTTACATCTTTTTTTTAAAATAAAAATAATTATATTATAAAATTAAATGTATAATATTTTTGAACCTACAACCAGTATATGGGACCTTTTCTTTTTTCTTTTTTTTTTTATATTTAAAAAAAGTGTGCAAATGTGATGCATCCCCAAAGATTTGCCACAAAGTATTAAAGAAATTTTTTTAATACAATTTGTAGTGCATGTAGTGGTTTTTCGTTTCCACCATTTGACCCCCCTTACTTTGGAGGGTAACATCTGACTCAAATCTTCACTTTTTTCAACGATTCAAGTTCTGTGGGTGCGCAAATAGTAGGGCTACAATTCTTCTTTGGGCATGAAATTCAAAGGAGCACTCACCAGAAATTCACAGACTTCTGAGACACTATGTGTTCGGTGACCGGCCTCGCTACCTTAATGCTCAAAAGGAAACTCCCACACATTGTCTATTGACCTATGTCCAAAGTTGTTCTTGTTTGGGAACTTTTTTTGTAGGGTTTGGAGCAAGTCGGGAAAACCTCAACTTGCCAATCTCTTTTGGTCTTTTGTTCTCGTGGGTGAGATTGTTATCAAGACTAAAGATGATGAACCCTTCATGCATTAACCCCCATCTTGGTAGTCTCACTCTTTGGACATTTTATGCAATTTTGTCTTGTATTTTCTTTGGATTGAAAGGTGTCAACACCATTTTGATGATTAGTGCTTTAATCACAAAAAATTTAAATAGGCTTGGACCAACATGGTGGAAGTGGGGATGGCCACTTGGAGAGCCATCAACATTCATAAGATTCCTAAGGACATTAACAATCATGCTAACATTGACCTTAAATTCAGATATTAGTGGTGCCATTTTGGAATTTTGGGGGTTAATGAGCCCACTATTAGGTCGTGCTTGCTACCCCATGTGTATTTCCTTGACTATGTTTATTGCTAATGTGGTTTTCCCCACCTTCCCTTCTAAGGTTTTTATCCATGACTAACTTACACAACCACTTTATCTTTGTTTGTAGAGAATGTTTATGTGGGCAATGTGTGTGGGTGATGTGTATGGGCTATGAAAATTTGTGATTTTAAAGATTTTTTGACATCACTAACAATGGTGAAGACTATTGCAAGTCTAGATTTTATTTATGAATAAAAAATCCATTAAATTATTGGTCTTATTCGTGGGAAGAATTCATAATGATAGCTCAAGGCTATGAAATCTGAGCCTGGGGAAGTGGAAATGCGATTTTTTGAAAATTGGAATCATGAAAAAAATCATCTCAAGGTTTTTTTTCTCAATTTGGAGAAATCCAAAGGTGTTCATTAGTGCCCAATAATAGAAAAGAAAAAACCTCTTTCAAAAATTTAATAATTAATTTTTTGCAACCAAATTACTACCATCCTCATGAACTTTTGTAACTTCAAGATCATCACTAACATCTTTTGCTTCTACCAATCCAAGACCGCCTCTTTTATCTCATATTCAACTTCGACCAAAATCAAGACAAGGTTCGTAAGGTTCAAGAGGGTGGCAACGACTTTGTTCTTGTCAATTTCTCAATTAGTCTCACATGTTCACAAGAAGGTGGGATGTAGGAAATGAAGATGGGGTTGACCTTTGAAAATATGCTTCTTCCACAAAATCCCCCTAGTCATCAAAACACAATTTTGTATTGAACCTTAAAAAGATTGTAAAGAATAAAGTTGAGAAACAAAAACAAGTTGCAAAATACACCAACTTTGCTAACTCCATGCATAGTAGAATGTCATGCATGCAAACAAGTTCTTAATGTTAGGAACAATAGACTTTCCAAATGTTGCATCATCATTATCCTTCCAATGTTGCATAACTAAGGTCCATGCAACCATTATTGTATCTTCCTCATTGGTTACCACACATGGAAGCCAAAATTTAATGGACCTTCTATTGCCATTTAAATGCATCATAAGGGAGTTTGTTGATAAGTTCAACAACCTACTTGGGCTCTCCTCAATGAATGTTACTCTTTCAATGGCAACAATAATTTCTTCCAATGCTTCAATTGTTCATTTGCCTCTTTTGGTTATTATAGGGACTTTATTAACATGTGGTGATTTATTTCAATTTTCTTATGTGTGATGCAAATTGAGGGGGCAGTTTTTCTTTGTTCAATGTTGGCTAATTGAGCATGTTGCTTCATCATTTATGAGGCACATTCAAGTTCATGGCGGTCCCACTCTTCTTGGCCCTTGCTTCCACAAGTGGGGAACATGTGTTAAATGGCCCCATTAGAGAGGTATGGCCTTTATTTTCTTGAACACAATCCAATTTTTTTTTTTAATTGGTTAAATCATGATATGTTAGTGATGCATGTGATTTTAGGTTTCAATACAAGAAATGGAAATATAAACGTTTGAAAAGTCCTCTCACATTAAATTGATGTTTTGTTGTTGATGAATAAACTATGGGACCTTTTGTTCTAGAATGGGGGACTACAAAATATCGTTGGACCCAATAATAATATAAAAATTTCTTAAACCTATCATTATAAAGATTGCTTAGGACTTTAATTCTTATTTCATGAAATGCATTTGGCACTTTTAGATTTGGTTTCTACAATCCTACATTTACTTTCAATTGTGAATTTTCCTCTTCAAGATGCTCAATTTTTAGAACTAGTTTTTGAAATTTTACTTTTACTTTTAAAACCTCTCCAATGGTATCATTATCAAACATAAATAAAAATGTTCCCTTACACCATCTACAAATATGAAATTTGAACAATTATTTAGTATGACACCATTTAAATATCAACATGTGGGCCAATCGTTGTGACCAACGAATTAAAGGTAGTCATTTGTTCATACCACACTTCTGAAAGAAGACGATATTAAACGCAAAAATTTGATGTCGTAATGACTTTTCAAATTATGATATTGTTGTTAATCATCGAATTTAGTGATACAATCCACTACTACTAGAGATGCTTTTGGTTGTGACTTTTTCTCTTCTACATGGTCGACTTTTAAATCTATTCATAAACTTTGTATTATAGTTCTTAGCACTACTACACTAGAAATTAAGATTTTAAAAAATAATAAAGCTCAGCTAGTACATTAGTTGGGAGGGGGGACATACATTTAGAGAATTGAAAAGGGTAAAAATGAAAGAGTTGATGTTTAAATGAATTCTACTTTACAAATAGTAACTTGTTTTTGGGACATTTTGTTTTGCTAAGAATGCAAAGTGAACAACATTGGAAGGAATTTACAAAGGTGTGTTTAAAGGTCATATTGTGTTTATGGCTAGTTTTAGTTGCCTTTGGTCACTAACCCACTATGTCCATGGTATTATATGCATTATGGTGCATTCACACTTGATGTTAAATCAGTGTTACAAGAAAATCTACGTGGCATCCTTGGTGGGAACCAATATTAAATGGGCACTAGGTTAATGTTAAGTGAATGTCAACTTAACATAAAATGTTCATGGTAAGTAAGTGTAAGTCTTAAATGGCTAGCATGGTGTTAGGGGACTCAACACTAGAGTCCCTAACACCAAGTGTGAAGGCACCTTTGAAACTCCTTTCTTAAAGCATTATGGCCATAATGTTGTGTTGAAATGGTCATGGCCCCATGGGCCCCCATTATTATGTGATACTATTGAACTATTCCTACATGTTCTGAGCTTGTATCATGCAGAATTAAAATCACAGCAAGTTACATTAAAGAGGGAGGAATGCAAAATACCTAGGTAGTTAGTTGCCTGGAGCATGTTAACCCAGACCAGAGTTAGATCACCCTAACTAACCCATATTGGCTTTTAACTTATCTGAACATACAGACATCTTGCTGCAAGTGAGCCTACCTAGGGTTAGGGTTGACACTTGACAGGCTGAAATTTTGTTGAAGGTTTGTTGTATTTCATAATCATGCATATTTTGCAGTTGTCAAGCACAAATTCATTATTACCCTCCCAACTAGATATAACTGGATTCTTCTGAAAACCCATCAATGAAAATAGGTAGTCTACTACGAGAAACTTGCAGAGAGAGCTTGGGAAGCACACCTTGATGGATGGATGAATGGATGGGTGGATGGATGAGAGGTGGACAGGAAACACTTTTGCATATTTGGGTTCCAGTTCCCTACTTAACCATGGTTGTTAGCTCATGAGTTGCTGTGTTTACTACCTACCTAGTAACAACCCATTTGCCCTAATTTATACTCCAACCATTCACATGCATCTACATAGGTACTTAGTACAACTGAGTCATACATAACAAGCTTCCAAGGGACGTTGGGCTGTGCGGCATGGGACGGGTATTAGAAATTGCACCACACCCTTGCTGGGTATCAAGCTGGGTACCAAAGCTGATAACCATGGTTTGAATTAAAATCAAATACTCACTTTTTGATACATGTCCACGGTCATCAAAAACTTGAATGCCCAGTTATTTTATATATCCACAGGTTCTCAAAAAAGATTTGAATCAATCAAATACCTGGCTTACACTGATGGGTCTTTGCCGGGTCTTTCCTGAAACCCGTTAGTTCTTTGCATCTGATTTGTTGCCAAATACCCAAAACTGACGTCTCTTTGATTCTGAACATTTTCAAATACCCGAAACTGCCGTTTCTTTGATTCTGATTTTTTTTTCACATACTTGGAACCGATGGGTATTACAAAAATCAAATACCCACCCTCACACCAATGCTGTTGGCTGTTGAATGGCTCTGGCCCATATCTTGAGTAAGAAATTGTCTCCATCCTGAAGTTGTTGTATTTGGTGCATTTCGAAACCTAAACCGCAACAAACTTTGGGGTTGAACAAGCAGGCTAGGGTAAGCCAACACCCACACTAGTACCTTCACCTTTGTGAGTGAGGTCTCTTTAGTGACTTTCTTTAACTTAGGAAAATGTTAAATTTTACGACTCAAAAAAACCTTGATTCGATACTAAAGAAGCAACTTCACAAAAAAAAAGACTTGAAATTTTACCATGGTACAAGTATGGGTGCCAATTCACCCAATCGGGGCAATGGGTTTCTTAAAAAGGGAGGTTGTTTTTTAACCATGGTACGAGTGTGGGTCAACTGTGAAGACACACAAATTGAATGAATGAATGAATGAATCTTGTTCAACTACAGAACCAGGGATTTGATAGTGTACAACCTGTTCAGTTCAGTTCACTTGGCCCCTCTCCAAAGTATGTAATTTATTCAGCAATTTTTGTGTGTACATAAATTTTGGTATCCAAGGGATGGTGCTGAATAATTTTTAACACAAATCCTTGAAGTCACTCATAATAACTCTATGGCTAATCTTACCTTCAAATGGACTCTCCAATATAAATTTATTCTTCTATAGCCAGAAATTTCAGCGTTTGTTTTTGCGGCAAATTATTTGCCATTTTGCCATAACACAATTTGATTTTTGACTCATACAAAGGATTTTTTTGTTGTAAAATTGCCAGATTTTTTTTTCTACCGGAGGTTCTAGTAGGTAGCTAAAATATAGCAGGATTCTTTAAAAAATGTCTAGTTTCATATCTTGTCTGTAGCCAAATATGGCTGAATCCTCTTGTGGATAATTGCCAATATGGTTACATCAAAAAAATTGAAAAAAACAAAAAAGAAATCCCTGGCAGGAATGTTAGTATAAAATTTGTGGATGATGGGTGATGTGTGGAAGAGTAGTGCACTGCCTATTGAGGGGAGGGACAACAGCTGCCCCCCCTGGCTATTGTGACTAGAGCATCGAATAATGAACTGGCTATTGTGAGTGAGTAGAGCATTGAATAATGAATGATCGCCCAAGAGTATCTTTTGCCTGCATGTTCTCATCAAAATATGTTTACGTGTATTTTGTCATGAACAATTGATTAAACTTGTCAATGTAGGTATAAGTTTGTCGAATTTCAGTGCATTTTGCAGCTTTCCAGAAAGAAAGAGAAACAACAAAACAAAATACCCTGTAACAAACAACAAGCTCCCTTCCAAGGCCCTCAAAAGACAATAAATTTTTGTGCCATTTTGTTGGTGCTTATCAGTTTCCCGACTCAAGGCCAGGCTTCTTGTTCATTACCTACATTCCAAGGCAATGTTATCCTCCTCCTCCTCACTCCTACTCTCTTTGTGAACAACTTAACATTGATTGTTGCCTGCCCGAGTTGTATTATATGGTGGGGGGCCGCACTTGGCAATTGGTGGAGTAATATGCAATAGACCTCACAATTTGCAAAGCACTTCGATTTGAACCAACATCAATCAATCGACGATTCTTCAACATATCTCTCATGAGTTGAGCAACCCATGTATGTCGTCAAGAAAAAACCTTCGACAAGGTGGGGTTTTGGGCCTTGCCTATCCAGGCAAGGATATTGTGCTTAGATTCATTACAGAGTACACTAGCTGAAGGGATTTTGATGGCCCCTACATAATATGTCTATTTTTAAATAAGGATTTTGGAAAGATGATATTTTGGCTTGTGTTGAAACTTGAGATTGGTTATCTACTATCTATAAAGAAATGGGTGTCGGTGGCTTGATGCAAAAATTCATGATTGGCTCGA
>Ga0116227_10012411_pt1 | contig 13868 bp, 6 predicted proteins | sample S1TSphgellanicum_FD_89693 | JGI IMG/M metagenome (GOLD analysis project Ga0116227, IMG submission 89693) | Host-associated microbial communities from peat moss isolated from Minnesota, USA - S1T2_Fb - Sphagnum magellanicum MG | ecosystem: Host-associated > Plants > Peat moss > Unclassified...
ATTCCTCAACTTACCCGGCCCCCCCCCTTCTACAAAGCACACCACAGTGGTGTCTGTCTGTCTGTCCGGGCAGTGCCTGGAAACTGCCCGGACAGACAGACACCACTGTTGCTTTAATATATAAGATAGTAGCTTCAAGGGATTTTGCCCCCTATCAACTAGGTGAGATGATTCATCTTAATTTGGTTGTATTTGTTCTCTCTATCACCTCCTCAAATGTGCACCCAGCCCAACTGACTTTGTCACCAATCCATAACCACAAAACTAAATATTAAAATATTTTCTCCAAAAATGGTCATGGCGCCTGTCATATGCAAAAATTTATGTAGTTCTTTCAAAATGTGACAGTTTTATTGAAAACATTCAAATACACATGCCACGACCAGTCTTTTTTTTTTAATTGAAATTTTGCACAATTGTGAAAAATAAATATGAAAAGAGAATATTTATTCACCTTTTTTTTGAGAAAAAGTCATTAGATTTGCAGAAAATTAAAAGTCATGTTTTGAAATTTCCTTATTGATTTTGGTTTGGTAACAAATTTTTAAAAGTTTAAATAGGTTCTTAGAACATGTCATCATTTAATGTGAGACTCCTTTTGGGTTCCTTGTAACTAATGTGATGTAAAAAAATGAAAAAGAAAAAATCATGATTTTTTTCCTTTTACAACAACATGATGTACATTAAAATAGATTTTTTTAATTTTTTCCCCTAGCTATTACCAATTTATCATAAATATCGATTGTTGATATTAAATTTAATGGCAGGGCCATTGTGTATAACAACCTTGTTTTATTTGAATTTTTTTGGGTGTTTCTTGTCGCAAAAAAACAACCATCTTGTTCTTATTGCCATAAAAAAGAAGATGATTTCATCTCAATGATGCAAAAGAAAAATATGTATTGTTATTATTGGGGCAACTTTGATAAGTTTTCAAACATTTAATTTGTAATTTTCACATTGTTTCATCTATCAACTAAATGATGACATTAATTTGTTCTTTTATTAAACTAGACTTCAAGGCACAATGAAAAAGATTTTTGTGATGAATGCAATTTGATTCGTGTTTTAACATTGCTAACTTTTCACCTATCACCATTGACAAAAGCCACAGCAACTACCACAATTTATTGAAGGAACATGAACATCTTCAACAATTCATCTTTCTTGAGCAAAGGTGCACCTTAAAACATAATGTTGAATCATTACAGCCTAACTTCTAATGGGATTTTCTTGCATCTCACCATCATTTTTGTAATGTGTTCATCTCAACATTTTTATACATGTTCATGAATTCATTTTTTTAACTTCTCACTCATTTTATTTTCCAAACAACTTTTTCAATCCCAATTTGTGAACTTTGATCACCCTATGCCACATTACAAACTTTCAATATCACAAAATTCCAATAAAATCCATATAAAAATCGTAAAATAATATGTCTATGCAAAATTTGTGGGCTTCAAACTGTAAAAATGGAAAAAATAAAATTATATATATATATAATGTGTCTTTTCTATTATGATGTATTGATGTGCAATATGTATAATTTACATTTTAAATAAATTTGTGCAATATCGTGATGTTGCATAAAATTATGCAATCTTTGTGTATTAAACATGAACATTCACATATGTCATTCAAAAGCAATGTCTCATTTAAAATATGAATATTTAAAAGTATTGAATACATACAAATATTTTTCATATTAACTATAGGAGCAAAATTCATGTATGTTTTTATAGATTTATGAAAATCGGTGTAAAAGGTGAAAATACGGTCCCCAAGCATTATTGTTCTCATAAATACAATGTTAGGGAAACAAATTCAAAATATTTACTTTTCCAAAAAAACTATTAACATTTATTAATTCTACTACAACTACTCAAGTAATCACATAGCATTCCATGTAAAAGGTTATGAAATATAAAAGATTTATTCTTTCCTACCATCTACACATAACATTACCCCAATTAGTGAAAGTTGTGGTGAAAAAATTTCATACAACAATCAAAAAAAGAAAACTAGAAGGTAAGTTACCTTCCAAACCTTTTAAGGTACCTTTAGAAATGGATAATCCATTCTAATGGGTCTGTAGACCTCCAACATTTATTGTATTCCGTTTACATCACATGTAGACCCTTTATGGCTACCTCCTACCATCTACAATTCTTATAGACCTTCTATGTTTACCACCTATCGTTTGCAACAACTTTTTTCACCTTGTATACCTCTATCTAAAGTCTACATTTTTATTATTGTCATTTATTAACAGTTATCATCATATGGCAAAATGATGTCTCCTACTCTAAAAATTGAATAGAAAGTAAACATCTTTTTTTTATGTAAGAAACATAAAAATACTAAATGAACATAACAAAAATCTATAATTGTTATATGAACTAATAACCCTAACATTTATCATATTCCAAATGAAACCAAACACCAACAAGACACTTGAAAATCCCTCAACCATTTTTCATTACAAGAATAAAAACTACAACTTGTCTCCATATTCTCTTCTTTTCTCTATGGTTACACACACTTTCTTCACAAGATAGTTGTCTCATAGAAAACTCAAAAAAACTAGAATACAATCAGAATGATTCACAATTTTCTTCTCATCCTTTTAATCCCCCTTCCTCTTAAGACCACACAAAGCTTGTACCCTCCTCATGAAAATAAATATTTATTTTAATCATTCCTAGAAATCCACTAGATGATTGATGGATTATCACCAACCATTCAACTAACTAATCCCCATTAGCTTCATCCTTTAGTAAAAGATGATAAGTTTACCACTAATAACTATCTAATTACTAGGATGCCCCATGGGCGCTAAATAACATAGGGATTTCTATCTTTAAGAACTTGATTGCACATTGATTTTGTATGAGCCTAGTAAGTTTGTGATGCATGACAGAATGAACAATACCTTCATTAATGAAAATTTAGGGTCATTATTAACATGGTTGACAATGCAATACTCAAACAACAACTTCAAGCAAAAAAATGTATTATAATGCATACATGCAATTATATATTGTTTACCTTCGACAAGGGGCATTCTTGGTGCATGGCAAGGTTTGAATATGTGAAAATTGCAAAAATTTACTCCTCCACCACCTTAGGTTTACTTCAATCACATATGGTCCACCAAACACAATATGTGCATTCATTCACCCAAAATCATTGAAACCATTTTGTTTTTCACCCAACATGCAAAAATTACAAGGATTTAATCCTTTTTTTGTCTAAGTTTTATGGTAGGTGTCCCATGTCATCATGGCCCCATATGATGATATTACGAAAACTTGGTCCAGAATCATTTATAGAACCAAGTATTACATTATGTTAGACCCACCCATCATAGCTGGTCCATTTTATGCAATATCCACATGAATATTGTTTCATATATTTTCATAAAAAGGTAAGTTGAGGGCTTCATTAAACAAAGCTTAGGGGGTATAACTAGCTACATAGTGCATACACAATACTTTCATTTGTCACATCATGACCTTGGTGGGTACATAGGTAAGGGGGTTAAAGCAAATATTGATTTCATGCATGTTGTAATACCTTCATCAATCATCAATGGCATTGCAACCTTGGTGGGAATTTTAAATAGGTATGTAGGCCGGGATGACAAACAAATAGGAGTAGGTCAATAACTTTAAAAAAAGGCTAGGGTGGTGGGTGTGTTAATTCATAGGTAAAAGGTTCCAACCACACTTAGCCCTTTAAACCTATTTTTTTCATTGTTTATTTCAAAAATATTCTTGAAATCTTTTCAATACATCATTTTTTAAAAAATTTAAATCTTCAAATTTTTTTTATACTATTATGTTAAGGTTTAAATGTTTGAATTTTCAAATTTATATCATTTTAAAGGATTTAAATTGTGTCTAGTGTATTTTTATTGTTTAATTTTCTAAAAAAACATTGATTACATAGTATAAAAGATATTTTTGTGTATTTTTTATTCAGTAGATTGAATTCCTTTTTTGAAATTTTATATCAATAGATTGAAAATAACATTCATTTGTAATTAAATTCTTTTTTTAATATAAAACACACACGATGAACCAATGGTTATGATTGGTAATGGTACATGTTAATACGACTACACCCAAGAAAAGGTGGTAGGTAGATGGGTGTGGGGAAATGTTTTTAATAAAATTCAAAGGAAGGGCAAGGTTGAATGAAAAATAAATAAGAACCAATAAAAGTTAATGGTCATCCAACCACATGCATCCCAAACTAGTCCATCCATAGGTGCTAGTTCACTCTAGCTTTCCTAATGTACATCTTTTGTATGTATACCATTTGATTAGCTATTTTGCCAAGTTGACATTTCTTATTTTGCTTTTTTTCCACTTTGCCATTTTGTCAACTCCATGTTGTTAGTTTTACATTACAAACTTGCCAAGCGGGCTGAATCCTTTTACAACTTGCCCAAATACTCTTGTCTAGTTCAAATTCTTAAATAAATGCATATTACCAAATGCATAAATTCTATTCAAACTTCAACCCCCCGCCCCCCAACCCCCAAAAGAACCCACCCAATTTTGAAGCTAATTGATGAAAGGTTCAAAAACAAATTTGTGAGGGGGTGGGTGGGTGGGTGGGTGGAGGAGGGGTTTGATTAGGCAATTTCACCCATCATCCATTTGGATAATAATTCATCCTTGCATCCCAATCTCATGTAATAGATTTGAATTTTCAAATGGTCTAATTGGAAAATGCAAAAATCTAATGCAAATTTCAACAAAGTCCTACATGTAAAATTCCAATGATAAGAAATTTCAAAGAATTAGTATATGGAAGATGGTTGTCCTTCGACAATTGATTTTGCATAATCTTTTGTATGGTCATCCCTAAACAATTTCAAAAAATTCATACCTACCTGATTTTCAAGCCTAACTACTTCATTGCTTTTCTCTATCTAACAACATGAATATAAAAAGGCAAATTAACATGTGTTTTTTCATGTCTGTGATATTTATATTAATTCAAATTTAATTTAATGTTGACATAAATAATGATGAACTACTGGAAACCTGTGGGAACATAAGAAAAGAAAAGAAAAAATTGATCGTTAAGTAATGCACAACAACATGAAGCCAAAGTATGTAATTTATAAAATCTATTTATGAAGGAATGTTGTTTGTCACATTCAGATTTCCCAAACCATGGTGCCTTTTATTGCAGTCTTGGTACCATTGGAAAGTCCTCAAGGAGGAGGGATGCATCAAATTGATTTTGTATTGTTACAAACTATTGTGGGAAAGTTATTGAATATAAAGCATTTTTCCCCCTAAAATCATTTAAATCAAAACTAAAAAATTTAGGGGAATTTGGGCACACTTTGGGTAATATTGGAAAGCCATTAGTGAGTAGGATTTAATGAAGGTGATTTGGAAATTTTTATACCCAAGGTGTGGGAGATATTGAATTTTGATTAATTTTTGTCATTGAAAATTCAATTAAATTACAAAAAATGGTTTTAAAGGAAAAAATTAGTTGGGCAACCAGTTCACACTTGGGCTAACTACACTAATATATTATGCAAATTGGATTATACAAGCAACATTTCATAAACCAAGGAGTTTGACTATAGCAAATACAAGAAAATATGCACACTTGTAGTGAACATCACATATGCAATGCAATGGCACAACATTTCAAACATGAAAATAAATTATATCTATGTGTAATATTAGATATGCCACTCACTAGCCATTTCAAAATGTAAAAAAGCCCATGACATCATCCATGGCCGCCTTTAAACATGAATAATGTGTAGTTGCATTAAACTTCAAATAAACACTATACAAATGGTGTTCCCCAATCTTTGTATGTTTTATTTAAGGCTTTTCAAAAAATAAAATCAATCACATTTTCCATTGAAATATTTTTTTAAATGTGAACACTTGTACCAAATTCCAATAAAACTCATGACCATGATGTCTCCCAGTATTTGTTGGTAAGGAATCAAGTAATGGTCTTTCAAGTTCCTAAAAGCCTACTCCTATTCAAATTTTGTATTTTTAGATCCTTTGTTCTTTTCACAAAATTTTTTTGATATAAAACATTTACAATGAAAGAGGAGTAGGGTAGTTTTACTTTCCCTCATCTCTTTTTTTAAAGGAATTAGCAAATAGTAACTATTTATGGTGTAATTGGGGGATGAACAAGGGATGGAATCTCATGGGATGCAAGCTTGGTGTTATGGTCAGTCAGTAGTCATAATGGTACTAGATAGGTATCTCAGGAGGTTAGTCAGGGCAAAGGCAAAAAAAAAAAGCCATGAAAAGAGAAAAGGTGACATGATGGGAATTGGGAGAGATGGATTGTTTTTTGATGTAAGTAGATGTGGTATGGGGGAAAACCATTTGAATTCAAAGGAAATTAACTTGACTTTGGATAGGGGTTTTGTTGGGTGAACTCTATTATGTTATGATGGCATTTGAGCTCATGTTAGATTTTTGTTGTTCAATCGACATAATTTTTTCATAAAATTCCATCCCATATACAAGATATAATAATTGGACTATTTTCATTATTATAACCTAATCTATTCATTTCCACAATCTTTTTTCATTTTTTTTTGTTCATTAGAATAGTAACATGAATCCCGTCATAATTCCACTATGTCCATGTTGATGACTTTCATCCATTCTTCACATAAATTCATCATTCAATGTATCTACATTGTTAATAATCAAAAAGCAAAAATGTTGGTTCCAAAAATTTCAGAGTGCAACGATGTTTCACAAAGACCCCCAAAAAGGTTACATTGAAATCCAAATTGGATGTGTGAATACAAGTCTAATTCCAACTATGCAAAACTTGTAAAATTGGAAAAGTTTATTTTCAGTGAATGTGTCTTTACACTGTGCAGCTTGGAATTGGACAATATATGTAATTTGATGTAAATGGATTGTTACTTATATAATTATCTATGGGTTAAATTGAGCAATTTATTTGGTGGTGGGATTTTATAATTTAATAATGGTTCATTGAATAATCACCAATTAATCATAACTTTAATTAATGTGAATGATTCACACATTGTAAAAATTTAATAAATTTTTTATGTAGTTTTTTTTTGTTAATATATAAATGGATGTTTGAGACCTTTGTAAACATTTTCATTTGATGAGAATAAGTTATATGAATATAAATTTTTATGAAATAAACTTGTGAAAAAAAAACTAAATTTTTTTTCAAATTTTTTGACATAGTTTATGAATGTATGAAATCCATGGTAAAAAAATAGTGTGACATAATAAGTTTACATATAAAAAATATAAAATGATGAGTGCATATTTATGTAAACAAAATATAAATTTCATAGCTATACAATAAACATACATAATTTCAATCCTATACTCACTTGTGATCTACATACAAAAAAAAAACTTGTGCAAAATCAATTGTAAGAGCATCTCCATCAATGCTCAATAAATGATCCGTGCACTAGAGATATTAAATGATGTTCATTAGTCAATCCAGTGAAAGATTGCTGGGACACTGAACAAAACCACAACTTTCACAGCTCTCAAGGGGCCTTGGAACAGTCAATAAACATAGTCAAATCGTATTTATTGATTGCTCCCTGCTTCTTCTGATTAGGTAGATAGTTTGATTGGTCCAAGTGGTTTGCTATTAGTAATCTCCCATGTACTTGCAGTCCCAATTTCAGTTTTATGGGTGGGGTTGGAAAAAAAAGTTAGTAAATACAACTTGGATGTGAGAAATAGTTTTGCAAGGTCCCATACTGGGCGTTGGTGGAGATGCTCTAAAGATGGAACAGTAAAATGCCAAGTTGGTGAAGTTTTAGGTGCAAAGTGTAAAACGTTTTCAGAAAATTTGCAATACCTACTACAACTCCAAATTGATCTTTGAAGTTTGCACACTAAGGAGCATAAAGTCAAATTCTGGAGAGATGGAGAATGGATAATCTCAAACATGACAAAATGTTTACAAATTAGAATGTCAAATGCAGAGTTAGAGTAATTGGCTCAATGAATGCAAGGAGTTATGATCCAGGGCCTACTTTGTTGCTTCCTAATGATAATTAAGCAGGACTTGAGAGATGCTTCTATCCCTCTAACTTTTCTGAAAATTTTCACCAAATTTTTTATGTCACAAAAGTGAAAAAAGAAGCCCACACTAGTGTTTTTTTTTTCAAACTCAGGAGGTAAGTTGGTTGGCGACTTTGCAAAAGAGGGATTAGCCAAATTTGGCTACATGTTAGAGAAGAAGGTAGAAAAGTTTAGGAATCCTGCTATATGTTGGCGACATGCCTAGCCCTTTTGTCTAAATATGGCAACATAGACTCATTTTTCCTCATAATGTGGCAACAAGGACTCATTTTTCCTCATAGTGTGGCGACATGGACCCGTTTTTTCCAAAATAAACCCTTTGTACCATTGGCAACCCCTCTTTTTTTTGTCACCAGGATGCTAAATTTCACCCCCAAAAAATAATTCACATGTAATTGGTTGCTTTTTGTTGTTAGAAAATCTATTGAGAAATTCCATCAATTCCCATTGTCCATGGTACACCTGGTCTTGATTTTCTTTACTGTGAAGAAAGAATCTTGTACCTATTTGAAGTTCATCTTTCAAGGACAAAACTGCTTTCTTTTCTGGCCTGAGGATTTACACACAAACTGAGGCCCCTGAACATTTTCTTTTGCAATTTAGTGTACAAAGATCCACATGGGGGGAACCACTTTGCTCCACTTTGAGCTCCACCTTTGAAGGATTCTATTGAACCCAAAAAATGAAGAGACTCCACCATGAGAATAAAACAGTATTTTAATTATTCTCAATTATTTTACTAATTAGTTGCAACTTGTGGGCAGATCTGAAATGTTTTTTGGAACTTTGAATCTGCCCACAAGTTACAACTAATCATATATATTAATTCATTACGTTCGTCCGTCCGTCCGTCTATCTGACGGGGGTTTTGGGGGGTGGGGGAAGGAGAGGCCGGTGAAGCAGCGAGCGACCGGTGTCAGTCTGTGACGAGGGTTGGATCACCACGGTTTCCGTGTACAAACCATCTCCACAAAGCATTGCAACCGTCCGAAGGGTAGGAATGATGGTCGGATCGCATCCCTCTCCCACCACACCAGAAGCGGATATAAAAACCTTCCCCTCCCCCCTCCCCCCACTACCGAAAGAATCGACAGTTATATAGAGGAGCGTGTTTTCGAAAATTTCCAAAACTTTCAGGAACCAAGGTTCAAAATGTCAGAACCAGGGTTTTGGGTTTTCTCACATCGAGTAAAGGAGTAAATACCCGGACTGATAACTTGAGGGTACACACGACTGGTTCTGATACCCCCGCAACATCGGTTGGGACCACTGCACGTTTGGGGTGGCTGAAGTGGCGTAGCCACGAGTGTCTGAAGGTCACAAGTACCACTAGTATTTAATAAAACCAACAAAATTAGTACCCATGACCACAAGGACATGATAACAATTAACCAAAGTTTTGAGAAGGACAGAAAAAGAGAAAAAAGACAAAGGAAAGACGTGTCAAGATGTCCTAGGATTATTTTTTAGTGTAGTGGGAGGGCACATTCCTAAGCCTAACTTTTCATCTATCAAGGGCAGGTGTTTTAAAAACAACACTCATACCCTCCTTTTTTTTTCTTTGTTTTTTTCCCCCACCATTATAGTTTCTTTTCTCTTGATACCAACTGGAAAAGAATCAATCCTAGGAGTCTTTACACATGGTAAAGTCCATGGACTCAGGCTTCCTTCCTCGACACAATGATCGAAGGTGTACCCGAGCTGCTGGCAGGGATGTAAAACGACCCCCTACAAAGTTTGCGGGTGTCAGTGCACAGCCTTGTATGGAATTGGGCAGTTCGTACTGCCATGCTTGTAGGACGAAATTGTGAAGGACAATTTTTTTTTTAATAAAGATTTTGGCATATTCTGCTCCTGTAAGCAGATTTGAACCCCTGACCATACAATCACAGGACGATGTTTTTTTTGAGTTTGTCTTGTATGGCATTGCACGGATTCATATTGCAGTGTTTATAGGACGAAACTGTGAAGGACATCTATTTTTTAATAAAGCTTTTGGCATATTCTTCTGCTCTTGTAAGCAGATTTGAACCCCTGACAACACAATCACAGGACAATGTTTTTTTGAGTTTTGCAATATCCTAAGCTGGCTCATTTGCAGGCAGATTTGAACCCCTGACCAAGCAAGCAACCACAGGACCATGTAATCATTCTTCCAGCTGCTTCTTACTTCATGATGCACTTCGTCAGGATTTTCATTTATTATTCTCCTGCCTTCAGTCCAGTCCCCGTGACAGAACCATGTGGCCATCATGCAGGACTATACACTGACACCCACAAATTGTGCTTATTGTCCTGCACGGTTTGTCGAGTGTCTAGTAGGTGGACTGGATAGTCGTCCTGCCTAGGCAATGAGTGAATGAAGTCATAGCAGACAATTATGTCATTTTTGCCTGCCTGAAATCCTGTCCATTTGTGTATACCCCTAGTACCTTGGGCAACTTCAACACCAAATATGTATTTTTAGAAATACCGAAATTTTCAAAAAAATAGTTTTCTTGAAGAGGTTCTTTCGAGAAAAAAAAATTTTGGAATCTTCAAAATTAATTAATTATTCTGCAGACAATGTGCCCAAGCCACCGCCAAGGTAGTACCATAGTCATTTAAGTTGGAGGGTCTGTCTGTTCAAGCCTGGCCAAACATGCATATTTGTTGCATGAATTGCTGACTTACTTAACCACCCAAACCATGAAGGCTCAAGAGAATTTTGGGTCAATTGTAACAATAGAACATAACCCCATTAATAATGAATTTAGATGAAAACCTTAAGTCTTTTATGAGGCATTAATGAAATTTATGTTAATGGAATTGTTCATTTGCAATGGAATCTCATGAGAAATTCATGTTGAAAATAGTAAATCTATGATGTAATAAAAGGAGTGATGTCTGTCTATGTTGTCCCAAACTACCTAGCTTAATTACCCTAACCTCTTTCCCTACTCGCAGACATGGACATGAAAAGGCATATCTTTCAGTGTAGGGTAACATTTGAGGATGAGGGCATTATCGGATTATAGGTCCTGTGCCTGAGGGTGTTACACAACATAAAAATAGCCCAAAAAATTTCTTTACATCCAACTACTTGCATGCATTCTCACCAAAGCACAAACCCTAAATCTAAAATCTCATGCCATGGAAATGGATATACAAAATAAATTGATGCCCACATAATCTGTGTATGATAGAAAAGCATGCAATCAATAGAGGAAATGACAAAACAATAGACATTCATCTTGAAAACACGACTGTTGAAACAAGATTTTCGCATTTGATCAACTAATTGGAAGATTGCTTATGAGGTACCTTGCAAAAATACATGAAAATAGAATCAATTAACCCTAAAACAAATAATGAAACCATCAGGCAAAAAGTATGTACAACAATGTAAAGAAATCATCAATTTTTTTATAGAATTGAAACAAAATCAAAAAAAATTACAGGCACAAGAATCTTGTGAACGGTAGAAGCCCAATGCAATTCAAACACATTGTTGCACACATACACAATGCAAAATTGAAAATCCAAAATCAAACAGCAACAAAAACACATCAAAGTGAAAAATCATTTCGGCTATGTGATAGTGCAAGTGAGAATAACTAAACTTAGAAAAGTATAATGCCTCCAACCTAGTGTTATATATTAAAATGGATGGTCCCAATTCTACATGATTAACAATGTATGTCAAGCCAGATTGTGCCCTAAATATGACCTAAGATGGATGACATCTATTGTTTTTCATTAACCATTCTCAATGTTGCTGCTTCTGATGACTTACATCAATGAAAAGATATCATCAGTTCCTACTTTTTCAAATGTTCTATCGCGTTCGATGACATGGCTAGCCATTGTCACTTCACTAGGTGGCACAAGGAGTTGAAGACACCAACATTTTTTCTTTGACAATGGAGATTGACTCTAACTACATTGAGATCAATAATCAATACTAATCAAAATAATATTTTTGTAATCTAAAGGGCCAAATTCAACTAAATTGATATGTACAACTAGAATAAAGGTTAATTTCCGAGTTTATATTTTAGATATTAAATTAAAAATTTGAATTCTCTTTTGGATGAATATCGAATGGATGGATTATGGATGAAAAGAAATTTTATCTTTTAATTTTTTTATTGACTTAGACACATGTACAATGTAAATTTCTCAATTGGATTGTTGAGATTAATTGATAGTATTCAATTTTAATTATAAATATGGACAATTTCAATTTGCTAAATTTGCTAAAAATCCAACAATGTAAATCTAATTACCTAAACATGGATAGCACCTATGATTGTATACACAAAATTGGATTTAATAGTGGACAATTCAATGGCCCATATTTATTCAATCTAATGGCCAAATGTGATGGCTTTTTTTTACAACCACAATGAATCATGTGCAGGATGCCTCCTAATCAATGATGCAAATCAATTGACCGTCAAACATTCAAATGTTAGCAATGTGTCAAGCATCTAATGATCCAATTGATTCATGAAAACCTTGTCTTTTCTTTTCAATTGTTGTTTGTTTCATTTTTCACGTGTATTTTTTGTGTTGTCTGTTTTATGTGTATCCTTTGATTCTTTCTAGTCATTGCTTGTGTTTCATTGCTTGTTGTTTCCATTTTTTTGCACATGGTAGGTTGTTCTTAGTTTTTTTTTACTTAAATGTGATGGCAATAATTCTTGCACTCTCATTTGGCTTTCGAAATTATAGGGCTTTTGTTTTTTTGTAATTTTCATTCATTTTTATTTTTCAATAATTGTTTACATTCAATGCATTTCCAACATTTCCAATTTTTGATTTGTAATGTCAACACTTTCAGTGTCGAATACATTTTCTTTTGTTAATTGTTTTTTGGTTGAGAATCGGGTTTTGTGCATTATTCCCTAAGTATTTTTTTGGCACAATCTAGTTGGTAGTTCTAAGCTTCCTCAACTTTATATACTTGAATTTATTATGGTCAATCGATGCAATCCATTTATTCATTGTTTTGGTTTTTTTCATTTTATGGTTGAAAATTTGATGCTATGCAATATAAATTGATTTTTTTGTTGTTGGATTTAATCTACAGATCGAAGTTTCCATGAATTATATGTTTGATATTTTTTTCGTTGATGATACAGTTTTTCTAGCTACTTTTTTTGTTTCTTTTGGATTTGGTTGTGAATTGTGTGGTGAATTTTTTATTACATTTTTTTGGGGCATGATCTAATTAGCATATAAAAGCTTCTTGGTGTCTAGATGTTGGATTTTATTCATGGTTGATGGATTTTGTTGAAAGGTTATTTATCGATGTCGATGACATTGCCTTGATGAGGCAAGGGTTGAAACTAATTCTAACACACTTGGAGAAGAAGAAACTTCTAAAGTCGATCAACCATTGTAGTTGTTTAATTCTTTTGTTTTAGAAGGTTCTTCTTACCTTTGTCACTATGGTGCAATGTGAAAGAGGAAGCCAATTTAAGAGTAGATTGTGATGAAGATTATTCAAACAGTTCACGATTCAAGGACTTGGATCTTCGAAAACTTGAGAACTTTCAAATTGGTGGTCGACGATGCAATGTCCATTTAAAAATTTGGTCTGTGAATACCTTTGAGACATGGCATCTCTACAAAAAGCATCATGTTGCTATTATTGAAGTATTGAAGAACAATAGGATCAGAGGAGAGATTGCGCAATTACAAGCACATAAGACACACAAGTATGTGAACAATGCTTGGAGTGAGATATCCAACTCCCCTCCAGCCTTGCTC